>SMVA01255815.1_pt1 | contig 14264 bp, 13 predicted proteins | sample 2456451 | NCBI WGS metagenome assembly SMVA01 (sample SAMN11095933, study PRJNA526329) | marine sediment metagenome | biome: Marine sediment; feature: Surficial sediment; material: Deep marine sediment; isolation source: Hadal surficial sediment | place: Pacific Ocean | collected 2014-05 | depth...
GCCGTCTGACCCGTGAGCGCTGCGATGAACTCGTTAGCCTGCCGATGCGTGGTGCGGTAGAGAGCCTGAACGTGTCCGTCGCGGCCGGCATCTGTCTGTACGAGGCCCTGCGCCAGCGCGGCGCCCGCTAACCCGTAGGCGGATAGCCGAGGATCGTAGGAGCGGCTTCCAGCCGCGCACCTCCTTGCCCCGCGACCGTCCGTCCGGTAGGATTCGCCCTCCCGCGAACCGGTGCCGCGGCCATGCTGGTCGGGAATCGATATCGCGGGCCTCCTTGCTGCACGGCATGTGCCGGTAGCTCATACCCGAAGGGAGCCACAATGAGGCACTACGAAATTGTTTTCCTGGTCCATCCGGACCAGAGCGACCAAGTCCCCGCGATGATCGATCGCTACAAGTCGCTCGTCACTTCAGGCAACGGCCAGGTTCACCGACTGGAAGACTGGGGCCGTCGGCAACTCGCGCATTCCATCGCCAAGCTTCACAAGGCGCACTACGTGCTCATGAATATCGAGTGCGGCCAGAGTGTGCTGGATGAGATTCTGGGCGCGTTCAAGTTCAATGATGCGGTCCTCCGGCATCTCGTGATTCGTCGCGACGAGGCGGTCACCGAAGCGTCTTTGCTGGCCAAGCCCGATGCGCCAAAGTCTGACGACAGCGAGAAGCGCAAACGGGACCATGCGCCGAGGGACGCCGCCGGTGACGGCGATGCACGACCCGAAGCCGCCAAAGGCGCAGCCGAAACCGAAGGTGCAGTCGAAGCCGCAGCCGAAGACGTATCCGAAACGACCGGCGATGCGCCTGAAGCCGATGAGGTGAAAACAGAACAATGAGTAGATATTTTCGCAGACGTAAGTTCTGTCGGTTTACGGCCGACGGTGTCAAAGAGATCGATTACAAGGATCTGGACACACTACGCAATTACGTGACCGAGACCGGCAAGATTGTGCCGAGCCGGATCACCGGCACCAAGACGCACTATCAGCGTCAGTTGGCGACTGCCGTCAAGCGGGCCCGGTACCTTGCGCTGTTGCCGTACACCGACAAGCACTGAGCGACATGCCCCGGTGATCGGTCGCACCGGCCCGGCCTGACACCGTGCGTTCCGGATTCGGTCAATGGCTCGTTGCGCATCGTGCAGCACGCGTCGGCCTGATTGCCGGCTTGTTGCCGCTGCCGGTCACGAGTGTCCTGAGCGCAGCCCTGGTGGTTACGGTCACGATCGCCAAGGGGTGGCGGGTTGCCGCAACCGATTGTCTGCTGGCGCTCGTCGTACTGGGTTTGGTGACGATCGTCGTGGACGGCGCGTGGCAACAGGTCGCGTTGAGCGGAATCTCGACCTGGGCCGCGGCCATGTTTCTGGGCGCGCTGACCGGCGCGTTCGGGTCGTTGACGCTGAGCCTGCAGGCGCTGGTCATGGTTGGCGTGCTGGGCCTCGGCGGGTTTGCGGCGATTGTCGACGACCCAACGGCGTTCTGGGAGTCGATACTGGCGAGTTTCGCTGAGCAGATGAGCCAGCTCGGTATGCCGCTGGCGGACCCCGGGGCGGTGCTCGAACTCGCGCCGTTCATGAGTGGGCTGGTCGCGTCCAGCATCGTAATGAGCTCGACGCTGGCTTTGCTGCTTGGCACCTGGTGGGCGGGCGGCGCACGCGGGACCGGTTTCCGGGCGCTGTTCGTGGAAATTCGCCTCGGATATGTCGTCGGTGGCGTTGCAGCCCTGGCAGGTCTGGCGGCGTTATTCGGCATGGGGCAGGTCGCAGGTAACGTGTTGCTGGTGTTGGGCATCGGCTTCGTGTTTCAGGGACTGGCCGTCGTGCACTGGCTGGTCGCAGCGCGAGGATTGCCCTGGGTGTTTTTTATTCCGGTGTATCTGCCCTTGTTTTTAGGTGCATCGCTGCTCGTCCTGACGTTGTTTGTGCTGGCAACGATTGGCTTCATCGACAACTGGTATGGTCTGCGCAAGGTGGCCCGGGGCGAGCGCTGAGTATCGTTCATTAACGATTTGGTTTAATCTGGCGACAGCCAGTCGACGGAGAGCGGCGAGTATGGAAGTTATTTTATTGGAAAAGATCGATAACCTTGGCAGCATCGGGGATCGTGTCAATGTGCGATCAGGTTATGGCCGCAACTACTTGTTGCCCAAGGGGAAAGCGACGGTAGCAACGCCTGAAAACATCGCGATTTTCGAAGCGCGGCGGGCTGAGTTCGAATCCAGGCAGGCGGACGAATTGGCCACCGCGGAGTCGCGCGGCGCCCGGATACAGGCGTTGAATCTGAAGCTGACGGCGAAGGCCGGCAGCGAGGGCAAGCTGTTCGGTTCGATCGGCACGATCGATATCGCCGAGGCCTGCACGACGGCCGGTGTTGCAGTCGAACGCAGCGAGGTTCGACTGCCGGACGGTCCGATCCGGATGCTCGGCGAACACGAGGTCGAGATTCATCTGCAGACGGATGTCAACGTGGCCGTCAGAATCGAAGTCGTCAGCGACGGCGAGCCCGTTGTTGACCCGCTCGTTGCGGACGACGACAGCATTGGGGACGACGACAGCGCGACGGATGACGAGAGTGCTGCCGACGATGAGGTGCCCGACGATGAGGCGCCCGTCGATGAGACGCCTGCGGTGTAATCTGCCCGCGCGCGTAATACAGAAACATGGTTAGCGCGATTCCCGATCCGGACAAGTATTACAGCGAGACCGATCGGCTGAATCTGCCGCCGCAGTCCCTGCAGGCCGAACAGGCCCTGCTCGGGGGGCTGATGCTCGACAAGAGCGCCTGGGACCGCGTCGCAGACCAGGTTACCGGGGATGACTTCTACCGACCCGACCACCGTTTGATCTTCGGCGCGATTCGCGCATTGTCGGAGCGCAACGAGCCCTGCGATGCCGTCACTCTGTCCGAGTATCTCGAGACGCGTGGTGACCTCGATGCGGCGGGCGGCCTGGGCTATCTCGGCAACCTCGTCAAGGACACACCGAGCGCGGCGAATGTTTCCGATTACGCCAGGATCATTCGTGAGCGGGCGCTGCTGCGCGGGTTGATCCAGGCCGGCAACGAGATTGCCGCCAGCGCCCATCACACCGAGGGCCGCGCGATTCACGAACTCGTCGATGAGGCCGAGCGCAAGGTCTTCGAGATCGCCGAGCAGGGCCAGCGGCGCGGCTCCGGCTTCGTCCAGCTCCGCGAGGTGCTCGGCCCGACACTCGATCATATCGATGAACGACATCGGAACCAGGCTGCGGTGACCGGCCTGGCGACCGGCTACACGAAGTTCGACGAGATGACGGCCGGGCTGCAGAAGGGCGATTTGATCATCATCGCCGGTCGTCCGTCGATGGGCAAGACGTCGCTGGCTCTGAACATTGCCGAGAACGTGGCGATGAATCCGGTGGACAGCAAGTCCACGGCCGTGTTCAGCATGGAGATGGGTACCGAGCAGCTCGCCATGCGCATGATCTCATCGCTCGGGCGGGTCAATCAGGCGCACCTGCGCAACGGGCGGTTCAGCGATGAGGATTGGCCGCGCATTACCGGTGCGTTCCAGCAGATGCAGGAGGCCAGGATGTTCATCGACGATACGCCGGCCATGACGCCGACCGAGATTCGCGCTCGGTGCCGGCGCTTGAAGCGCCAGCACGGACTCGACCTGATCATCGTCGACTACCTGCAGCTGATGCAGGTGACCGGCAACACGGAGAATCGTGCCACCGAAATCTCGGAAATCTCGCGGTCGTTAAAAGCGCTGGCGCGCGAGCTCGAGGTGCCGATCATCGCGCTGTCACAGCTCAACCGCAGCGTGGAGCAACGCCCGGACAAGAAGCCGATGATGTCCGACCTGCGCGAGTCGGGCGCGATCGAGCAGGATGCGGATCTGATCATTTTCATCTACCGCGACGAGGTCTACGACAAGGACACGCCGCGTCCGGGTATCGCCAATATCAACATCGCCAAGCAGCGTAACGGTCCCACCGGCGAGTTCACGCTGACGTTCCTCGGTCAGTTCACGAAGTTCGAGAACTACGCGCCCGAGGCGGACGTATTTTGATGATCGCATCGGCCGTCGCGCGAATTCGGTCGGCGGCCCTGCTAAGCAATCTCGAACGGGTACGTAACGCGGCACCTGGCGCGCGATTACTCGCGGTCATAAAGGCGAACGCGTACGGTCACGGGCTCGAAGACGTCGCACAGGTCCTCGGCACGGCCGATGCGTTCGCCGTCGCCCGTATCGATGCCGCTATCCGGCTGCGCCTGGCCGGCATCGACAAGCCGATCGTTATCCTCGGTGGCGGGTTCGATCGCGACGGCGTCGATCTGGCGCGCAAGTACGATCTCCAGCTCGTCGTTCACAGCGCGTCCCAGGTCGAGCTGCTCGCGGGACTGGACGGGGGAGCGCCCGTGTCAGTCTGGCTCAAGATCGATAGCGGCATGGGGCGTCTTGGCCTGGCGCCGGCGCAGGCCCGTGTGGCGATCGAACGTCTGCGGGACTGTCCGGCGGTCACCGGTGACCCGGTGTTGATGACGCACCTGGCGCGCGCCGATGACACGGATCACCCGGCCACATCCGAGCAACTGCGCCTCTTCGGCGAGACGATCGGGGATTGGGGCGGGGATGTCAGTATCGCGAATTCGGCGGGGATACTCGCGTGGCCCGAGACGCTGAAGACGGGCCCGCATCTGAAATACGCCGGCGACAACTGGGTGCGCCCCGGTCTGATGCTGTACGGAGTTTCACCGTTCGCGGACCGATCGCCCGAGGAACTGGGTCTGGTGCCGGTCATGACATTCGAGGCGCGTCTGATCGCCGTGCGTGACATCGAGGCTGGTGATCGGGTCGGATACGGAGGAGACTGGCTGGCCGCACGCGATAGCCGGATCGGGGTCATCGATGCCGGCTACGCCGACGGCTACTCGTGGCGGATTCCGAGCGGCGCGCCGGTGCGCGTTGGCGGTACCGTGGTGCCGGTCGTCGGGCGGATTTCCATGGATATGATCAGCGTCGACCTGACCGATGCACCGGATGTGACCGTGGGCGATCGTGTCGTGCTTTGGGGTGATGAACCGGGCGTCGCAGACCTCGCGGCGCGGGCCGGGACCGCCGTCTACGAATTGCTGACGGGCGTCGGCAACCGGGTTCAGCGGCGTATGGAGTAAATTCCTAGTCCTGGAAAAACCCCATCTTGATCCCGACGATCTCGATCACGTCGTTGTCGACCAGCTTGCGCGCCTGCGCCCCCAGCTCAATGCCGTTGACTGACGGTGGTGTTCGGTCGGCTTCGTTTTCGACCTGGACGATGTTGTAGCCGTCGGCGCGGCGCGTAATCGCGATAACCTGCGCTCCCGGCCGCCCGAGTGTCGTGACGGCCTTGCTCAGCGGGACCTCGCGGCCCGCGAACGTTCCGTTCAGCACCTGCACCTTGGCCACGGGGATGGGCTTGCTGGAGGCGGCCGTGTCCATTGAGACGTCCGACTGCCCGTCCGCGCCGTTGCCGCTCGCCTGGACCCGAGCGGCGATATCGGAGCTATCGATGACCATGGTTCGCGCGAATTCATCATCATCATCTTCTTCTTCCACGGCATCGGTATCGACGTAGCGCAGTTGATGCTTGCCCACCGTGACGACATCGCCATGCTGCAGCGCGTGTTTCTTGATCAACTTCCCATTGACGTACGTCCCGTTCGTGCTGTTCAGGTCCTCGAGGAACGAATCGTTCAGGATATTGATAATCAACGAGTGGTGGCCGCTGACCGTGGCATTGTCAATGCGCACGTCATTGTCGGCCAGACGGCCGATCGTGTACCGCTCTTTGGTCATGTTGTATTCGGCCATCGTTTGGCCATTCAGACTCAGTATTAGTCTTGGCATATCGATTCGCGCCTATTGAAAAAGTTGCTTGATTTTGGTGAAGACGCCGTTTCGCGCCGGGAAAGGCTCGCGAACGTGCGCCAAAATGACCGAAATATTGTCTTTTCCGCCATGATCGTTACTCAGCTGGATCAGCTGTTGACCAACTGTTTGAAGGTTAGCACTAAACGTGCTGATCGTTAAGTGAATATCTTCATCTTCGACCATGTCGGGCAGGCCATCCGAGCACAGCAGGTAGACGTCGTCCTGCTGAACATCGGTCTCCTGAATCTCGACCTGGACGACCGGTTCGACGCCGAGTGCCCGGGTTACGTAGTTCCGGTTCGTCGAGCGCTGGGCCTCCTCCTGGGAATAGAAGCCCCGGTCGACGAGTTCCTGCAACAAGGAATGGTCCATCGTCATCTGCTCGAAGCGGTTCTTGCGCAGGCGATACAGCCGGGCGTCGCCGACGTGGGCGATCGAGACCTTATTGTCGAAAAACAGGCAGGCCACGATCGTCGTGCCCATGCCCTCGCACTGCGGCTGGCTTTTCGCGGTCTGATGGATAACCTTGTTGGCCCGGGCGACGGCGTCGCGCAGCACGACGGTCTGGCGCATCATGCCGGTTTCCGGTTCGGCGGTGGCCCGGTCTTCGCGCTGGCAGGCCTCAGTCACGAGTTCGAGGACGGTTTTGACGGCGATGCCGCTGGCGACCTCGCCGGCGTTATATCCACCCATGCCGTCCGCGAGCACCAGGAGGCCGGTTTCGGCGCTGGTGCCGATCGCATCCTCGTTGTGGTCGCGCACGATACCCGTATCAGTCAGCTCGACGCAGGTGAATTTGCTGGCAAGATTCATACTTACGGAATCGATGGTCTGTGGTTCAGGTATGTAACGTACTACAACAGTCGCGCAACGCCAACGCCATTGCCCTGCCATTCGGGAATCGGTCGTCCGGATCCTTGGCCAGGGCCCTGTCCAGCACCATGTCTACCTCGATCGGGATGTCCTCGCGGGAGCTGCTGATCGGCTTGTGCTTGTCATTCATGATCTTGTCCATCAGCTTGGGAATCGAGTCCGAGCGGAACGGGGTCGTGCCGGTCAGAAGCTGATACATCGTGATGCCCAGCGAATACAGGTCCGACTTGCCGGTTACGGCGCTGGCGGACAGCTGCTCCGGCGACATGAAGGATGGCGTTCCGAGGATGATGCCCGTCTTCGTCCGGCTCGTGTCGGTCAGTCGGGCGATGCCGAAGTCCGTGATCTTCAGCTGGTCAGTGGCTGCGTTGTACATCAGGTTGGCCGGCTTGATATCCCGGTGTACGACGCCCTGGCCGTGCGCATAGTGCAACGCTTCGGCCGCGCGGGCGGTCAGCTCCAGTACCCATTTGGCCGGCAGCAGGTTGTCGGCTACCGCGTGTTGGTTCAGCGCCGTGCCCTCGAAGTATTCCATCGCGAGGTAGGCGACGTTGCCGTCCTCGCCAGTATCGTAAATCGCGATGATATTCGGATGATTGAGGCGCCCGGCCGATTCGGCCTCCCGCCTGAACTGGTTTTTCGCGGCGTCGAGGTCGCTGTCGCTGAATTCCTCGGCGAGCGCGATCGTCTTGATCGCGATTTTGCGATTGATCTTCGGGTCGATGCCGAGATAGACCGTCGCCATGGCGCCGCGACCCAGCGTCGATTCGATCAGGTAGCGTCCGAGCTTGCGTCTGGGGCCCGACCCATCCGTGTCTTGCGTCGCCGCCTTGTCTCCGCTCTGCCGGGTGGCGGCCGATGGTTCGCTCTTCTTGCGGTCGCGGGCGCCGGTCAGGGCATCGAGTTTCTGCGTCACGTCGCGGTAATCCGGGTCGAGCGAGGCGATGTAGGCGAGCACGCGCTCGGCCTTGGCGAACTCGCGCCGTTTGCCGTGACTCATCGCGATGGCGTAGAGCTTCTTTTTCGTCTCATCGGTGCCGGATTGCTGGCGCAGTACCGAGAATGACAGGTCGAGTTCGTCGGCGTCGTCGGCGGCACGGACGTCGCCGGGGGGCTCGGACGCCGGTGCGGCTGCCGCAACGGGACGTCGGGCATTGAAAGTCTGTACCGAACCGATGCCGAGAACCACGAACAGCGTCGCCGTGACGAGCTGCACCCAGACGCCGTGTGCGATCAACAGGTAGGCCTCGGTGGCGAGGAGGACGCCGACGAGCAGCAGGATGCTCAGTACGGCACGGTTCGCGCTCAGGGCGGGGGCGACGATCAGGATGATGACGCCGATCAGCAACAGGAGCGCGAGCTCCGCCGTGCCGAGCCAGGCCGGCCGGGCAATGAAGTCGGACTGCAGAAGGTTCGAGACCGTTGTCGCGAGCAGGATCACCATCGGCACATGTTCGGCAAACGGTGTCCGGTAGTCGACGGCCGCGCCGTCGGTCAGGTTGCCGATCAGTACGATACGGTCGCGAATCAAGTCGCCTGACGTATCGCCACTCAGCAGCTCGGCCGAGCTGACGGTCTCGAATACGTCTCCATCGGATGGCGAGCCGTAGTAGCGGATCAGGCTGGTAAAACCCGGGCCCGTGGTGATTTCGGCATGGTTAACGTTCAGGCGGTTCGCGCCTTCGATCCGGACGGGACCTGCGTGTTCCCCGGCCTGGGCTGCGGCCAGCGAAAGCGAAGGAAAAATCCGGTTTTCGGACTTTGCCAGCAGGGTCGCGCGGCGCACGATGCCGTCGTCATCCGCCCAGTACTGCATGAATCCGGCATCGGTGGCGCCGTCGCACAGCACGTTTGACAGCGTCAGTGTACCCACGGCTTCGCGCACCCATGGCTCGACGTCGCTGTGCGGTGACGCGACCGCATGCCGCCGACAGTCGTTCCTGGCGTCTTCGAGTGCCTGGCGGGTCGGGCGCGCCAGGATCGGGATCACGATGTTGCCGGCGTCTCTTACGGTCGCGGCGATCTCGGTTTGCCGTGCATACTGTTTCCGTAATCGGGTCAGCTGATTGGCGAGATACGGGATGCTGCCGTCGTCCAGGCTCCCACTCTGCCGCGCGCGTTGCTCGAGCTGTGCGAGCGCGGCCAGTTGTTCGATATCGGGCAGGTGGGTCTTGGCCGGCGGAGCCTCGACGGGCACAATCACGGAGGCACCGGCCGCATTCAATGCATCAATCACCGGCGTTATCTCGTCGGGATCCCAGAGGTTGCGGGTCCCGTGCGCTGCACCGGTGTCGACGAGCAGAATCCGGTCGCTCGCCGTGGCGGGCTGCTGACGCTGCAGGAAGTCGTAATAAGACGCCTCGAGCGATGACATCTGCTCGCCGGCGAGCAGGAGCAGGGTGACGAGGATGACCAATAAGGTGCCGGGCCCGGCCATGCCGCGCCGGCTGGATACCGTAGAATTATGTAGAAGCATGCCGGGATAGTAGCCATAAAGCCCCGGAAAATTTGAGAACTGTGTTTCGTTTTACCGTGATCACCTGATATTTAGAGGGCAGATTGCGGCTCGATGAGAAGAAGGTCACATTTTGGGAAAAGTGCAGCGTTCTTACGTTTGCGGCGAATGCGGCGCCGCAACAATTAAATGGCAGGGCCAGTGCCCGACCTGTGGCGAATGGAATGCGCTGCGCGATGCACCGGCGCAGGTGCAGGTCGACCCGGCCAGGCGTGGGCGCGCCGGCCGGTCCGGCGGTGGCGTGGCGCGAAACCTCGCGGAAGTTGGGCAGGAGGTGGTCGAGCGACACACGACCGGGATCGGCGAACTGGACCGCGTGCTTGGCGGTGGCCTCGTGGCAGGGTCGGTCACGCTGATCGGCGGCGATCCGGGGATCGGCAAATCAACGCTGCTGCTGCAGGCCTGTGTTCGGCAGGGTGGCGGCACGATGCTGTACGTGAGCGGCGAGGAATCCCTGCAACAGATCGCGCTGCGCGCCCGGCGACTCGGCATCGACCCATCCGGCATCATGGTCTATGCGGCAACCGACATCGCCGACATCATCGCGCTGGCAGAGAAGGAGAACCCGACCTGCGTCATCGTCGATTCCGTGCAGACGGTCTACACCGATGCAATTCCGTCGGCGCCGGGGTCGGTCAATCAACTGCGCGAGTGCACGGCGCACCTCGTCCGGATGGCAAAGTCGAAGGGGATCGCGGTCATCCTGGTGGGGCATGTCACGAAGGACGGGCAGATCGCAGGCCCGCGCGTGCTCGAACACATGGTCGACACGGTGCTGTATTTCGAGAACGAGGCAGGCAGCCGCTATCGTATCTTGCGAACCGTCAAGAACCGGTTTGGTGCGGCGAACGAACTCGGGATTTTCATCATGACCGCGACCGGCATGCGTGAAGTGCGCAACCCGTCGGCGATCTTCCTGTCACAGCAGGACGAGCCGATCGTGGGCAGCGTTGTCACGGCGATCCACCAGGGTAGCCGGCCGCTACTCGTCGAAGTCCAGGTGCTGACCGACAGATCGGGTGGCGGTCCACCACGGCGGGTCACCGTTGGGCTGGATCAGAACCGCCTGGCATTGCTGCTGGCGGCATTGCATCGTTACGGTGGGATTCGGGCGCACGACGACGACGTATTTCTGAACGTCGTCGGTGGCGTCAAGATCGCGGAGACGTCGGCGGACTTGGCCGTGCTGGTTGCGACCGTATCGAGCATGACCGACCTGCGTATCCCGCGGAGCATTGTGATTTTCGGGGAAGTGGGTCTCGCGGGTGAAATTCGCCCGGTTCCTCACGGTCAGGAGCGGTTGCGCGAGGCGGCCAAGCTCGGCATGACGCACGCCATTGCACCCGCAGCTAATTTGCCCAAGCAGCCGATCCCGGGCTTCACGGTCTGGGGCGTGAAATCCTTGCAGGAGGTGCTGGCTCGCATTCGGGAACTTGGCTGATTTCGGAATCGCGGCAGGAAGCCGCTCCTACAGAGCCGTAGGAGCGGCATCCTGCCGCGATTCCCTTATCCGGCGACGGCGTGCCCGGATGTGGCGGCCAGCGGTGCGCGGATTCTTACGGTCTTGATGACGCTCTCGCTGGTGTTCAGAATCTCGACCGGATAGTCGCTGAGCATCAGCCCCGTGCCCTTTTCCGGAATCGTTTCGAGCTGCTCGAGGATCAACCCGTTCAGGGTTTTCGGGCCATCGGTCGGCAGATGCCAATGCATCATTCGGTTCAGCGCGCGGATATTGGCACTGGCCTTGACGACGTAGCCGGCCGCACCGTCCGTCCGGACGTCGGCGTGAATCGGTACCGCTTCGCTCGTGAATTCCCCGACGATTTCCTCCAGGAGATCCTCCAGCGTCACGAGGCCCTGGATGTCGCCGTATTCGTCGACGACGAAGGCGGTGCGCTGGCGCGTATGCTGAAACTGCACCAGTTGTCGATTCAGCGGCGTACCTTCGGGGACGAAGTAGGGCTCCTCGACGAGGTCTGTCAGCAGCCGCTTATTCAGTTCCCCGAGTCCGCCGCTCTGGACCAGGCGCTTGACGTGCAAGATGCCGATCACGTCGTCTATGCTGTCGCGAAACACGGGCAGCCGGGTATAGCTGCTCCCGCGAATCGTCTTCACTATGGTATCCCAGGCGTCGGAGAGGTCGATACCGACGACCTCGTGGTGCGGTATCAGGATGTCGTCGACCGTGATGTCCTGCAATTCCAGGATCCCGACGAGCATCCGGTGGCGTCGCCGTGGTAGCCGCGCGCCGGCCTCGCTGACCAGGGTGTGCAATTCCTCGACGGTCAGATGATGCCCGTCGCCGTCCTTGACGTTGACACCGAATAGTTTGAGCAGACCGTTCGCGAACGTTGTGATGAGCCAGACGAGCGGGGCCAGCAGCTTGGACAGCGGGTAATAAATATACGCTGCAGGCAGCGCGACGCGTTCCGGGTGCAACGCCGCCAGCGTCTTCGGTGTGACCTCAGCGAAGATCAGGATAACGAGTGTGAAAATAAATCCACTGACCGCAACCCAGATCGGGCTGCCGAGGCGGAGCGCTAGCAGCGTGACGAGTTGGGCAGCCAGCACGTTGACGAGGTTGTTGCCCAGCAGGATGAGTCCGATCAGTCGATCGGGCTGTTCGAGCAGTTTTTCTGCCAGAAGGGCGCCCCGGTGGCCGGCTTTGGCTTTGTGCCTTAGCCGGTAGCGGTTCAGGGTCATCAGGGCCGTTTCGCTGCCCGAGAAGAATGCTGAACAGATCAGCAGGAAAATCAGGATTCCGGTTAGGATTCCTATGGGAACGTCATCACCCACGGGGTGTGAGTCTCCTTTTCGGCTATATCAAGTGCCCATGGTTGCCAAGGTAGCGATGATCTGTCAAGTCACTATTTAACGTCCGTGAAAGCTGCCTTTCCGGGTAGAATGCCGGCTCCGCAGCGGCCGGGATGCCCGGAGTCGCAGCGAGCCGCCCAATCAGAGTATGAACGGTGCCCCAGCGACCCGGTATTCAGGTCGGGAACCGACTCAGGATGCAGTATGTTTGACAATCTAAGCGCTCGGTTGAAAGCCGTTGCCGATGCCGTTCGCGGCAAGGGCCGGCTGACGGAAGACAATGTCGCCGATGCCGTCCGGGACATTCGTCGGGCGTTGATCGAGGCTGACGTCGCGTTGCCGGTCGTCAAGGCGTTCGTCGAACAGGTGCGCGCGCGTGCGATCGGCGCCGAGATCACGCGCAGTCTGAGTCCCGGTCAGGCATTCATCAAAGTTCTGCACGACGAGCTTGCCGCGAGCCTGGGCGTGGATGAGCCGATTCCGGACTCGGGGCTGAACCTCAGAGTGCAGCCACCGGCCATCGTCCTGCTCGCGGGCCTGCAGGGCGTCGGCAAGACGACGACCGCGGCCAAGCTCGCGCTTCACCTGCAGAGCAAGCATGGCCACACCGTGACGCTCGCGAGCCTCGATACGCGGCGGCCGGCGGCGATCCTGCAGCTGCAGCGTCTGGCCGAGCAAGTCGGGGCCGGCTTCGTGCCGACGGACACCGAGGCGACCGTCATCGCGATCGCGAAGAACGCGGTGGCCGAGGTGAAGCGCTCGCTGGCCGACGTGCTGATTCTCGATACGGCGGGTCGTACGCGGCTCGACGAACCCTTGTTGGATGAATTGCGCGAACTGCACGGCGAGTTGGGTCCGCATGAGACGCTGTTCGTCGTCGATTCCATGGCAGGGCAGGATGCTGTCAATGTAGCCGCGGCCTTTGGCGCGGCGTTGCCGCTGACCGGAGTGATCCTGACGAAGGCCGACGGCGACGCGCGAGGCGGTTCGGCGCTGTCCGTCAAGACGGTAACCGGCAAGCCCATTCGCTTCCTGGGTACGGGCGAGGAGCTGTCCGGGCTCGAGATGTTTCATCCGGACCGCATGGCGTCCCGGATCCTCGGTATGGGTGACGTCGTGAGTCTCGTCGAGGAGGTCCAGCAGAAGGTCGACCTCGACAAGGCTGAGACGCTGGCGAAGAAGGTTAGTAAGGGCAAGGGCTTCGATCTGGCCGACTTGCGCGAGCAACTCGGCCAGGTGACCGCTATGGGCGGCATGCAGGGTTTGCTGGACAAACTGCCGTTGCCCGGCGGCATGCATCGCGGGCAGATCGCCGAGCAAATCGATCCGCGCGCCATCGGGCGACAGATCGCCATCATCAACTCGATGACTCCCACGGAGCGCCGTTTTCCGAAGACCATCAATGGATCACGCAAGCGCCGGATCGCGACAGGTGCCGGGCAGGCCGTTCAGGAGGTTAACCGGCTCCTGAAACAGCATCAGCAGATGCAGAAAATGTTCAAGCGTTTCAGTAAGATGGGACGGAAGGGGATGATGCGTGGGTTGCCGGGACTCTGAATTACACCAGATTTGCCCGATGGGTTCACATTCCCGCGAATTCCAGTAAAATTAGCCGATTACGCCGAGCAGGATTGGGAGAGGCCTCCCAATCCGCCGGCCTATTTTTTTACAGGAACCAAACGAACTATGGTCAGCATCCGGCTATCTCGCGGGGGAGCGAAGAAGCGCCCTTTCTACCACATTGTCGTCACCGACCAGCGCAACCGACGCGACGGTCGTTACCTCGAGCGGGTTGGGTTTTTTAATCCCGTTGCGAAGGGCAACGAAGAAACATTGCGCGTCGATCTCGCACGCGTCGATCACTGGATCGGTCACGGTGCGAGGCCGTCCGATCGCGTCGCTTCATTGCTGAAGAGTTATCGTAAATCCGGGAGTAAATCCGAAGCTAAATCCGAAGCTAAATCCGAAGACAAAGTTGCAAGTAAAGCGAAGGATAAAGCCGCCGGGAAAGACGAGGGTAAAGTTGCAGGAAAAGCCGAACCTAAAGCCGAAGCGAAAGCTGCAGTAGAGTCAGAAGACAAATCAGCAGGTGCCGAGGAAGCGACGTCAGCGGACGCCGACAAGGAAGCCGCCGCAGAATAAGCGTCGACACGTCAAGCTTTGATCGCAATCC
>SMVA01053696.1_pt1 | contig 14261 bp, 14 predicted proteins | sample 2456451 | NCBI WGS metagenome assembly SMVA01 (sample SAMN11095933, study PRJNA526329) | marine sediment metagenome | biome: Marine sediment; feature: Surficial sediment; material: Deep marine sediment; isolation source: Hadal surficial sediment | place: Pacific Ocean | collected 2014-05 | depth...
GACCAGACCAGGAAAATTTCTGGATTTGATAAGCTCCACCGCTCCCATGTCCGTCAAGTTGTTCTGCCCCAGATAAAGATGAGTTAAATTAGGAAGGTTTTGTGACCTCGCCAAGCTGACCGCTCCCTCGTCTCCCATTTCGTTGCTGTAAAGGCTCAGAACGTTCAATTCGGGAAATGATTTGGACTTCGCTAAAAAGGCAACCCCTTGCGGGGTGATCAGGTTATCATTCAACAGCAAAATTTTGAGATGACTGAAGTTTTTGGATTCGGCCATCAGTTGGATGCCATCCTCCCCCACTTCATTTTTCCAAAGCTTCAGGGTTTCCAGGTTTTTTAAATGAGGCGATTCCACCAGCGCCTGCACTCCCAGATCGCCCAACAGGTTGCCCCACAAATCCAGATGCTTGAGGTTGGCTAAGTAGGGAGATTGGGCCAGGGCTTCCATACCCGTATGTTTAATCCAGTTGCTCTGCAGGAGGAGCGTGGTCACTCCCTTCAGAACATCCATCCGGGCCAGCGCTTCGGCCCCGGCGGTCTTGATTCTCAAACCACTCAAGTCCAACAGGGTGCCATCCTGGCTCAAGCGTTGCCGCACCAAAGAGTCGATATCCAACGCCCAGGCTTGGGTGGACCCCAGCAGGCAAATTGAGCAAATCAGAACTGCATATTTTTTGAGAGCGTTCACAAGCTTCCAATCCGCGAAACAAGGGGTCTTGTCAGAAAGGCAACCAAAATGAGCCATTCGCGCTAGATTATCAAATATTTGAATATGGTGTATATAATTTTTGTGCCGGCCTGGAACGTGCCCGCCAGGGTTCCGGTGATTTTGGAAACGCCGATTCGTTCACGGTAGCTCACCGGAATTTCTGCTATTCGTAACTTCTTGCGCACGGCTTTGATCTGCATTTCAACCGTCCATCCGAAATCCTGATCCTGCATATCGATGGCTTGGAGCGACTCATATCGAATGGCCCGAAACGGACCGAGGTCGGTGTACTGGTGCCGGAAGAACAAACGTATTAAAAATACCGCGAGCTTGTTGCCATAACGAGCTTGCGGCAGTAGCGCCTTGCGGCTGGCTGGTTTGATCATGCGACTGCCCAGAACAAAATCTTTTTGGCCGGCGAGAATGGGTTCCAGCAGGAGGGAAATTTCTTCGGGATAATCGCTGTAGTCGCCGTCCAGGAACACCACGATATCGGGGTGGTCCAGCATGGCGATGCCTTTCAGGCAAGCACTGCCATAACCCCGGCGCTTTTCCTCAAAAACTTTCGCGCCGTGGTCCCGAGCCACTTGCGCGGTTCGATCGGTGGAGCAGTTGTCGACCACAATAATTTCATGAAGCCGCTCATGGGGAAGGTCATTCAGGACCGAGGCGATGGATTGTTCCTCGTTATAGGCGGGGATGATGACTGAAATTCGGGGAGGCATGAAACTGGCTAATGTCCGTTTTGAACGGCTTGTTTCATTTCTTTCACCAGCGCTCCCAGCCGGGTATTCCGTTCTTCGGCGTCCTGGTATTGAGCAATGATTTTTACAAGCGCGCTTCCCACAATCACGCCATCGGATATTTTGGAAGCTTGCCGGGCCTGTTCCGGCCCGGAAATTCCGAACCCGATCAATACCGGCAAGGATGTGGCCTGTTTCACCCGCTTCATTTTTGCTCCCAGTCCGTCGGCCAACGGCCCGCCACGAACCCCTGTGACTCCGGTCACCGAAATGTAATAGATGAATCCCTTGCTCTGGCGCGCGGTCCGGTCCACCCGCTCGGGGGTGCTGGTCGGCGCCAGAAGAAAAATCATGTCCAATCCCTTGGAATCCGCCAGCGCATTAAAATCCCCGGCTTCCTCTAAGGGGAGGTCGGGAACAATCACGCCATCGACCCCGGCCTGGACGGCATCATTGATAAACTGGTCTTGCCCGTAAACAAACACCGGGTTGAAACTGGTCATCAAAACGATCGGCAACTGTGAAGTCTGGCGGATGTCCTGCACCAGGTGAATGATCTTTTTTAAAGTGGTGCCGCTCTTGAGCGATCGTTGCGAGGCGGCCTGAATCACCGGTCCATCCGCCAGGGGATCGGAAAAAGGCACGCCCAATTCGATAATATCGGCGCCATTTTCTTCAACCACCTTAAACAAATCCCTGGTGGCGGCAAGATCCGGGTCACCGGCAGTGATAAAAGCCACCAGGGCTTTTTCATTTTTTGACCGCAATGCATCAAAACATTTCGAAATCCGCTTCACAATTCCTCTCCGATCATTTCCGACACCTGCGAGACATCTTTGTCTCCCCGGCCCGAAAGACAGACCACAATGACTTCCTCCTTCTTCATTGTCGGAGCCAGTTTGGCGACATAAGCGATGGCGTGGGCCGACTCCAATGCGGGGATGATTCCTTCCGACCGGGACAACAGTTCAAAACCTTCCAGCGCTTCCTGGTCGGTGATCGATACATATTCAGCGCGCCCACTGTCTTTCCAGTGACTGTGCTCGCATCCCACTCCCGGATAATCCAATCCGGCTGAAATGGAGTGCGCTTCAGTAATCTGGCCGTCCTCATCATGCAATAAAAAACTCTTCATGCCATGTAGAATTCCGACGGTGCCCTGCCCCAGAGAAGCGCCGTGTTTGCCGGTTTCGATGCCCAGCCCGGCGGCTTCGACACCGATGAATTTCACGGATGCCTCTTCAGCGAATGGATAAAACAAGCCGATGGAGTTACTGCCGCCGCCGACACAAGCCACACAAACATCGGGCAAACATTTTTCAACATCCCAAAGTTGTTGCCGGGTTTCTTCACCGATGATCTTCTGAAAATCACGAACGATCATGGGGTACGGATGCGGCCCGACCACAGACCCGATAATGTAGTGGGTGGTTTCCACGGTGGTGATCCAATTGCGGATGGCCTCACTGGTGGCGTCTTTCAAAGTACGTGTTCCGGAAGAAACAGGAATGACTTTCGCGCCCAGCAGTTTCATCCTGAAAACGTTCAGCGCCTGCCGCTTGATATCCTCTTCACCCATGAATACCTCGCACTCCAGATCAAACAAGGCGGCGGCGGTGGCGGTGGCGACACCGTGCTGGCCGGCTCCGGTCTCCGCGATCACCCGTTTCTTGCCCATGCGCAATGCCAGTAGGGCACTGCCAATGGTATTGTTGATCTTATGAGCCCCAGTGTGATTGAGGTCCTCCCGCTTGAGATAAATTTTAGCGCCGCCACATTGCCTGGTCAGATTTTCTGCAAAATAGAGCGGCGAAGGCCGGCCCACGTATTGCTTAAGATAATAAGCCAGCTGTTTTTTAAATTCCGGATCGGCTTGCGCTTCGTGATACACCCGCTCCAACTCTTCCAGCGCGGGCATCAGAGTTTCGATCACATATTTCCCACCGAACTGACCAAAATGTCCCTGCCGGTCGGGCAACGTGGTTGTTGAACTCATGAGTTTCTCCTTTTTATTCACCGCGCACCGCTTTGAAAAATGCTTTTATTTTTTTGGGATCTTTTTTGCCGAGCGACTTTTCCACACCGGAACAGACGTCCACCCCGTGAGGCTGTACCCGGCGCACCGCATCCGCCACATTGGCCGGGGTCAAACCACCGGCCAGAATCACCGGCCCGTATTTTCTGGCGCCGCGCGCCCATTGCCAATTGAAAGTCTGGCCCGTCCCGCCAAACTGCGCTTCATCGAACGCATCCAGCAAAAATCCATTCACGCGATATTTGGACAATGATGCCAAGGTGTCCGCATTCTTCATCCGAAATGCCTTGACCACTGGAATTTTTATCTTGTTGCAAAACGCCGGAGACTCATCGCCATGAAGCTGAACCGTATCCAGCCGGCAGACCTCGATCAGGCGGTTGATCCGCTCGGCGGTTTCATTCACAAACACGCCCACCCGGTTGACGAAAGGCGGCAGGTGCGCCACGATTTTTTTAACCGTGGTTTCGTTGACATGCCGTGGGCTTTTATTATAAAAAATGAACCCCACCGCGTCGGCGCCACAATCGACCGCCATCAGCACGTCGTCCAACCGCGTCATGCCACAAACTTTGATTTTAATCGGCGGGTTGCGTCTTGCCATGTCCTGTCAATTCCTGCAATTTGTCGGGAACATTGTTTGCCTTCATCAAGGTTTCTCCGATGAGGAAAGCGTGCATTCCCAACTGTTCAAATTCGACGATCTCTTCCCGGCTTTGGATACCGCTTTCGCAAACCAGTGTCAAACCGGTCATCCCCTGAGTCATCTTGAGAAGACGGCGCGCGATATTCAAATCCGTTTTGCCTGAGGTCAAGTCCCGATTGTTGATGCCCAGCAAAGTGGCCTCGGCATAAAACGCTTTCTCCATATCCTTTTCATCATGGGACTCCACCAGCGCCGTCATGCCCAACTCCTCGCCCAAATGCAAAAGGTCTTTCAACTGGTTTTTATCCAGTGAGGTGGCGATCAGCAGATAAAAATCGGCCCCGAAAGCGCGTGACTCATGAACCTGGTAATCAGAAAAAATGAAATCCTTTCTGAGAAGCGGGATGCTGATTTTTTTCGACGCCGCGCTCAAATACTCCAGACTGCCCCCGAAAAATTTACTCTCGGTGAGCATGGAGATCGCGGCGGCGCCATTGTGCGCATAGGTTTCGGCAATTTTCATTGGGTCGAACTGCTCGACCAAGTCGCCTTTAAACGGCGTGCGCCGCTTGATTTCCGCAATGATCCGCGACCCCTCTCCTGCCGCGATCAACGCCAAAGGTTTCACCGGCCGTTGATCCCGCGCTCGACCCTTGAGCTCGGCCAGTGGAATGTCACGCTGAGTGCTTGCCAGTTCTTCCTTTTTACTTTCAAAAATCTTGTCGAGGATGTTAGCCATGAACTTGGACACTCACGAATTGCTGATCCGGCAAAGATCTTTTAGTTTTTGCCGGGCGGCGCCGGAATCAATCGATTTGCGGGCCACCTCCAAACCTTGTTTTATGGAATCGGCTTTGCCCCCGGCGGTGATGGCGGCGGCCGCGTTGAGCAGAACGATATCGCGTTTCGGTCCGCCCGCGCCGTCCAGCAACTCCCGCAGGATTTTGGCGTTGTCATCGGCCGATCCGCCCTTGAGGTCTTGGTCCGAACAGTAATCCAATCCCAAATCACTCGGATCCAAAGAATATTCCTTCACCTCCCCATTATTTAATTCCGCAATGCTGGTCGGTCCCGTCAAAGTAATTTCATCCAGCCCGTCTTCGCCATGGACGACGAAGGCCCTTTGGGACCCCAGGTTTTTCAGCACATGCGCCAGCGGCGCAGTCCACTTGGCATCGAAAACTCCCACGATTTGGGCTTTCACTCCAGCCGGATTGGTCAACGGTCCCAGCAGATTGAACAGGGTGCGAAACCCCAATTCCCGGCGGACATCGGCGGCGTGCTTCATGGCTTTGTGCATGTGCGGCGCAAACAAAAATCCGATACCGGCGGATTTCAAACATTCTTCCACCACGGCTTTGTCGGCTTCGATGTTGACGCCGAGGCTTTTCAAAACATCGGCACTGCCGGCCCGGCTCGACACGGCACGGTTGCCATGCTTGGCCACCACGATTCCCGCCCCGGCCACCACAAACGCCGCGGTGGTGGATATGTTGAACGTGTCCGCGCCATCGCCGCCGGTGCCACAGGTATCGACCGCTCCGTTGCCAGAAATATTCAAGGTCTCGGCTTTTTCGCGCATCACCCTGGCGGCGCCCGAAATTTCCGAAACCGATTCCCCCTTCATGCGCAACGCCGTCAGGAATGCGCCGAGAAACGAGCGGTCCACCTTGCCTTCCATGACTTGGGTCATGACTTCGATCATTTCCTCTTCAGAGAGGTCCTGGCCGTCCACCACCTTATGTAATTTATCTTGCACCTTCATGTTCAACTTTCGCGCGGACCGGCTGAGTCAGAAAGTTTTTCAACAAGTCCTTGCCGTGTACGGTCAATATCGATTCCGGATGAAATTGAATGCCCTCCAAATTATATTCCTTGTGCCGCACTCCCATAATTTCTTTTTCCTGGGTCTCGGCGGAAATCTCGAAACAGTCGGGCAGGTTTTCGCGTTTCACCACCAGCGAATGGTAACGGGTGGCCTCGAACGGATTGGGCAAGTCCTTGAAAATAGTTTTACCGTCATGATGAATCATCGAGGTTTTGCCGTGCATCAATTTTTTCGCCTTGACGATTTCTCCGCCGAAGGCTTCGACCACAGACTGATGCCCCAGGCACACGCCGAGCAACGGGACTTTCCCGGCAAAATGCTTGGCGACCTCTTTGGAAATACCGGCCTTCGACGGCGTGCAGGGACCGGGCGAGATGACGATTTTTTCGGGATTCAACTTTTCGATCCCGGCAATATCTATTTTATCGTTGCGCACCACTTGGATGTCGGCGCCCAGCTCGCCCAGGTATTGCACCAGGTTGTAGGTGAACGAGTCGTAATTGTCGATCATCAGGATCATGACATCAACCCATTTTCCGCCAGCTCAATGGCTTTCAGCAGGGCTTTGCCCTTGTTCATGGTTTCTTCAAATTCTTTTTCGGGAACCGAATCGGCAACGATACCGGCGCCCACTCCCAGATAGGCGGTGTTGCCTTTCACCACCAGCGTGCGGATGGCGATAGCGGTATCCATGTTGCCGGTGAATCCTATGTAGCCCACCGCCCCGGCATATATACCGCGCCGCGTGGGTTCCATTTCTTCGATGATCTCCATCGCGCGAATTTTAGGCGCACCGGAAACCGTCCCCGCAGGAAAGGCCGCTTCCAGAACATCGAAGCAATCCAGCCCGTCTTTCAATCGGCCGCGCACGTTGGAAACAATGTGCATGACGTGGGAGTACCTTTCAATAGTGAACTGTTCGTTGACCTCCACCGAACGAAATTCCGCGACCCGGCCCAAATCGTTGCGCCCCAGATCGACCAGCATGATGTGTTCGGCCAGTTCTTTTTCGTCCTGCAAAAGATCCCGCTCCAACTCCCGGTCTTCCGTTTCGTTCTGGCCCCGCTTGCGGGTGCCGGCGATGGGCCGCACCTCCACCAAGCCGTCTTCCAGCCGCACCAGAACCTCCGGCGAGGAACCGACCACCTGGACGTCGCCAAAATTCAGGTAATACATGTAGGGCGAAGGATTGATGGTACGCAAGGCCCGGTAAATGGTGAACGGGTCCTGCTGGATTTCAAATTTCAACCGCTGGGCCAGCACCACCTGGATGGTGTCGCCTTCCAGAATATATTTTTGAATCTTGAGGACCGCGTCCTCAAACTTTTCCTGGGAAAAGTTGGACTCCATAGCCATCGGTTTTGATGTGCCTTTTTTTATACTTGCAGACGCATGATTGGTGCTGGCCTTGAGCTTCTTTTCCAGCGCCTGGATTTTACCGATGGTCTCCTGGTAAATGGCATCGAGGTCATCGCCTTCGATATGGGCGTTCGACACCACTTTGATGGTGTGACTCACGTTGTCAAAAATCAGCAAGGTATCGGTGATGACGAACAGCGAATCCGGCAGGTCGAGGTCGTCCACCGTGTCTTCCGGGAGCTTTTCAAAATAGCGCACCATGTCGTAACTGATGAAGCCCACCGCGCCGCCGGTGAAGCGCGGCAAATTGGCGTCGTCCACCGGCTGGTACCGGGCCAGAATTTCCTTGAGCACCGACAAAGGCTTGTCGCCCTTTAACGAGCGCGTTTCCTCGACGCCGTTGCGCAGAATGGTGGCCGTTTGACCCTTGGTGGTGACGATGATGGAAGGATCGCATCCCAGAAAACAGTAACGCGCCCACTTGTCGCCGCCCTCGATGCTTTCCAGCAGGAAGGAATACGAGTCCTGACTGATTTTCATGTAGGCGGAGACCGGCGTGTCGAGGTCGGCGAAAATTTCCTTGTAAACGGGAACCAGGTTGCCCTGCCCGGCCTTCTCTTTGAATTCTTCCAGCGAGGGTCGATAGGTCATAATTAAAAAAAGCACAGCGAGCTGTGCCCTCGATGCCAATACCGCAATAAATTGTTGCGAAATCAGTAGGTTAGTCTAAAGACAGTACCACTTTGAAGGAAACCCTGTCAAGCAGTTTGAAAGCCGCGTGACGCGGTTCAATAAGACGGCCCAAAACCCTGAATAAATACTCAAGTCAAAGGAGTAGCCGGGAAAAATTGACAATTCCGGCGTACTGAATTAAAGTTGAGCAACCCTAAACAGTCCAACGGAGGATCATCATGAACAGACTGATTCCCCTCACCATTGTCCTTTTCTTTTTGCTCCCTGCCTCTATACCGGCCCATCCTGGAAAAACCGGATCGGATGGTTGCCACTTCTGCCGGACCAATTGTGATAAGTGGGGTGTGCCCAAGGGAGTAAAACATTGTCACGAAGGGAAAGAGCAGGCGGTTCCATTAAAGATAAAATTTGAGGCTAAGGATCGGGATAAATCTAAGGATAACTCCAAGTATCCGGGCTGAGAGTATGGTCTGAAAATTCAAAAGACGAGTATTAAAGCATCCTCTAGGAACGAAAATTAGAATGGCTACTTCATCCTCACCTTATGCTCGACAGGTTTTGCTGATCCGTCTCGACGGGGGAGCGACCAATAAAACTTCATGAGTAGTAGGAAGAACGGGATCAGGTTTGCCAGGTCAATGAAGGTTTCCAAGTTTTGGAACCTGATTCACTTCTTTGGGAAAGAGCTTTGAATGGTAAAAAATGAAAACAGAGATGCTTCGACAAGCTCAGCATGACACCCTACCCCAGATTCTTCACTTGGCTCAGAATTACAACCCAAGCCCCCCAGCCCTCCTTCGACAAGCTCAGGACAGGCTCTGCGGAGAAGGGGGGACACATCGATTTCCCATCGGGATCGCGGGATACATTCAAAGTTTTCGTATTATACAAAAGGTTCTAAGGAGAGGTAAGTCACAGCGTCATGCCCAATAATTATTGAGCGCCATTAAGAGTTCGGCCCTTTTGAGGCCAGCGTTCACGCTGGCGGAGAAGGAGGAACACATCGATCTCCCCTACCCTGCCCTCGGAAATGCGCATTCCAAAACTTGGTGATTCAGCTTCTGCCTGTTCAGGTCTTTAGGCCGCGCTATAATTTGCTGGGGTGGCCTCTTCATTATACTCATGGATGGTTTTGGCAAGAGCGCTTCCCAACCACCCGGTCAGCACCAAAAATCCACCCCAGAGGGTCATATAGAAGTACAGGATATCACTACTGTGTTGTACTAAAAATGGGGCTTTGTCGGAAAGAATGAATGCCCAGACAACGAGAATGGTTAAGAAGGCAGTCAGAACGGCAAACCTTTTGCCCAGAGCGTAGCCCGTGCCTAATATAACGATGAAGAAAAAATATAACGCCGTCAGTTGGGCATCCATAAAAAATTTGATACCCGTCAAACTGGCTAAAACAATTACAATGATGAGGTCACTGAGATTGTTCTGAATATAGGCTTGCAGACGTGGAACCAACCCCTCTGGCTTGTCCGCCAAAAAATCGTTTTCCAAATTTTGTTCGGTATCCGCTTCGGTTGCAGTTTTTTCAGTTTCCAATAATTTCGCTGACATTGCCTTTCTCCTTACAACATTAGATTTACCAATATTGTAAATGTATATAGAGCATTGTCAAGGGTTATGAATGCAGAACAGCAACCTGTTTAGCTAACTATTTGATAAAATGGGCAGAGTGGACACAGGGGAGGGATTTTAATCTAGCTCCGGCGCTTCGTCGGCCAGCGGCACGTGTGATATCTCCTCATTAGCGTCATGCCCTATAATTATTGAGCGCAATGAAGAGAGTTCGGCCCTTTTGAGTCCAGCGTTCACGCGGGTCAGCCGACTTTTTGCCAGTCGTCGCCGTTGAAGTGCAGGATGAGGCCGTTGTCGCCCACCGCGTACATATTGTCTTCCGACGTGCCCCAGATGGCGGTCAGGAATTCCTCGGTGTTGGATTCGATGCGGGTCCATTGGTCGCCGTCCAACAGCATGATCCTGCCTTCATCGCCCACCGCAAAAATGAAGTCTTCGTTGGGTCCCCAGACGTCCAGGAAAAAATCCATGGTCTGCGACGGCATTTCCTTGAAGTCGGCACCGTTGAACTGAATCAGAGTGCCGTCCGACCCGCAGAAATACATCCTGTCGGAGCCGAAGCCATAGATGCTGTACAGTTCGGCATTGGAGTTGAAGGTGAGCCGTTGCCACTGGTCGTCCACCAGCCTCAGCACCAGTCCGTCGAAGCCGACGGCGTACATGCCGCCCTCTTTCGTTCCCCAGATGGAAGCGACATCGGTCGAGGAATTGGAGGCCATGTATTTCCAGCGGGTGCCATCGTAGCGGGCGATCTTGCCGAGCCGGCAACAGGCGTAAATATCGTCCGCGGCCAATCCCCAGATGCCGGACATGGGCGGAAAGTTTTCGGTGTCTTCGGGCACCCATTTGGAACCGTTGTAATGCAGGATTTTGCCGTCGGTGCACACGCCGTACAAGTTATCGTGCGCCGTGCCCCACATTCTTTTCATATTCCAGCGCCCGCCGGAATCCATTTTCGACCACTCCTTACCGTTGTAGTGGAGGATGGTCCCATCGGTACCGCCAATAAAAATATCGTCCTCGGCAAACCCGAAAACGGAAAGCAGATGACTCTCGGTCAATGCACCCATAGTCCCCTTTCAACCGGCGAAGCGCCGGAGCATAAATAGATTCTTCACGTAGTTTCTCCTGAGCTGGTCGCAGGATTCAGAATGACAATAAGAACCCCCTTCGTTCATGCCCAGTTTGCCGCAGGATGACCATGACTTCTCCATCCCGTTCCTTTCGACAGCCCCACGGTGGCAATTATTTTGATCCCGCGATCAGGCTAAAAATCACCGGACGCGCTGAGCGACCAATCGGTCCATTCCTTGCCATCGTAACGAATGACGCACCCGTTCTCACCGCAGGCATAAATATCATCCTCCGCCAGGCCGCGCACCTTGGTCAAATAGTTATCGGTGCCAGAGTCCATGGGACTCCACTGCTTGCCATCGTAGTGCAGGATCGTCGACATATCCCCCACGGCGTATATATTGGTGTCGGACGTTCCCCACACACTGAGCAGGTATTCCTTGGTGCCCGATTCCATGGGCCGCCATTCTTCGCCGTCGAAGTGCTGGATGGTGCCGTGCGACCCGACGGCATAAACGCTCTTGGCATGCGTCCCCCAAATGCCATAAAGAGAGTGTTCTTCATCGGTCAACTCTTCCTTGCGTTGAAATGTTTTGCCGTCATAAAAACGGTAAATGCCTTCGCCGCCTATGGCATGAATCTGGTTGATGTCTTCTCCCCAGAATCCAAACAGATCGTGGATGGTGTTGGGCTCCCGGTATTCCCAATTTTTGCCGTTCCAAAACAGAACTCGGCCGCCCACGCCGAACACAAAAAGGTTGTCCGAGTCGTAACCGTAGGCGGCGTTCAATGAATCGAAACTGCCGGTTTCAATCGTTATCCAATCCTTGCCGTTGTAATGCAGAACCACCCCGCCAATGCCGACGGCGTAAATGTCATTCTCATTCGCGGCCCAAAGTCCCATCAGCGGGTTGGTGTTATTGGTTCGGATTGGCGTCCAGAATTCCCCGTCATAGTTCTGCGGAACACCATCCTTACCCACCACATAAATATTGTCCTGACCGAAAGGCCAGATGTCGAGTAGATCCGGGAATTCACCAGTGAACATGGTCGATCAATCCTTTCATTTGTCTCTCAGGGAGTCCTAGCTGTATTTTACCCAAATCGGAGAATAAGATTTTTAAAAAACGAAAAAAAGCGAAGATTAAAAAATTGGAGGCAGGAAAACTCGGCGGGTTATGCTTCCTCGCCGCCACCCAGACGAAAAACAACACTTGAAAGTTTGGGCAGGTTTTCAGATTTCTGAATCATCTCCTGGGCCGACTCGCTGATATCGTTGTGGATCAAAACCAGAGTTTCCAGATTGGCCAGAACCTTTGACTCGGCGATGGCTTTGGCTCCCTCATCGGTGATTCCGGCTTCATAGAAATCCATCATGGTCAGGTTCTTCATCATCTCCGATTTGGCGATGGCTTTGATCCCTTCATTGCCAATGGGATTGAACGTCATGGTCAATTGCTGAAGGTTCTGCAGAGTTTCAGAGTTGGCCAAAGCAATCGCCCCCTCCGCTTCAACGTAATTCCAGTTCAGATTGAGTTCTATCAATTTGGCAAGGTTCTTGGACTTGGCGATGGCGAAGGCCCCGTAGTTGGCAATGTTATTGCGATAAAGCGATAGTGAGTTGAGACGGGTGAGCGTTTCGGATTCTGCGATGGCTTTAGCGCCTTCATCTTCCAGTCCGTTTCCCACCCACAGGGACACCAAGTTGCCCATGATCGAGGAATCGGCCAAAGCCCGGGCTCCTTTTACCGTGATGTTATTGTCGCTCAATATCAACTCGGACAGGTTCAGCATGGTTTTGGATTTGACCAGGGCGATCAGACCATCATCGGTGATTTCGTTATTGAACATATTGAGAGCGGTGAGGTTTTTCATCGCGGGGCACTCCAGGATAGCCCGGATTCCCTCATCACCGATTTCGTTGAATTCAAGAAAGAGCGCCGTGACGCCTTTCATCTGCTCGCTTTTCATGATGGCGATGACGTCATCGTCTTTAAGCTCTTTTTCTCTTAAATCGAGCTCGCTGTTTTCTATGTTCAGGCTTCCTTTGACTAATTCCTCTGTATCTACCATTTTGATTTGTCCAATTTTTTCCTGTTTTGGAGAGCGTCTCCGTTATGTAAACCGCTCATTGTAGAAAAACCGCTCCGTTTGTAAAGTTTTAATTTACATTTTGCGATAAAGTTCAAAAGTCCGGCTTGAGAGGCCTGATGGAGGTTGATATAGTGGGGGCCATCTACCTGAGGCCCAAATGGGTATTGTCGAATGGAAACGGATGCGATTATGACGTACAAAATTGAGGAAATCACTGAAAAAGTGAGGGCGGCCAACGGCTTTGTCCCGGCTATTATAGCGGAGATGAAGAAGGTCATAGTCGGTCAAGAATATTTGATCGAGCGCTTGATCCTGGGGCTGTTGACCGGGGAACACATTCTGCTGGAGGGCGTGCCCGGCCTGGCCAAAACCACGGCGGTCAAAACCCTGGCTCAGACCATAAAAGCTAAATACAAACGGATCCAGTTCACCCCGGATCTGCTACCGGCCGACTTGATCGGGACCCAGATTTACCAGCCCAAAACCGAGGAGTTTGTGGTCAAAAAGGGGCCCCTGTTCGCCAATATTATCCTGGCTGACGAGATCAACCGCGCGCCGGCTAAGGTGCAAAGCGCCCTGCTGGAGGCCATGGAGGAACGGCAGATCACCATCGGTGGGGAAACGTTTCCACTCGATCAACCGTTCATGGTGATGGCCACCCAAAACCCCATTGAGCAGGAAGGCACCTACCCTTTGCCCGAAGCCCAAGTGGATCGGTTTGTTTTCAAATTAAAAGTCAGCTACCCGTCCAAGGCAGAGGAAAAAAGAATCATGCAAAAAGTGTCCAACAACCATTCGCCCGTCAAGGCGGTCATCCACCCCGATCAAATCCTGGCCGCCCGCAAGGTTTTTGAATCCATATACATTGATGAAAACCTGCAGGACTACATTGTCAATCTGGTTTCCGCCACGCGGTTTCCAAAGGATTATGGCCTGGCATCACTCGCGCCCATGATCCAGTTTGGGGCCTCGCCGCGGGCTTCCATTTTCTTCAACCGCCTGTCCAAAGCGTATGCCTTCATGCAGGGCCGAGGGTATGTGGTTCCACAGGATATCAAATCCCTGGGATTCGACATTCTGCGGCACCGAATTTTATTAACGTATGAAGCCGAGGCGGAAAATATAACCACCGACGAAATTTTACAGAAAATTTTTGATACGGTTGAGGTTCCCTGAGCCTGAGAGTTTTATGTTGCGGACATGGATTAAAAATATAGTGGCACCTTTCAGTTCTCCGTCACCCGTGCCAGCCCAGCGTGAAAATGTCCTGTCCCCTGAATTGATTCGGAAAATCAGGGACATCCAGGTCAAAACCAACCACCTGGTGAATCACATGATGGCTGGCGAATACCTTTCGGCTTTCAAAGGCCGGGGCATGGAATTCAGGGAAGTGCGGGAATATCAGCCCGGTGACGACATCCGCCTGATCGATTGGAATGTCACCGCCCGCATGGGACGCCCCTTCATCAAGCAGTTTCAGGAAGAGCGGGAACAGAC
>SMVA01250401.1_pt1 | contig 14259 bp, 8 predicted proteins | sample 2456451 | NCBI WGS metagenome assembly SMVA01 (sample SAMN11095933, study PRJNA526329) | marine sediment metagenome | biome: Marine sediment; feature: Surficial sediment; material: Deep marine sediment; isolation source: Hadal surficial sediment | place: Pacific Ocean | collected 2014-05 | depth 0-1...
GATTCGGCAACCACTCGGGGAATCGTTTCGAGCGCCACCAATAGTGGAGTGAATTCGATGAGAGCGGCAATGGCGGTGTTGAAGCTCATTCGCTCATAATCTTCGGTCACACGATGAATGGTTTTATGAAGCGCTCTTTCGACTTCTTCTGTAGGCGGTTCGTCGCTGACTAAAAGAGACCCGTCTTCACCGACAAAATTTCTCCAGACCCGCCGCAGAAAGCGGTTTACACCCACGATATCGCGGGTACTCCATGGTTTGGACGCGTCCAGTGGACCCATATACATCTCGTAAAGCCTTAGCGTGTCACAACCATACTCGTCATTGATTTCATCCGGGCTTACCGCGTTTTTCAGGCTCTTGCCCATCTTGCCGTATTCCTGTGTAACCGGTTGACCGTTATAAGAAAACGATCGGTTTGGTTGGTCCTGAACGTCGACGGCTGAATTACCGTCCTGATCGACAACGTCTATGGCCTCTACTGCCATGCCGCGTTCATCGCGGTATACGGGAGCAAGGATGTATCCCTGATTGAATAGCTTTCCGAAGGGCTCTTTTGTCGAAACATGTCCCAGGTCCAATAATACCTTGTGCCAAAACCGAGCGTACAGAAGGTGAAGGACTGCGTGTTCAACGCCCCCGATATACAGATCGATACCCGATGGAGACATCCAATAGGCCTCTTTCTCCGGCGCGACGAGTTGATCGCTATTTTCGTTGTCGATAAACCGCAGGTAGTACCAACACGACCCTGCCCACTGAGGCATCGTATTCAGTTCGCGCTCGTATCGGACTCCATCGAGCTCTACAAAGCGCCACGATTCGGGCGCTCGGCTCAACGGAGGCCTGGGTGGAGCGTCTGGATCATCCGACACCGTAGGTCGGAAATCATCCATTTCCGGGAGTTCGACAGGTAAATCCGATTCGTCCACAACACGAATCGTTCCGTCTGGACCGTGAAGGATTGGAAACGGTTCACCCCAATAGCGCTGGCGACTGAATAGCCAGTCGCGCAATTTGTACATAATTGTGCCTTCACCGCAATCCGTTTCTTCGAGCCAGTCGATAATCGTCTTTTTTGCCTCGTCGATTTCCATTCCGTCGAGAAATCCGGAATTGATCGCCCGACCTTCTCCGAGATACGCGTTTCCGTCAAAGTCACTCGGAGGCTGGACCGTGCGAACAATCGGCAAATTAAAAACCTCTGCGAACTTCCAATCTCGTTCATCCTGGCCCGGTACGGCCATGATTGCGCCGGTGCCGTACCCCATCAAAACGTAATCTGCAATCCAAACCGGAATCAACTCTGAATTGGCCGGATTGACGACGTGACCGCCCGTTGGAACACCCGTTTTCTTTTTGGATTCGGCCATACGGTCGATTTCCGTTCGTCGCTGTGACTCTGTCCTATACGCGTTTACGGCATCGCGATTCTCGTCCGTGATGAACGTGTCGACGAGTGGGTGCTCGGGCGCCAAGACCATATACGTGGCTCCGAATACCGTATCCGGCCGTGTAGTAAATACACGAATCCGTTTGTTCGAATCCGGGAGGGCAAAATCGATATAGGCACCGTGACTCCTTCCTACCCAATTGCGCTGCATGAGCTTGATGGGTTCGGGCCAATCGACGTCATCCAAGTCCCTCACCAGTCGGTCCGCATAAGCAGTTATTCGCAGCATCCACTGCCGCAGATCCCGCTTATACACTGGATGATTGCCCCGTTCGCTTCGACCCTCATTGGTCACTTCTTCATTGGCCAAGACGGTTCCCAGGGCGGGGCACCAATTGACAGGGACCTCAGCGATATAGGCGAGTCGATGCTTCGACAAAACCGCCTCCTTTTCGGCATCGGACTTATTCGGCCAATCCGGATCCGAATCGGAATGCTGATCGATCAGTTTTTCAATCGGTCGGGCGCGTTCTTCGCTCTGATCGTAATAACTGTTGTATAGCTTGACAAAAATCCACTGCGTCCAGCGATAGTAATCCACATCTGTTGTCGAAAACTGTCGGTCCCAATCGTAGCTGAGTCCTATCGACTTCAGCTGATTCGTCATCGTGTCGATGTTCTTCTCGGTCGTGATCCGAGGATGAACACCGTGTTCAACCGCATATTGTTCGGCCGGTAAACCAAATGCGTCGAAACCCATCGGATGGAGCACATTATAGCCCCGAGCCCGTTTAAAACGTGCTAGGATATCCGTCGCGATATATCCGAGCGGGTGGCCGACATGAAGGCCCACACCACTCGGATAAGGAAACATATCGAGCACGTAGAATTTGGGCTTCGACGTATCGACTTCATCCGGCGTTCTGAAGGTCTTAGAACTTTCCCAGAACTGCTGCCACTTTCGTTCTATTTCCTTGAATGGGTATTCCGACATCCCGAGATATTCTGAATTCAGAGACTGTTAAAGCGTTAAAACCTGGTGAGATGTCGTATCCAGCTCTATCTCACGCATGAGTCGACTCACCAGATCTGTACCATATTTGTTCATGAAATATAGAGGCGAGATACATCGTTCTTGCAGAATATTTTCGGGAAACAAACTGTTCCGTGCCCTCGTGAGCTGATTCTGAGTTTGATCGTGCCGCCGTTTTTCGGCCTTCACTACTCGATTCTTTAGTTTCCCCCACTCCTTCATCAGCGCAACCCGAGTGGCCTCGCCCGTTTTCGTTAAGGAGGCGTCTACCGCCTCTATGGCCGGGCTCACGGTGTTTACTGCGTCGTGAATGTGTTGACCGGCACGTTCAAAGATGGCCTCCGCGTCTATATCCATGGCATCAACCACAATCCCATGAAATAATTTCTCAAGATCCTTTTCAAAGGAAGGAATGGAAAGAGAATACCGGTCCAGCACTTTCGCGATACTTGGCTCAACGAGTGTTACGCTCGCCCGCGGATAGATAATCGGCATGGGTACGCTCGCCCACTCATAGATCGATCGGAATTGTGCGAAGTAGGCTACCTCTCCCGGTCCGGCGACGTACGCAGCCGTGGGCAGAATGGAGTCCTGGACAATGGGTCTCAAGACCACATTCGGGCTGAATGACTCGGGGTTTTCATCCACCATCAAGAGCAGTTCATCGCGTGTGTAGCGGATGTCGGTTCCCTTCAGTCGGAAGTCATTTCCTTCCGCCACGACGGAATGTCTCCCTGTTTCGTTAAGCAGGAACAGATGGGTAGGTGACGACTGAACCTGGACATGAAAGCTCTCTTCCAGCTTGCTGCTGGTCTCCTTTAGAAGGGCCGAGGTTTTAGCGTGTTCTTTGAGTTCCTTTCGGAATACCGGCCCAGCGATCTTCTTCAATCTCGGGTCGTCACCGGAAACGAAGATTATCCCTTCATCTTCAAAAAGAGACCCCATTAATCTGGTGAAAGCCGTCAGGAACGTTGCATTGGGCCTATAGGCATCACGGACCATTTTCAGAATTCCATCGTGAAATTCAGTGCCGGGCAACAACTCGTCGAGTTGCCCCACGACCTCCTTTATGCTCTCTTCAAGAGTAATTCTTCCCACTGGCACAGAATTCCCGTCCGAATGAACGGACGAGTACTTTAGTCTGTGGATCCCATCACTTCCCGCGACTGCCACGGAAGCCACTTCATCGAAATCGTGATCTTCACCTTCCAGCCAGAAGACGGGTACCGTCGGTCGCCCTGATTCCTCTTCGATCTGACGAGCCAGTTGAACAGCCGTCAGCGTCTTGTAGAGTGTATACATGGGCCCGGTAAACAGACCCAGTTGTTGTCCTGTGACAACAGCAACCGCGTCCGATCCCGCCAGTCGCTCGATATTCCGTAGTGTAGCCTCGCCCGCGCCATAGGATTTGTTCTGATCGGAGAGAACCTCTACCAACTGACGCCGGTGATTGAATTGATCGGCCACCTGCTGCGCGATTTGTCCACGTTGTCGCGGATCTCTGTAATCACCACTGAAGTACCCGGCAACTGAATCAAAGTCACTCGTGTACGTGGTAAACAATCTGGAAAACGACTTGAATTCTGAATAGGGGAGACGTTCAAGCGCCATTTTTTCAGTGGGTTTCAAATGTGGGGAGAGGCCAGCAGGAAGCGTTTGGGAAGGGCTAATTCTCGCTTCCCATCATTTTTTTGATCTCATCTCGAAGCTTTGCCGCCCGTTCATAATCTTCTTCCGAAATGGCTTTCGAGAGATCCGCTTGAACACGTTCCAGATCGGATTTCGGCTCTTCCTCGAGTTCAGGGTCGTCCTCCGACTCGGTTTCGATTTCTGCAAGTTCGTCTTCTTCGTCCGTCGGAATACCTGCTTCTTCTAGAACTTCGTCCGAAACGAAAATGGGCGCACCAACGCGAACGGCTACGGCGACTGCGTCACTTGGTCGAGAGTCCAGGAACTCTTCGGATCCATTTACGGTGTAGCGAATTTTTGCGAAAAAAGTACCTTCACGCAATTCGTCGATTACAATCTCCGTCACTTCCCCACCCACCGCGTCATACAAGTCGCGAATCAAATCATGCGTCATAGGACGAGGGGGCTGGATTTTTTCCAGTTCCAGCGCTATAGCCTGCGCCTCAAACGCACCGATTATAATCGGCAGACGTCGACTTCCATCTACTTCTCCAAGAACGAGAGCGTAGGCACCGCCGCTAGACGGACTCGTGGAGAGTCCTATAATATCGACTTGAATAAGATCCATAGGTTCGTTCGGGGCCTTCTCTTGCGAATCGTCAGGGTTGACTCAGGGAGACTCAATCAAAGCGAATTTTAACGCAGTGATAAATGCCTTGTTCTCAGAGGGCGTCCCGGTCGATACGCGCAGGTATCCGTCCAATTCTGGATACGAGGACAGGGTGCGAATGATCACGCCACGCTTCGCCAAAATTGTTGCCAGGCGCTCCGGGGCTATATCTGTTTTGAACAGAACAAAATTCGTAGTAGACGGAACGACGACGACACCCGGAATCGCTTTCAATTCCTCCGTAAGATCCGAGATGTCCGCTTTCAAAACTCGGACTCTTTCCGCGAGGAGATCCGACCTTTTAACCAGCTCAATGGCCGTAATTTCTGAGAACCGGTCTACCATGAACGGCAATCTAGCTTTCAAGATTTCGCTCATGACTTGAGGATGTCCCAAAAGATACCCAATCCGAATACCTGCAAGTCCGAACGCCTTCGAAAGCGTTTTCATCACAATCAGGTTCGGGTATCTATCCATGAGCGAAATCGAACTCTGATCCAGACAGAATTCGTGATACGCCTCGTCAATGACTACAAATCCGGGAGCCTTCTCACATAAATGTTCGATCGCATCGAACGGTACGGATAAACCCGTCGGATTATTGGGCGATGCCACGATGGTCAGCACGACGCTTGAGTCAGAGGCGGATTCGACGATTCCATCGATGTCAAAGTCTAGGCTTTTTAGCGGTGCGATCGGAACGACCTCTCCGCCATGCATACGCACGACGGACTCATACAATGCAAACATCGGACGGGGTAGGACCACCCGAGTTCCGGCAGAAATAAAGCACAGTGCCAGCGTCTGGGTGAGATCATTGGATCCGTTTCCTACGAGTACACTGCCTTCGGGCAGATTATGGTGCTCAGCCAGCACCGATATCAACTCGGACGGTTGTGAAGCCGGATACCGATTGAATTGAATCTGCTCGAACTTTTTCAGAATTTCCGTCTTGATCTCCCGGGGAAGATCAAACGGACACTCGTTCTGATTCAGTTTGCAATTACTCTCATCGGATCCACCTACGAAGTAGGGTTTTTCCATTCGAACTTCAGATCGAATAAGTCGAACCAATTGCTCCATCTGTCGCATCGCTATTCAGAGTTCTATGTATTGAGATCAGACGAGGATTCAAGAATTTCAAAATATCTACGGCCGAAGTCTGAAAAAACCTCGTTACGAGAATTCGCGATGAGGTGTTTGTGTCACTCCGGTGACGGTCGATTACGATTCAGTACGAATGGCGTGCATGCGGAACCATCGAACGAGCTACTTCTACTCGTCGGCTGGATCGTTGGATGAGACCGAAAGGTCTGGTAGATCCCGAAATTCATATTCGGGTAAACATTCTTCTCGAACGTAAGTCAGCACCTCGTGCATCGCCGTAACGAATTTTCCAAAATCCTCTTTGTACAAAAATATTTTGTGCTTTTCGTAGCGGGATTCGGCAATTCGTTTGCTCTCGGTTATCGTAAGAAAGAAATCTTCGCCGGAGCGGGTCGTTTTAATATCGAAGAAATAAGTCCGTTTGCCGGCGGGAACTCGCTTCGAGAAAACCTCTCCCCGGTACTCGACTGTGTTCTTCGTCCTGTTCGAAACCGTGTCTTCGATTTCGGACTCAGCAGTAATCGCAATAGCCTCTGATTCTATGGGTTCCTGGTCCTGACTCATCTTTCCTCTCGTACAATTTTCAGCGCTCGAGACCCGGTTTTTTCTCCTGGGGATAGTGGGAAACCATCATAATGGCACATTAGGCCTCAAGTATGGCTAAATATGCAAATCTATTCAGGCAATTACAAAGAGGTTCTCAAAATCACATCGGGCCGGCCCTCTATTTTCGATGGTTTTACTCAGTCTTCGGCTATCGGCGCAAGCTGAATAACGGCCATGGCCAACTTTTCCAAGGAGACTCGAACGGCCAGTCCGGTCGCAATAACCTCGTCGTGATTCAGGGGAGTACTACTTAATCCTGTAGCGAAATTCGTGATCGTTGAAAGTCCAATGACATTCATATTTTCCTCGCGAGCCTGAATGACTTCGGGAACTGTACTCATGCCTACAGCGTCGGCGCCCATCTTTCGAAATGCAATGATTTCTGCTTTTGTTTCGTAGCTCGGTCCTCGTGTCCAAAGGTACGTGCCTCTCTCCGTCGCGACACCCATTTCAGTGGCAAGATTCTCGGCGTTTCGAGTCCATTCCAGATCGTAATAGTCAGAAGACCCTCTGGACGGCCACTCGTGAGCTCCAATGACCGACGACGATCGGACTCCCGAAGACGCTCCAACGACCGAAGAAGTCCCTCTCTCGAGCGGATCCACTCCGGTTTGGTTGATGTGATCCGTAATCCACATCAGAGTCCCCGGCGCGAACCGCGGATTGATTCCTCCACTCGCATTCGTTACGAACAAACAGGAAGCTCCAAGCGCGCTAACCAGCCGTATCGGAAAAACGACTTGAGACGGGCTATGTCCCTCGTACATGTGGAGCCGTCCCTGGATTACGACGACGGATTTTCCCCCAAGACGACCAAAAACAAATCGTCCTTTGTGACCCGACACTGTGGCCGACGGAAGATGAGGGATGTCCGTCGCTTCGATAACCAAAGGATCCTTCACACGGTCAGCGAGGGCTCCCAGCCCCGATCCCAATACGAGTGCAATCTCGGGGGATGAATCCGAATGGTTTCGGATGTAATTCACCGCTTCTCTGAGGGCCTGACTCGTGGGGCTATCCATCAGACTATTCAATTAACCTGACATCTTTACGACAATCATCGTCATGTCGTCGGACCGACCGGCGCCTTCAATAAAATGATGTACGTCCTCGGTCAAAGCTCGAAGGATTCCGCTGGCCGACTTGTCTCCGACGTGTCCCACCTTAGTCAGCAGGCGATCATCGCCATAAAGATCCCTTTTTGAGTTCATGGCTTCGGAAAAACCATCGGTGTAAAAGACCAGGACATCCCCCCTATTCAAACGGATGGATACTTCAGCGATGGAATCTTCAAAAATCTTACCGTCTGTAAATCCGATGGCCATCCCGCTGGGGCGCAGAAATTCGGGTTCGACCTGACCGCAGCGTTTCAGAATTCCTGGATTATGCCCCGCTCGTGAAAACGTAAACTCCCCTGTCTGTGGATCGACGATTCCGTAGATCGCTGAAATAAATGTGCCAGCCGGTGCGTTCTTTCTGAACACTTCATTCAGACGCTTCATGACGGCACAGGGAGAAAGCTCGCTCGTACTAAGCGTTTGGATAATGCCTTTGACCAGTGTCATATAGAACGCAGCCTGAATTCCCTTCCCGCTTACATCGCCAACGATGAAGACCAGTTTATTATCGGGAAGATGAATAAAGTCGAAGTAGTCTCCTCCGATTTCGCTTGCGGGCAGGCACATACCGGCGATATCCAGACCGTCGACGTTGGGCATGGTACGAGGTAAAAACGATGCCTGAACCTGATACGCAATTTCCAATTCACGTTTGAGACTCTGTTGTCCCGCCAGTTCTGTGATATAGGCCGGGACATATTCGCGAATATCTTCCTCGTCTCGCCTGCTGAAAACGCCGACAAAACCGACTACAGCAATGGATCCAATAAAGAAGGCGCCCACCATCGTGTCCAGCCACACGGGAGACTGAGCAATGAGAAATCCCTCGCTCAAATTCCAGGTGAACGTGGCAATGAAGAGTCCCATAAACGCCGTAAGAAAGTCAAATCGCATATAGGAGACGGCGAAAATGAAGGTCACAACCGCCGAAACTCCCACAGCCAGCCAGCTCACATCCATTCCGTATGGGTCGATTCTCAAAAATCCCCCGACGGCAACCAGGCAACCGACAACAAACCACGGTCGCTCCATGAATCGATACGAAAGCGTTCCGACCCCCAACAGAACCAGAGCCGAAATCATCAGGGACACGGACGAGCTCGCTGCAAAGTTCGCCAAAACCGGTCGAAAGGTGTCTTCTGCGTCCAAAGAAGCTCCGAGCTCGAGCGAAAGGTCCGGGAACACGGTTAGAGCCAGGACACCTTGACCCAGCAACACACCGGCAACGGCGATGCCGCGGATCAGTGACCAGCCAACGACGCGATTATGGATGTCTCCTTTCCTGAGGAGAACTCCTGACAACAACTTTTGCGGGAATATTTCGCGGCTGATCGATTCCGTTGCACCTGACAAAATGAACATCGCCAACGCGACCGCCCCACCTACGACCGAAAATGCCAGGAGGCCGGCAAGAACTCGTGCCCAGACAGTCGCGTCCGTGTCCAGCGATGTCTGCGGGCTCATGACCGCGAGAATACCCAAAAGCACTCCTACAACGAGTGCATCGATCATCGATCCTTTCACGTCGATGAGTCTTGCCGTGATACGACGCACAAAAAAGACCAGAAAGACGATAGCGAGCAGGACGTAAGCGCCACCCTTGATGACATCGAGTGTGGTGGAAACAGACGTGTCGACAGCCCGATCAGGATTAGATACCGCAACCATTTCCTGCAAATTTCCTGTAGGCGAGATGGTCATGTCGACCCTCAATTGCTGACCGTACGCGGGTTCGGTCGTTCGCATTTGAATCAACGCGAGCTGGCCGGAATCGCCTGAATTATTGTTCGTCGCGACACTTGAGAAAAAGCGAAGAGAATCCATCTCCCAAGTCACATACTGTAGTGCCTGCTTTGGCGCGAGTATGGTAGCGAGGGTCAGAATATCAGAAGAGTCCAGTTCAACGGACAGGTTCTGCTCAAGTCGGTCAATTCTAGACGCACGTTCGAGCCCAGGCTTCGAAATGAATGCAGCAAGTTTGTTGAACCTCAGAGACGCGATTAGGCTTGAGTCTGTGATGGCACTGAGTCTGGCAAACGATTCGGCCTTCGATGAGTCTCGCGGCGTAAACAATGCGGACAATACCGATCTATTGACGGACCTCGTCGCATCACCCAGACGTGTAGCGTAAGCGCCTGCGGCTGAACTGGTATTCTTAAACTCCAGAACGGCTCCGTTCATGTCCAGAACAACATCAAATACTTGTGCCGACGCCGCAAACGAAAGTGAGCTTGACGCATCCGGCCTCTCCATCCTGTACGCAACGGACCACAGAAAACCGGGCATCGTTGAGTTCTCATCATCCCCGAGTATTTCGATCGTTCGTTCACGCCCGAGATCCTTTTGCAGAGCCTTCAGAAGTCTATCATTGCGTCTTAAGTGGGCCTCAACATCCAAATTCCGTACGGAATATCCGTTTGAGACCAGAAATATATTTGCATTATTGATGGCGTCGCTTTTCGAGATTTTATATTCGGCGGTGCCGTCAATGTGGTGTGCAGGAAGCACAACGGAGAACATTCCAAACCCTATAACGCCAAACACAAGCAGTATCAGATCGAAGAAGCCGGGCTTCCTTAGGGCTGATGCGGTTGGGTTGCTCATCTGTGGGTAGTCTGGAGGGGGCGTTGAGTGCGATCTACAGGTGTAAAATCGTAGACCGACCTGAAATGTGAAAACCCGTGTGGATGATCCCGTTCATTCACTCTTTCCGGTCCAGGGATTCAAGTTCGGTCACCGCGTCGGTCATCTGGTCAAACGAAAATCCACGCCGTGCAAGATACGCAGTCAACTTGGAGCGACGTTTTTGTGGGTCCGATTCGCCTTCGAGCCTTCTCATATACTTTCTGGCCGCTTCGAGAGCGAGAACGTCCGCCGCCTTTTCTTGATAGGCATTCGCCAAGACGGTTTCAATTATTTTGGAATCGACTCCTTTCCGGTACAATTCAGTGCGAAGACGTCGTGGTCCATACCCTTTCGACCGAATCCGAGCTTCTGAAAACGCTCGCGCGTAGGCCTCATCGTCAATCATGTCGAGTTCGATCAATCGTTCCATGACCCGGTCGATGATGTGAGCGGAGAACCCTGACTTTGATAGACGCCTTGACAACTCAACGTGGGTCCTCTGCCGGTACGAAAGTAAATGATACGCTTTGGCTCGTGCTCTGAAATACGAATCCTCGTTGACCAGTTCAGACAGCTCACTCTCGGAAATAGATTGTCCTATCGAGAGTCCTCGAGAAATGAGAACGTCTGCGTGGAGTCCGATGGCAAATTCTCCCTCAATAAAAATCGATACTCGATCGTTCGCCTTTTTTTGGGGTTCGATAGAAGTGATGAGCCCGGGTAGCTTCGAGAGAAGCTCGTCATTCGGTACTGTGATGCCGTGATTGCCCATAAAAAGATCACTTTACAACTATTCGTAGCGTATCGACAGCGATACCACCTACGTATCCGATTCCGCCACGAACGTTGGATACCGGCTCTCGGCGCTCCGGGCTATCACGACTCGTCTCGAATACAGCGAACGCCTGGTCCCCTCGAAGCAGGCTTACCTTTAGAGTATGTTCGGGGAGTGGTGTATCGGCCGTCTCCACGGGCACAGCGTACACACCGGTCCAATGTGCCTGCCCGTCGTCGTCGGCTTCAATGCTTGACTCGGGTAAAACCTGCTGGGGCAGAAGAAAGAAATCGATGAGTGAAGAAGAAAACTGTGACAACGGTTCCAGGCGAGTTTCAATCCAAAAGTCCTCCACCGAAGCCGGCGTTTCTGAAATCATATTCCAGGCCAGGGTTACCTGGATAGGGTAGATAAACCCTGACTGAGCGTTGAGGCCCAGATCCAGGGAATCGAGGCCGATATCAAGCGTATCCACGAGTACAGCCTCGATCGCCCGTTCCGGGACTAAAAATTCTACGTCGTTCAAAAATATGAGTGGTGGAATCGTACCCGAAGCACTGGCGCCGCCTTCGGCCGTTCGGACGTGGAGTTCAAACGAAGCGAGGGGCGGAACGATCAGTGAGCTGACCCGGCTGTCTGGCCGATAGAGACCTGGAGATGAAGGCACTGGATCGTATCGAATGCGAACTCCGTCGAGGATCAATTCGACTTCCGCGTTTTCAAAACCCTGGTTTGACCCAAGACCTTCGGAAACGTTGAATGTCCGGCCGACTCTGACTACTGGCAGCGGTTCTCCCGCTTTCAAATAAGACTCCACGACGAGCGTCCCAGCTTCGGACGGTTCAACCGTATCGCACGCTGCAAATGACCCTACCAGAGAGCCCAAAAGTATGATTTGAACAAGTATTCTCATAATTGCATTTCAATCTCAAAGAGCGGGAGAAGGGGTAGTCCGAGACTATTTTTCGGGATAAAATTATCCTTGGACGGATCGTATAGCCGCCGAATTATATTTCGACGGTTAAAAATATTGTACACGTGAATTTGTGCCGACCAGTTCGCGTCCATAAATCCAAAGCGATACCCGATACCCAGATCCATTCTGAAATAGGGAGGAAGGCGCCCGTTATTGATTTCGGGCATGTGGAAGAAATAATTCTGATCACCACTCACGGGGTCCGTTAAATAGTAGCGCGCAATGGGGACTGTAGTTGGATATCCCGATCGAAGCACCGTTGAAAGAGAAAACTGCCATCGTCCAGCTCTTCGCTGGACGACAGCGGAAAACGAACGAGGTACGTCGAATCGACTCGGTCTGTAGGATCTGTTCGATAGCTCTGGTGTACGGTTTTCAGATTGACTTCCTGTGTAGGCCAGGAGCACCTGCCAATCGAGTAAGAAGAGATCCATTCCGATTTCGACACCGTATGATCGCTCCTTCCCCCGTGTATATTGCCCCAGCAGAGTACTGATATCGATTCCCGGTCCTAGCAGTCCATTTTTAGATTGAAACGCATCCCGGGGAAGGAGAATGTTTTTCCCGGTTCGAAAATAGCCTTCAGCCGAAAGCTTCAGCCACGAGTAGGGAACAGATTCACCTCCGAAAGAGAGTTGACGACTGGTTGAGGGCACGACGGTGGCATCCGACGGAATCCAACGACTGGATACGAGATCGTACAGGAAGGAGAAGCGATTTCTGATCCGTTGGAGGAATTGAACCTGTCTGGTCGCTGAGCCCCGGAGAACGAGCCATTTTGGATGCAAGACGAACTGAAGGCTCAGTCGAGGACTCAAACGAAAATAGTTTCCGCTCCCGAAGTAATTGAGTCGCGTTCCGAGCAACACATGCAGCTTTCTTGAGGGTTTCCAGTGGTCTTGGACGTAGACCGCAAGCTCCCGGGTTTGGACATTCCCCCTCTGCGAAAGAGACTCCTGCAGACTCGGGCTGTATGAAATGAGCGCGTCTATTTTGGTTAGGAATCGATGATCGATAAGTGACAAGCCACCCCGAATCTGATGGGAAAGATTGGGGAAGTAGTCGACATCAAGCCGAATTCCTAGATCCTGAAGTTGCACCCGGTATGCTGACTCAACCGATGCGGATTGAGTCGGATGGATCAACGCAGCTTCCTTGGCCCCGTATTCGGTATAGTATCCGGTTCCTGTAAAAAATAATTTGTCATTTAATAGCTGCTGGTATCGCACGCTGTAAAGTCGGTTTCCCCAATTCTGATCGACTTCGAAAAAGAGATCGGCGGGTCGAAGCCAGGACGAGAAATCAAGGGAAAGATCGAACGGAAGTCGCAGGTCCAGATCGTCGCGACCGGTGTAATAGGAGAAGGATAGACGACTGTTCGTATGTGGCGAGACCGAGAGTTTGGCGCTCCAGTCGTAAAAAAAATACGCCGTCCGTAACGTGTCTTTTCGACCGAAGCTGTCCGAGACCGGGTGGCGACGTCCGATGATCTTATCGATATAAGACCGTCGTCCGGACAGCATGAATGAGCTTTTTGACCCGATCTTACTTTCGATCAGAAAGCGTACGTTGAGTGGATTGACCGCCGCCAGCAATTTCGGCTCGGCGTTGCGTCCATCTCTCAGTTCGGCATCCAAAACGGCCGAGAGCCGCCCTCCATACTCTGGAGGAAAGGAGCCCCGGTAAAACTTCAGATTTTTGAACGTTTCGGTTTGAAACGTGGATATCAAACTGAACGCATGCCAAGGATGGTAAACAGGAGCCCCATCGATCATATATAAATTTTGGTCCGATCCACTACCTCGAACGACTAATCCACCGGTTACTTCGCCGGCTCGCTGAATTCCCGGCATCCACCCGAGAACCTCAAAAACATCCTTTCCACCAAACGAGGTTGGAAGTTGCTCCAGACGTCGCACAGGAATGGATATGACGCCTGGGAATACGGCCAAATCTGCGCGTGTAAGACTGCTGCGTTCAATCACTACCCGATCTAAAGTAATGGTCGTCGGAGTCAGTTCTAGAACAATGGCACCGGGCGCTGTCGTGAGGGTCGTGTCTTGCGCCACATAACCGATGAAGGACAATCGAACTCGATGTGTACCGGCTGGAATCCCCGGAAGGGAAAAGAAGCCGGCCTGATTGGTAACCGTTCCCTCCGAAAGATCGGGTAGATAGATATTCGCGCCGTACAGCGATTCTCCTGAAATACGATCAAATACGAACCCCGAAATCGTACCGCGGGATGGCTTCGATTCGTCCAACTCAAGGTCCGTTAATACCAGAACATATTGCCTGTCGGAGATGACCCGCACTTCGACGGCAGC
>SMVA01258769.1_pt1 | contig 14259 bp, 13 predicted proteins | sample 2456451 | NCBI WGS metagenome assembly SMVA01 (sample SAMN11095933, study PRJNA526329) | marine sediment metagenome | biome: Marine sediment; feature: Surficial sediment; material: Deep marine sediment; isolation source: Hadal surficial sediment | place: Pacific Ocean | collected 2014-05 | depth...
ATGCATGACGTCCTGTCCTTCTTCGCCAACCAGTGCAAGTACGTGAGGCCCGATCATCAATCCGGCAATCAGGTACCCCAGCGCCGAACCCAGACCCAAGCGTTTGGCCAGCGGCACCGCCAGCACAGCCGCAGCAAGGTATATGAAAGCCTGTGAGAAAAATTCGCTAAACATGAAGCACCATGCTTGCCTGAACCGGGCTTAACTGTACACCCAGACCTGGTCCGTGAAGTAGTTCCGTGAATCGATAAAGGCCTGTTTCACGATGAACCCCGAAGCTGAGGCCAATTCCCCGATCAGGGTCTCATCGTATTTCTGCGATATTTCCATATGGATGGATTCGCCTTGGTGGAAATGATACACACGGTCGAGAACTGCCACCCGGACATTTTGCTCAACTCTGCTGCGAAGACTGCTCCGGGCCGTGCCGCTGGCTAAATCATAGTCCGGCACGTGCTCGAATGAATCCAGGTTAAAATCGCCACCCAACTCCCGATTAATACGGGCAAGCAGGTTAAGGTTGAAGTCTCGTGTGTAACCGGCTGCGTCATCGTAGGCGGCCCGGATAACATCCGGATCCTTTTTGAGATCAAGCCCCACCAGGAACGCGTCTCCCGGTGTCATCGCAGCGTGAATCAAGCGCAGGAAAGTAATCGCCTGCCGGTTTGTATAGTTTCCCAGATTGGAACCCAGAAACATGAACACCCGGCGAATACCGTCCGGTTCAAACTCCCTCAACAGGTCCATGTAGTCAGCATGAATCGCCTGGAAATCCAACCAGGGGCGGTCCGGAACCAGCCGTTGCTCGAGCAGATCCAGGCTGTTATCGGAAATGTCCACCGGCCGGTAAATCCAATCCTGGTGGTGTTCATGCAGGGCGTCCAGCAACAGGCTGGTCTTCAGGCCATCACCCGAACCCAGTTCAATCAATTCGCAGGACCGGTCCGTCATCAGCGCCCTGGCCAGCTCTCCGCCCTGGGTTTCGAAAATCTCCAGTTCACAGTCGGTGAGATAGTATTCCGGACTGGCCATGATGGACTGGAACAGGCGGTCGCCCCTGGCATCGTAAAAATAGCGGGAAGGCAGGTACTTCTCGGGCCTGCCCAGCCCTTCGAGCACATGTTTGGCGAAAGTTGGGTCGAACTCCGCTGCGATCATTCAGCACAATGCTCGGATTGATAACAGGTGGAGTCACTGTCATCCCGCTCGAATTGAATGGTTGTATGACTAATTGAAAAGCTGTCTGCGAGCATTTGTGCAACGTCATTGACGAAACGGTCACTGTCCGGCATGCTGCCCATCACCAGGTGAGCAGTCAAAGCCGTATCGGTGGTGCTCATCGGCCAGATATGCAAATCGTGCAATCGCAGGACGCCGGGCAGGCTGGACAGGTATTCCCTGACGGCATCCGGATCTACATTGTTAGGTACTGCATCCACTGCCAGATTCAATGAATCCCGAAGCAAACCCCAGGTCGACAGAAAAATCACGGCAGCAATGACCAGACTGACGACCGGGTCAACCCAATTGAGGCCGTAAAACATGATCAGAGCGCCGGATACAACAACACCCAACGACACAACAGCGTCGGCCGCCATGTGGAGAAAGGCACCCCTGATATTCAGGTCATTGTCCTTGCCGGAAAAAAAGAACAGTGCAGTAACGGTGTTGACCACCACGCCGATGGCAGCAACAATCATGATCGTCTTGCCGGCAGGCTCGGGTGGCTCCATCAGGCGATTGACTGCTTCCCAGCCTATCACACCGACCGCACCCATCAGCAATAGACCACTGAACAGGGAGGCAAGGATCGTGGCGCGGGAAAAACCGTAGGTCCGCCTGGAAGACGGCCGTTTTTTTGCCAGTATCACGGCGGCCCAGGCCAGCAGCAGTCCAAGTACGTCACTCAGGTTATGACCAGCATCGGTCAACAGAGCCAGCGAGCCGGACAAAATGCCGTAAAAAGCCTCGATAATGACAAAAACGACATTCAATGCTACGCCCACTGCAAAGGCCCGATTGAAATCCGGGGGCATGCGATGGTGAACGTGGCCTACGTCGCTGCTCAAACTGTTACTTGCCTACTATGCTTGCCTGATACATACCATGATACATCGTTTATACGCCGATCAGTATCAATCCCGATCGGCCGGCGACGAACTCCAGCTGACATTGATTCTTCAAAAAATCCCCATTCGCCGTTCAATAAACTATTGTAAGCCACCGGCTTTTGGAGATAATGCAATACACCGAAACAGGGCCCACACTGGCCGGCATTTTTGCAGGAGTTTATTCATGAGTGAAAACAACAAAATCTGGTTTAACGGCGCATTGCGGGAAAACGCTGATTGCACGGTTCATGTGCAAAGTCATGCCCTACATTACGGTTCTTCGGTCTTCGAAGGCATCCGGGCCTACGACACACCGGATGGCACAAAGTTGTTCCGTTTGACGGATCACCTCAAGCGGCTCCAATACTCAGCAGACGTATACCGTATGCCCGTGCCATGGTCCGGGGAAGAGTTACACCAGGCCTGCAGGGATACCGTACGGGCCAGTGGACTGGCAAGCGCCTACATCCGTCCCCTGGTTTCCCGTGGGAACTGCGGTCTGGGCGTTATTCCAAAGGATATGAATGTGGTGGATGTCGCCATCATCGTCATTGCGTGGGGTGCCTATCTCGGCGAGGAAGGACTGAAGGACGGCATCAAAGCCTGTATTACTTCCTGGAACCGGCTGGCGCCAAACACCATACCACCCGGTGTGAAAGCCGGCGGCAACTACCTGTCCAGCCAGTTGATTGCTCTCGAGGCGCGGGATCGGGGTTTCGATGAAGGCATTGGACTGGGCATTGATGGCCTGCTTAGTGAAGGCGCCGGTGAAAATATTTTTGTCATCCTGCAGGACCGGCTGATCACGCCGCCCGCATCCTCATCCATCCTGAGTGGGATTACGCGCAATACCGTAATCCATTTGGCGGCGGACATGGGTATTGAAACCACGGAACAGACGATTTCACGCGAACAGCTTTACGCAGCGGATGAAATATTCATGACCGGCACAGCCGTAGAAGTCACACCGGTACGTCAAATTGACTATATTTCCATCGGCAACGGCGGCTGCGGACCCTTGACGCGAAAAATACAGGACGCATTTTTCGGCCTGTTCAACGGGCGGACCAGGGACAGCCACAACTGGTTGGAACCGTTGTAGGAACACCTCTTGCGTGCGAAATGAAAGAGGCCGCGTGCGGCCGGTACGCGCTGGAATAATCGCGCAAGGCACCAGTATAGACCTTGAATGGATCTTGCAGGCGGTAGAGGTCCCATCCTTCTCCTATGTACTTCTGTGCCGGTGCCTGTTTGAAGTGACAATTATTGTCATCTTTGCTGACGTAATTGGACAGTATTTGAACAAATTTCGCTAAATGTATTTTTGCTACATTAGCTATCTCCATCTTTTAATTTGATATTTTTTGCATATTCCAGTTTTGGCCCGATTTTTGCTTGAATAGAATTGTATTGACTAACTGATTGGCAGCAATTGTTCGGGAAGGCCCGGATCTCCGCCCCTCCTGGTCAAAATAGGGATCCGACTCTCCCAGCCTTACCGATTGTTGGTTAATAAAAGGAATTTATGAGCTTATGCCATGGATGAGGCGACCCGAAAAAATCTCGCAGTCGCGAGTGCATAAGCACAGGATCTATCGCCACCTGCCCACTGGTCCCAGATCAGTTGGCGCGCTTCCCGGTATGCCGGGACAGTGTGATAGACCCGATTGAAAACGAACATGCTTGGGGAACAGGTAGAGATGATCAGGCGCCAACGGGGTGTTACATGCGCTGATCACGAAGGATGAGCCCTGTGCCGTTACTGCAGAAAATCAATGGCATCAGGGCATCAGTTCAATCATTGCACCCCGTCGCAGACCAGGTTTTTTTGGCCGCAGACAAAAGTAAACCCAGACTGCCATAGCAGACCGGGTTTACTGTTACACCTTGTTACGATTTACAGCGGTACTACATTTTCCGCTTGCGGGCCTTTTTGGCCTTCGCCAATCGTGAATTCAACCTGCTGGCCTTCACTGAGAGACTTGCGTCCTTCCATGGCTATTGCCCGAAAGTGTACGAACACATCGCGCTCACCTTCACGGGTAATAAAACCAAAACCTTTTTCGTCATTGAACCACTTAACTGTACCGATAATTGTATCTGACATTGCTTTAAATCTCTTTGTAGCACAATAATAACACCTCGGATCATCGACCCGGATAGGTGACCTGCTGTATATAACGGGAACGGAACCTGTAAAAGCTGGAAGGAAAACTAATCGAACCTAAACAACCTGATATCTCGTAACGCGCATTTCAGCATGCGCATCATACACGCACACGGACCCGAAGGCGATCTAGTCGGAGTACCAGGGGTTCATCCAGGGAAATTGGAGATCAGTTCACACTTGTAATGATATAACCCCCGGACTTCTGATCGTGCTCCAAGGTCAGCAAGCCACGTTCTCCCATCTCCTCCAGTAATTTCCCAAATGAACGGAAACCATGGTAACTCTCGTTGAAACCCGGCTTGCGCCTTTTCAAGGCCTGCTTGATCATCGATGCCCAGAGCTTGTCCTCGTCACCCCGCTCGCTAATCAGGTCATCAATGGTTTCCAGCACCTGATCGAACGCTTTTTCTGCACGAGCTTCCTGGCGGGCCTTTTGCGTTCGATCGTCGCTTTCCCTGCGTCCTTCGCTTTCCTTGCGCCCGTTGGTTTTTTTCTTGCGCGGCTTGCGCCGTTCAGCAGTCCGGATCAGATCATCGTAAAAAATGAACTCATCACAATTTGCAATCAGCAGATCAGAAGAGGAGTTCTTGACCCCGACACCGATGACAACCTTGTTGTTCTCGCGCAGCTTCGATACCAGTGGTGAAAAATCGGAATCCCCGGAAATGATGACGAAGGTATCCACGTGAGACTTGGTATAACAAAGGTCCAGGGCATCGACGACCATCCGGATATCAGCGGAATTCTTACCTGATTGGCGCACATGGGGAATTTCAATCAGCTCGAATGACGCCTCGTGCATGCTTTGCTTGAAATCTTTGTAACGCTCCCAGTCGCAATACGCTTTCTTGACGACGATTTTGCCCTTTACCAGGAGGCGCTCGAGGATTTCTTCGATTTCAAAACGTGCATAATTGGCGTCACGAACGCCCAGCGCGATATTTTCAAAATCACAGTAGAGGGCGAGATTTTCGGTGCCGTTAGCCATGGAAAAACAGTCCTGCGTGGATGAGACATTCTACGTGATTCCGGCGGGCGATGCTGCCACGATGTGCCGAAAATCGACAATTTTCCTTATGATGCAATTAGTCCTCCCAAGGTGCGACAGCCCCCGCCACCGGGAAGAACTGGGATTCACAGTTAGTTTAGTAGTGCGGGGGGTTCTCGCCATTGGCAGATGTGCCGGTTGCGGCAGGCTCTGCCTGTTCAGAAATTCTGCTAAAAAGGTCCTTGAGCTGAGCTGCAATGTGGGTGATCTCACGGTCCTGACGGATAATCACTTTGTTGAGGGAGTCGATCAGGTCTTCCTGGAACGCCAGTCGGCTTTCCAGTTCGTCGAGGCGCTCTGCAAACAAAGAATCTCGGAAAGAATTCTTGGCGGTCATGCTTTTTCTGCCGGTTCCCAAAGCTCAACCCGGTTTCCGTCCGGGTCGACAAACCAGCCAAACTTGCCAAAATCGTGCTGCTCACGCTCTTCCAGTACAACGGCCCCGCCTCCTTTTACATTTTCGAGTGCTGCATCGAGATTGTCCACAACCAGGTTGATCATATACGCCTGACTGGATTGGCCAAAATATTCGGTATCGGCCGCAAAAGCGCTCCAAACGGTAAACGAATTGTCAGGCATGTCCGCGGGCGCAAAATTGGTACCATGCATCGTACCCCAGGATTCGACCTGCAGACCCAAATATTGTGCATACCATGCGCCCAGGCGCTCCGGGGTTTTCGACCGGAAGAATATTCCACCAATGCCCAGGGCGCGGCCCTTGTGTACTTCATTCATGTAACTGCCTCCCGGGGGCCAAAGACTGTTTCTACTCCCTGATTATACTAAGTACTCCTTCAACGTGATAATTACGGGTTCAGCGAGTTGGGAAGTGGTTGGCCGCAAGGCGCGCCTCGCAGGCAATGGCCTGGTCCTTGGCAAGAGGTGCAACGCCACGGACGACCGCTTCCCAGCTCGCCCGAAGGGAGTCACCCAGATGTCCCAATCCTGCGTTGCAGCCCTTGAAAAGGACAAGCCATTCCCTGCACGCTGCGCCTTGACTTGGAACATCTGGGTGGCTCTGAATCCGCAATTATCACGTTGAAGGAGTACTAGGGCCGGTTAACACTTGCCAGGTCGCTGCGTTGCAGGCCCATATGGTTCCAGACTATTGGTACTATACATTGCGTTGAATAAATAGTGGTCCCATTTAAGGAACTTCTGAACCAGGAATCAGGCATGAACAAACCCGAAACCGCAAGCGAAATCCAAATGGATGCAGCGAAGCTGTATCTGGAAGAAGTATTCACTGACAACACGGTAGGCACATTGCGCCGACTTTCTCCGGTAACACCGTCCGGCGATCCGGATCCGACACGGTCTATACAGTTCGTCGGCGCCACACAGGTACTGACCTCGGCCGGACCCTTGCCGCTTTCTTTCCAGATAGATGGGAAATCGTTGGCGGAGGCTGCCGCGAATTTTGGTGGTGCCGCCAAAGCGGCATTCGAGAAAACCATGGAAGAACTCAAGGCGATGCAACGTCAACAAGCTTCTTCCATTGTTGTCCCCGGGCTGCGTGGAGGCCCCACGGGGGGCATGGGTGGTGGCAATATCCAGATACCCTGACGCTTTGAACACCATGCCCCCCAATGTGCATACTGCATCGGTATCCCGGCATGTGTTTTGGTCGCTGGCTTTGATTTGTGTATTGGTCTCCTCAGGATCACCGGCAGCCGAGCAGCAAAGCTGGCGCGAACTCAATCCGGAAAACACCGTTTTTGTGGAAATGCCTGAAGGTCTGGTCATCATAGAGCTGAACCCGGCTTTTGCCCCTGAAACGGTGAAACAATTCAAACAACTGACCGAGGATCATTTTTACGATGGCCTTAGTTTTTACCGTGTGATCGACGGCTTCGTGGCGCAGGGCGGTGACGGCAGCGACCTGGGAGAACTCAGCAATATCTCCCTGCTCGATGCAGAATTCGAGATCGACTGGAAGGAAGAATTCAATTATATGCATGTCCAGTCGCCGGATATGTTTGCGCCCGAAACCGGCATCATCGACGGTTTCTCGGTTGCGCGGGATCCGTCAAGAGACAAGGTCTGGCTGACCCACTGTCCTGGTATCGTAGCCATGGCACGCAATGATGACCCTGATTCCAGCCGGACAGATTTCTATATCGTAATCGGCCAGGCACCCCGCTATCTGGACCGCAATATGAACATCTTCGGTCGTGTTGTGTACGGCATGGACGTTGTGCAACGGATCAAGCGAGGTCCGATTCTGAGCAATGGCATCATACAGGACGAAACGGAAAGTTCGCGGATCGCCAAGATGCTACTGCTTTCAGAATTCCCGGAAGAAGATAGACTGAAAGTCTACGTAGTGGACACCAACAATGAGGGGTTCAAAAAGTTGCTCAAGGACAGGCTCAACCGCAAACAGAAGTTTTTCCACAACAAACCGCCCAAGGTGCTCGATGTGTGCCAGGTGCCCGTAGCGGGCAGAATCACCAAATAATAATTGGGAAATGTATTGCCTTTTTATTTGATCCTCCTCTTAGGCACTGTGACAACCGGGCTGTTTGCAGGCGCAAAACCAGGCGAAATCCACCGCCTCTCGTTCGATCTGACCCCGGTTGGTGCCGAACGAGCCGGCAATGCCTCTGGCACGATACCAGAGTGGACCGGTGGTATTACCCGGCCTCCGGAGGACTACCGGCCCGGAGATCACCACCAGGACCCGTTCAAGGGCGAAACTCCGCTGCTCCGTATCGATCAGGAGAATATGCATAATTCCGCCGAGCTGTTATCCGCAGGGCATAAGGCCATGCTGCAACGCTATTCGGACTACTTTATCGAGGTCTATCCAACGCACCGAAGCGCAGCGCTGCCACAACGTGTGTATCAGAAAACCCTTGAAAACGGTCGCGGGGGTGCGCTGTCAGAAAACGGGGAAGCCATTACGGGCGTGGCCGAAGGCCTGCCCTTCCCGTTCCCGGAAAACGCCCATGAACTGATCTGGAACCACCGTCTGCGATACAAGGGAACTGGCTCCAGGCGACACATCAGCCTGGTAGCACCCACGGCTAGCGGGTCGTTCAACGAGGTCACCATGACGGTAAGCATACTGGGACTCTACTATCTGCCCGACGCCACGCTGGAGAGCATCGACAACCACCTGCTGTATTTCCTGCAACAGACGAATTCCCCTGCCCGGCTGGCCGGCTCTGCACTGCTGGTATACGAATCGCTGAACCAGGTTGCCCAGCCCCGCTCCGCCTGGGTATACAACCCCGGCCAACGACGGGTGATCCGTGCACCAAACGTGGCCTATGACAACCCAAGTTCCGCGACCGACGGGCTGCACGTGAGCGATATGGCGGATATGTTCAACGGCGCCCTGGACCGATTCGACTGGCAACTCATCGGCAAGCGCGAGATGTATGTGCCGTATAACGCATACCGGGCCCACAGCGATGATCTCGATTATGACGACCTGGTACAGCCCGGACACCTCGATCCACAATTCCTGCGTTATGAACTGCATCGAGTTTGGGTGGTGGAGGCTCGCCTAAAAAAGGGCAGACGACACATAAACCCCCGCCGGACCTACTACTTGGACGAGGACAGTTACCAGATCCTGATGGCCGACCACTACGATGCAAATGGTGAACTTTGGCGATTCTCCGAGGCTCACCCGATCGTGTTTTATGACGTACCCACATTGTGGACCACGATCGAAGTCCACCATGATCTCCAATCCGGGCGTTTCGTTTCTTATCGCCTGGACCCCCGCAAGCCGGTGCCACCCTTCAACATGGAAATGGAACCGTCCGATTTCACTCCCCAAGCCTTGCGCCGAATGGGCCGGAGATAGGATCCAAGATCCTCTAACGTATTACGGGCTGGGAGTTTTTTTCTCGTGTTGGTCGCCAATATTCCCCCGGACGGTTTTTGCTATGAGATTCGCGCAGGTGAAAGTCTTGACGCTAACCCGAATCGGACAAAATGTACTTTGTGCCATGCAGTTCTTTCGCCCATAAGTTCCTGAATGTGATTAAATCTAGAATTTACGGGTCCGCCTTCTTACAATATGCGGGCTGAGTAGATTTCACAGTCTGTTAAATCCGGTTAAAAACACATGCAAACTGCGGACTACCAACTGCACATCGCCAGCGATAATGTCAGAAAAATCACCACGGCTTGGCTGATGCTGGGCCTGACATCCCTGGTGGGTGCCGGCATTTTCTCGATCCTGCTGGTGTTGGCCAGGATACCGGCGATCCAGGAAATGAACCCCCTCATTGATTATTTCCGTATCGCGCTGGTCGTGCATGTCAACCTTTCGATGTTGATCTGGTTGCTGTCGATAGCCGGCGTCATGTGGAGCCTGAGTTCCAGCCGGGACCTGCCTGGCTGGGACCGGTTTTCTTTGGTTCTTGCCGCAGCGGGAATGGTGGTCGTTATCGTTTCACCCTTTGCAGGCGCCGCTGATCCTGTCATGAACAATTATGTTCCACTTTTGCGCCACCCCTTGTTCTACACCGGACTGGGCTTGTTCACCGCAGGAATTGCATCACATCTCCTGCGATCCGCGTTAACACGAAACGGGATCACAAAAAGCCTGGACGGCACAGCCGCGTTGCAATTCGGAAGTACTCTGGCGGCACTGACAACGGCAGTGGCAATTGCCGCATTTATTGCGTCCTGGTCCGGAATGCCCGGGGGGATGGATGGCCAGGCATATTTTGAATTGGTATTCTGGGGTGGGGGCCATGTACTCCAGTTCACTCACACGCTGTTGATGATGATCTCCTGGGTGGTCCTGGCTCACGCCAGTGGTTGCCGATTCGAGTTGACACCAAGATGGACTCTGGCGTTCCTCATTTTTCTAGCTCTGCCCATCATTACCGTGCCTTTTCTCTATGTCGCGCACGACATCATTTCCCCGGCACACAGGCTGGCATTTACCGAGTTGATGAAATACGGCGGTATGACTTGTCTACCGCTGGGCCTGGCAGTAGTGGTTAGCCTGTTCAGAGCAAGAAAACCGGGAGAAAAAAATGGTCACGAAGGTAGATACCTGCGTTCCGCACTGCTGGCTTCACTGGGCTTGTTTGCCGTCGGCGGCGCACTCGGATTCATGATTTCCGGCCTGGATATCGTGATACCCGCCCACTATCACGGCTCCACGGTCGGCGTGACGATTGCCTTCATGGGCCTGTCCTACTATCTACTGCCCCGGCTCGGTTTCGGCGCAATCCCCGTGCGCATGGCAAGCTGGCAACCATATGTGTACGGGGGCGGCCAGTTGATGCACATCATCGGCCTGGTCTGGTCGGGAGGTTACGGTGCTCAACGTAAAACTACCAGTCTCGCCCAGGGTGCGGACCGCTTGGGTGAAGTCGCGGGCACGGGCCTGCTGGGCCTGGGCGGACTGATATCGGTAATCGGAGGCCTGCTCTTCCTGATCGTTTGTTACAAGTCCATCCGCGGCAGAAAACAGCCGTCTGTATGACCGGAAACAATATACCGGCAGCCAATCCGGGTATCATGTGATGAACAATCAACAGCCTATTGTGGAAAAATAGGGCCTTTGAAGCATTGCTATGATGCAGTCAATTCATGAAAAAAATGCCATCAATTCACCAGCACCTGCACACGACCGCTTTTGGACTGATCCGGGGAGAACCGGTCTGTCTCGAAAGAGTCGAGGCTTGATTGTGAACAGCCTGGCCAAAATTTCACTGCTGTTGGTCATTCTGCTGGTATCCCTTAGCGCCTATCTGAGGCTGGCACACTCGGGCATCGGTTGTGCCGATTGGCCGGAATGTTACGGGCACATTGGTGTACCGGTTTCCCTCAGTCAGCCTGCTGCATCTGGAAACGCCTACCTGCAGATAGTTGAGCATGCCAATGAATCCCTGGCCTGGGCTACGCCCCTGCACCGCCTGGTGGCCAGCGTGCTGGGTTTGCTGATTCTATCCCTGGCATTCATAGCATGGCGCCGGAAAAAGCGGCGAATCATCACGCTGGCCCTGCTTGGTCTGACGGTATTTCTCGCCGTGTTGGGCATCCGATCGGGCAGCTTGCATAATCCGGCTGTCGTGATGGGGAATCTGGCTGGTGGGTTTAGCATGCTGGGCCTGCTGGGATGGATGGTGTTCAGCCCCGGTTCCAAAACGCAACATGGGACACAAGAGAAATCAGGCGCAGTGAAACAACTGATCATAATCGCCATCATAGTGCTTTCCATGCAGATCGTACTTGGCGGACTGACAAGTGCCAACTTCGCCGCCACCTCCTGTCAGACACTGCCGGATTGTCATGGTAGTTGGTTGCCGGGCAGTTCATTGTTTACCGCTTTTGATCTTTCGCACCAGCATGAAATCACTCCAATGGGCCAGGCAATCGGAGGGCAGGAGCGTCTTGCTATCCACAAAGCCCATCGCATCGGTGCCGCAACCACACTGGCCATGATTTTACTTGCCGCATTGACTGCTCTGCGCGCCGGAGTACGTTACCGGAAAACGGCAATCGTCATACTGGCCCTTGCCACGCTGGAATTTTGTGTGGGGATTGCCGCGATTTTGACCAGCCTGCCCATCAGCCTGGCTGTGGCCCACAACTGGCTGGCCGGCCTGACAATGCTGGCGCTGCTGAAACTGATGGCCCTCAGCCGTTGACCAAGCCCAGAGTAATCTGCATCGGCGCCGGCCCGGCTGGGCTGACTGCAGGCAGGCACCTTGTCCTGGCGGGAGTTGATGTCATCGTGCTCGAACGCGATCCCGTGCACGTGGGAGGCATTTCGCGTACGGAGCAGTACAAAGGCTTCCGATTTGATGTTGGCGGACATCGTTTTTTCTCGAAATCCAGTGAAATCGAAGCACTGTGGGACGACATTCTCGGTGACCAACTGATCACCCGCCCGCGCAAGTCGCGGATTTTCTATAACGGCAAGCTGTTTGACTATCCCTTACGGGCAATGGATGCGCTCAGCAAGCTGGGCTTTTTCGAGTCTTTTCGGTGCATAGCATCCTATGTCCATGCCCGGCTGTTCCCGATTCATGACCCCAGGACATTTGAACAATGGGTGACCAACCAGTTCGGTCGCCGCCTGTTCAGCATCTTTTTTGAAACCTACACTGAAAAAGTCTGGGGCATGAAGTGCAAAGAGATATCGGCTGACTGGGCGGCACAACGAATCAAGGGTTTATCCCTGGGAACTGCGATTCGTACGGCTCTGACCCCAAAATGGCTGACACGCCGGTACGATACACCCAAGACCCTGATTGAGAGCTTCCGGTATCCCCGGCTCGGTCCGGGTCAGATGTGGGAAGCGGCCGCGGAGCAAATTCGCGAACAAGGCGGAAAAGTACTGCTGGGAATGGATGTCAATCGCCTGCAGCGTGACGAGGACTCCGGAGAGTGGACCGTTTGCGCCTCGGACAGCGAGGGAAAGCTGGTGCAATTCAAGGCAGATCATGTCATTTCTTCGGCGGCCCTGTCAGAGCTGGCCTCATTCATTGAACCACCACCGCCGGAGCCGGTACTGACGGCGGCGAAATCACTGCGGCACCGTGACTTCCTGACCGTGGCCCTGATCATCAAGGACGTGGACTGTTTCGACGACAACTGGATTTATATCCATGACTCAAGCGTCCGGGTCGGACGGATTCAGAATTTCAAGTCCTGGTCACCCCATCTGGTTCCTGACCCCGACCTGAACTGCCTGGGTCTCGAGTATTTCTGCTTTCGCGGCGACGGTCTGTGGGAATCGCAGGACGAAGCATTGATCCGGCTGGCAGACGAGGAGTTGATCCAGCTGGGCCTGGTTACTGCAGGGCACGTCATCGATGGCAAGGTCATCAGGCAAGCCAGAGCCTATCCGGTATATGACGAAAACTACAAGGAACGCATCACGCTGTTCCGGGGCTGGCTGGAGCAGGCCATGCCCGACCTGCATCTCGTTGGACGCAACGGTATGCACAAGTACAACAACCAGGACCATGCCATGATGACCGCCCTGCTGACCGCAGAGAATATCCTCGCGGGCGAGAAAATTTGGGATGTCTGGCAGGTCAACCAGGATGCCGAGTACCACGAATCAGGCGAAGACCGGACCCTGGCAATGAGTGAACGCTTGGTGCCGCGCCGCCTCAGCCCTGACGATGCCAGGCAAGCAAGCCGAGAAGAACAGAAAGGGCGCAGCCCATGAAAAACAATACCTGGAGAGGGACAACGGCTATGGCAAAAGCGATTCCACCCCGATTTACAAGCAGTTGATAAAAACCTGCCTGGGACCCGATAATGACCGCAACCAGTACCAGGGGCAGTAATGACCAGGGATCCATAACCCAGACAAGGGCCAGCAGGGGCATGAGAATTCCGATCAAAAATGCCATGGGGGACTTCCACCTGCTCGCGGTTTTTCCTGAATCAGTATCTTTCGTCAGACGGCTGCAAATCATGGCGGCCAGGAACAAGACCAGTGTCGGAACGGTTGCCAGTGCATGGCCTGCAAACGGCAACAGCAGCATGAATACCAACAGCAGGGCTGCAAACACCGTGGCTGCCCTGGCACGCAAATTCAGGTTAAGGTCAGCCGGTGCCGAAGGATGTCGCAACAACAACACAAACCACGGCACTCCGCGTCGAAAAACATCGGTCCGCAACATGTTCCAGAATTTCCATTGTTTTAAATGGGTGCCCAGCATCGTCTTGAGCAACCGGATCCGATAGCCGGCTTCGCACAAGCGGTAGCCCAGTTCGATATCCTCGATGCTGGGGTTTGAATAATCGGCATTAAACCCTCCCACTTCGAGAAAAACCTGCCGCCGGATCGCCCCGCACCCTGTCCAGAAAGTTGAAGCTTCTTCATTACCGGCCTGGTGTGTCCAGTGGTGATAAAGGTTTCGATAGCTCGATAGGAAAGAGCCATGGCCCGGTGTATCGTCGTAACTGCCAAAAACAGCGGCTAGGCCCGG
>SMVA01359900.1_pt1 | contig 14257 bp, 9 predicted proteins | sample 2456451 | NCBI WGS metagenome assembly SMVA01 (sample SAMN11095933, study PRJNA526329) | marine sediment metagenome | biome: Marine sediment; feature: Surficial sediment; material: Deep marine sediment; isolation source: Hadal surficial sediment | place: Pacific Ocean | collected 2014-05 | depth 0-1...
AGCAACCAAACAGATATAGTAAACATTACAAATAATGTTTCTGCACCCGAATCATCCACAAAAAACTTAACTGTAACCGATAACAGTATTACTTCGGATTTTTCTTACAGACCTGCCAGAACTCTTGAAGTTGGATTTGTATTAAAAGTAGGAAAAATTGAAGATGTATTTCCGGATAAGCCAACCATTATTGATCTTAATTCTCAAAAGTTAAGATTTAATCTTTCATTTATTAGCAAAGGAAGATTGAGAATAGAATTTGAGAGAAGTGAATTACTTGCGAACTCAACAGATAATTTTATACCTTTTGAACTAACGGGAGGAAGTGTCCTGGGAAAAAATTATTTTTGGAGGATAAATTTTGATTACAGGGTTGCATCATTTTTACAGATTACTGTGAATTATGATGGCAGATTGCAAGGAGAAAGTAAAGTCATTCATACGGCACGTGCAGAAGTAAGAGCGTATTTTTAAATGAATGCATGGTTGAATGTATGTATAGTATTGTCAGTTAAATCTTTGTTTTTTTTGTAAAGAAATTAAGGCGAAATAATATTTTGATGTCCGGCAGCTGACGGATTGATTGAAATTTGCCTAATTTCTAATTAGTCTAATTACCTAAAAAATGAACAATGAACAAATGGAATAAACAAGAACTGCTCGCACAGGAATTCTTTGAATAGTTTGTTTTATTGGTTATTGTGAATTGTTATTTGATTAGAAAATAGAATAATTAGATCAATTAGAAATTAAAAAAATGCGATAGTTTAAACATAATTTCTAAATTTGCGGTTCAGTACTCTATGAATGTATGGATGTACGAATGTATGAAGTTTAGATGCGTGATTGATTAATATTTTAGCATACAGTCATTCGATCATACAATTAAAAACATAAATAGAAAGTCGTTAAATATTTTTTAAAAAGTTTAAAGAATGAACATCATCTCAAACTTAGTAGAAGTACACATCTTCAGAGAGACTGAAAATGGGATTGAGTTTCTCTTACTGAAAAGAGCAGCAGATCAAATCTATCCGGGTGTATGGCAAATGGTTTCAGGTAAAATTAATGATAACGAAAAAGCCTTTGAAACTTCAATTAGAGAAATTAAAGAGGAAACAGGATTAACACCGGAGAAGATGTGGACAGCACCTAAAGTAAACTCATTCTATTCTGCAGTCTCAGACACGATTTGTCTAATCCCGGTGTTTGCTGCTCTGGTAGCAAAAGACTCAAGTCTAATTATTAGTAATGAGCATTGTGAATACATCTGGGTTAATCCACGTAAAGCAAAGAAATTGCTGGCTTGGGATGGACAGCGCAGAGCAATAGATCTTATTGAAGAATATTATTTGAATGAAAAAAGTCTTTTAAAATTTATTAAAATTGATCTTTAATCTATATTCTTAAGAATAAAATTATGCAGGTTGGATTATTCAATTGTGCTTTAATTTTCCTTTTGATTAAGTTTGAGAGTTAATTTCTTTACAATTTATTGGAGAAAATATTGGGTTTACTGGTAGTTGGATCACTTGCGTTAGATACAATTATAACTCCATTTGATAAAGTTGAAGATGCTCTCGGCGGCTCAGCAACTTACATTTCAATTGCGGCAAGTTATTTTTCGGGTCCGGTTAGATTAGTTGGTGTAATAGGCAGCGACTTTCCGGAAAAATATATTAGTGTGCTCGAGGACCATAATGTTGATCTGGAAGGAATGAAAATCGAACAGGGCAAAACATTTCGCTGGGGTGGCAAATATGAGTATGATTTAAATGTTCGTGATACACTGTTTACGGAATTGAATGTATTCGAATCATTCAATCCAATTATTCCTGAGAATTTTAGAAAATCAAAATATGTTTGTCTTGGCAATATCGATCCTGTATTACAATTAAAAGTCTTAGAGCAAATGAGTGATCCGCAGTTTGTAGTTTGTGATACTATGAATTATTGGATAGAAGGTAAAAGAGATGATTTATTAAAATTGCTGGAGCAGGTGCATGTATTAATAATCAATGATTCAGAAGCACGTTTGCTGGCAAATGAACCAAATCTCATTAAGGCATCCAGGATGATAAGGAATTTAGGACCACAATCTTTGATAATTAAAAAAGGTGAACACGGTGCAATGTTATTTACTGATGATGAGATATTCTCTGCACCGGCGTATCCAATGGAAACAATTATTGATCCCACCGGTGCTGGCGATACATTTGCTGGTGGATTTACGGGTTATCTTTTTAAAACGAGGGATCTTTCACAGAACAATTTAAAATGTGCTGTAATTTATGGCAGTTCAATGGCTTCATTCTGTGTTGAAAAATTCAGTACAGAAGGAATTGAAAATCTTTCATATCTGAAAATTCAGGATAGGTACAGAGAATTTTTGAACATATCAAGAATCAATGAAACGATTTCCGCTTGAGAGGGACAAGTTTCCCAATACGTTGGTATAAAAATATAAAATTCCGCCGGAGGCGGATAATTGTAAACAGATGACGCAGAGTAATTACTTCTCACTTAAATATATTGGAAAGGACTCCTCAAAAGAAAACCATATGCTTGCTTTCCTCGATCAGACAAAACTTCCCATAGAAGAAAATTATATACAAACAAATAGTTATGAAAGAATTGCGCAAGCAATCGAAAAATTGGAAATACGAGGAGCACCGCTGATCGGCATTGCCGCTGCGTATGCGCTTGCCTTAGCTGTTAAGTCTAATTCAAATAATGTTCATGATAAATTTAATCTTGCTCTAAAAAGATTGAGTGAAACCAGACCAACCGCAGTAAATCTTTTCTTTGCCCTTAATACAATGAAAGAGCATTTCTTGAACCTGGATAATTTCAATAATGCCTATGAATCACTACTTAATAAAGCGAAAGATATCCACAGGAAAGATGAAGAATACTGCAGTAAGATTGGTAAAAACGGACTTGCTATATTTAAAAAGAAATCTACTGTTCTTACTCATTGCAACACAGGTAAGTTGGCAACCGGTGGAGATGGTACGGCATTCAACGTAATAAAAACTGCTTTTGAAAATGACTTAGTTAATTTTGTTTATGCAAGCGAAACCCGCCCGTTACTTCAGGGCTTAAGATTAACTGCTTTCGAACTTGAAAAATGTGGTATCCCGTTTGCGCTTCAAACCGATTCATCAGCAGCTTTTCTAATGAAACAGAATAAAATTGATCTCGTTGTTACAGGAGCAGACAGGATTGCTTTAAATGGCGATTCAGCAAATAAAATTGGAACGTACAATTTGGCTTTATTAAGTTATCATCATAATATCCCCTTCTATATTGCAGCTCCTTCTACTACTTTCGATCGCACTATTGCTTCCGGAAATGAAATTGAAATTGAATTTCGTAATAATTCAGAGTTAGTTTCAGTTTATAATACACCGGTAGCTTCTAAAAATTATGATGTATTCAATCCTGCATTTGACGTTACACCGTCGCATCTAATAACCGGTATTATTACTGAAGAAGGCCTGTTTAATTTTCCATATAACTTTCTTAAATGAGCAAAATAATAAAAACGGAAGCTATAGTTCTTAGTAAATTGAACTTTAGAGATACCAGCATTATTACGCTTATCTATACGGAAGAATTAGGAAAGATTTCCGCAATAGTTAAAGGAGGCAGAAGTTCAAAATCCAAAATTGGTATGATCATAGATCCGCTGAACCATTTACAAATAATTATTTACTTAAAGGAATCACGCGAAGTACAGTTGCTCTCTGATGCTGGAATAATTTCACATTTTCCAAAACTTAAAGAAAATTTGCAAGCAATTAAATATTCATACGCAGTAATTGAATTAGTGAATAAATTAATCCCCGGTGGTGAACCGAATAAAAGAATCTTTAAGGGACTGGTAAGAATCCTCTCACTTCTTAATTCATCCGATCAGAGACCCGAAATTCTCTTTGGAAGATTCTTCTTATTTTTAACAACGGAGATTGGTTACGAAATCCAGTTAGATAAATGTTCTGTTTGCGGATCAGCAGATCTAAATAATAAGGTACTTGGATTTAATTATGACAGGGGATTATTATGTGCGAAATGTAAAAAAGAAAGCATTGACAATTACAAAATTAATTCGGAACTTTTTTGTTATATAATTTGTCTAAAGAAAAATGAACAGATAATTTCGTTAACCGAGGCGACCATTAACAATGCTAATAATTTTTTCGAGTGTTATTTACAGTATCATATTTATAATTTTAAAGAGATTCAATCTCTAAAAACTTTGTAAAAAATAAGTGTATTATTCAGCAAAGAGTGCTATAATTGTAATCTAAAAGTAAATCAATAAAGGATAAATGATGAAAATTAAAGGAATTTTAAGCGCAATAGTTCTTTTGGTAATCGGTGTTTTATTTGGTGCAATGCTGGTTTCAGGATTTGGTCTGGTTAGACCGGGATATGCCGATATAAAATTGGGAGCAAATAATCCGCCGGTATCTCTCGATGCAGATGCTTCTGCTTTTGGGCAGGCATTTATAGAAACGGCTGAAAAAGTTACTCCTTCAATTGTTCAAATTACTGTTGTTTCTGAAAGAAGCAAAAATCCGCATGATTTTTTCTCCTTCCCATTTAAAGATATGCCAAAAGAACAAAAGGGATCCGGAAGTGGTATTATTATTTCTGGTGATGGATATATAGTAACTAACAATCATGTTGTGGAAAATGCAAAACAAGTTTCAGTTGGGTTGTTTGATAAAAGAAGATTTGATGCAACTGTTATAGGCACAGACCCATTAACCGATCTTGCTGTTATAAAAATTGATGTTAATGACCTTCCGGCTGCATTCCTTGGAGATTCAGATCAATTAAAAGTAGGGCAATGGGTTATGGCAATAGGCAATCCGCTTTCGTTATCTTCAACAGTAACTGCCGGAATTGTTAGTGCCATTGGAAGGGGACAGTTAGGTTTAATTAGAGACAGCTACGGTGTTGAAAACTATATACAGACTGATGCAGCTATTAACCCTGGAAACAGCGGTGGAGCGTTAGTTGATCTTTCCGGTGCAGTTGTTGGTGTGAACTCAGCTATTGCATCATCCGGTACGGGTACTTACATAGGTTATGGATTTGCTATACCCATAAACCTTGTTAAAGCTGTTGCCAAAGATCTTATTGCAAACGGAAAAGTTAACCGCGGGTATATTGGCGTTAATATTGGCGAAGTAGATGATGCTATGGCAAAATCTCTTGGATTGGATAGACCGAGAGGAATAATCATTCAGGGAATTTTGGATAATAGCGCTGCCTCAGAATCAGATATAAGAGAAGGTGATGTGATTCTTGAAGTTGATGGAAGAGAAGTTAACGCCCCAAATCAGTTACAAGGTTATATTGCTGCTCAAACTGCCGGAACTACAATTACATTAAAGATTTTTAGGGATGGTGCTGAACTGGAACGAAAAGTAACATTGAAAGCAAAAGATGACAATTCTAAATCAGAACCTGTTTCCAATAAATCGAAAGATAAATCGGAGAGTAAAAAGAATTTAAATACCGCAAACTTCGATGATATTGGTCTTACAGTAAAGAATCTAAGTGATCGTGACTTATCTGATTTTAATGTTGATCATGGTGTTTTGATCACAGATGTAAAACCATTTAGCAAAGCAGAAAACCAAAGATTATTTGCAGGGTTGGTTATAGTGGAAGCAGATAGAAAAAAAGTAAATAATGTTGATGAATATTCGGATATAGTTGAAAGTAAACGGGGCTCTGCTCTTTTATTAAAAGTAATTGATAATAAAGGTAATGCAAGGTTTGTTGGTTTAGAGATTCCCGAATAAAATAGCTATAATTTAATTTTATAAAACGCCCGAATATTTACGGGCGTTTTTTTATATTTAAACTTCATCAATCAATAATTTATTTATGATAAGGTTTTTAACAGCAGGCGAATCTCACGGAAAAGCAGTAACTGTTATTGCTGAAGGTTTTCCATCAAATCTTCCCATAAAAAAAAGTTATATAGATTTTCATCTTAAGCGAAGGCAGCAGGGTTATGGCAGGGGCGGAAGAATGAAAATTGAATCCGATGCAGCAGAAATTTTAGGCGGGATAAGGAATGGCAAAACACTCGGCTCACCGATTTCTATGCTCATTAAAAATAAAGATTGGGTCAACTGGAAAGAAATAATGGATGCTGAGAAAATTCCAGGTGATACAGTTAAAATTAACATCCCGCGTCCAGGTCATGCAGATCTCGTTGGAATTTCGAAATATGATTTTGATGATATTAGAAACTCGATTGAAAGATCGAGCGCAAGGGAAACTGCTGCCCGTGTTGCTGCCGGAACAATTGCCCGAAAATTTTTAGAAGAATTCGGAATATATGTGGGAAGTTATGTTGAAAGTATCGGGGATATTTACCCTGAAACTAATTTTACAGAATCCCTTCTGTTAAATAAAATCAGAAAAAATTTTAATGCGTGGCATTTATCAAAAAGATCAGATCAAAGCGATGTACGTGTTTTAGATGATGAACATCAGAAAAAAATAATAAATAAAATTAAAATTGCTAAGAAAAGAGGGGACACATTAGGCGGCTCATTTATTGTTGTTGCAAGCAGTGTACCCGTTGGTCTTGGAACATTTATGCACTACGATAGAAGATTGGATGCTGGTATTGCCTCAGCTATTATGTCTATTAATGCTGTTAAGGGTGTTGAGATTGGGCAGGGTTTTCAGAATGCAAATGCCTTTGGTTCTCAGGTTCATGATGAAATTATAAAATCAGGACATGGTTTTACAAGAAAAACCAATCGTGCCGGCGGAATTGAGGGAGGAATAAGTACCGGCTTGCCAATAATCGTTCGTGCAGCTATGAAACCCATCGCAACTTTAATGAGTCCTATTGAGAGTGTAAATCTTTCAACAATGAGAAAAGTGGATGCTAGACGCGAACGAAGTGACTTTGTTGCTGTACCTGCTTGTGCAGTAATTGCAGAAAGTATGCTTGCCTGGGTAATCGCTGAACATTTTTTGGAGAAGTTTGGTGGAGATTCAATTAGAGAGACAAAAGATAATTATAATAATTACACAAGAAAATTATTCAGCCGTATGAAGAAGAATTTTAAGAAATAATTTTATGTTTTATGAAAATTAAAAAATTCACATTCAATTCTTTTATGGAAAATTCTTATGTAATTTGGGATGAAGAAACCAATGAAGCCGCTGTAGTCGATCCCGGGATGTCTAATGCTAATGAAGAGCAGGAATTCATATCTTTTATAAAAGAAAAAACTTTAAGACTAAAATATCAAATCAATACTCATTGTCATATTGATCATATTCTGGGTGTTGCTTTTGTTAAAGAAAAATACAACCCAGCGTATTTAATCCCTGAAAAAGATTTGTTGCTTTTTGATAATGTTGAAGCACAAGGAAAAATGTTTGGTGTTGCAGTTAACAAACTACCTAAACCCGATAAATTTTTATCTGAAAATGAGAACATTATTTTTGGTAATGAATTTATCGTAAATCTATTTACACCGGGTCACTCTCCTGGAGAATTTTCATTATATGCAGAAGAAAGTAATTTTTGTATAACCGGTGATGTTCTTTTTAAGGAAGGTATCGGAAGAACGGACCTTCTTGGTGGGGATTATGAAACATTAATTAATTCAATTAGATCAAAACTTTTTACTTTACCGGATGACGTGGTTATTTATCCGGGTCATGGAGATGATAGTACAATTGGATATGAAAAACTACATAATCCGTTTCTTGTTTAACTTGTTGTTGATCTATTCGGTTTATTAAAACTACAGCAGTTTGAAAAAAAATATTTTTAATTTAGGTTTTAGCTATGAAAGACAAAATTGAACAGCTTAAAAAATTAAAAGAGCAGGTTAAATTAGGCGGCGGTAAAGCAAAAATTAAAAAACAGCATGATAAAGGAAAGCTCACTGCAAGAGAAAGAATCGAACTGTTGGTTGATGAGGGCAGTTTTGATGAAATAGATATGTTTGTTAAACATCGCTCTAAGGACTTTGGATTGGATAAGCAGATTTATCCCGGTGATGGGGTGGTTACCGGTTTTGCAAAAATTGATGGCAGACCCATCGCACTTTTCAGCCAGGATTTTACAGTGTTCGGTGGCTCATTATCTGAAACACATGCCGAGAAAATTATTAAGATAATGAAAATGGCAATGAAAAATGGTATACCCGTAATCGGATTAAATGATTCGGGTGGTGCAAGAATTCAGGAGGGTGTTTCCAGTCTTGCTGGTTATGCAGATATATTTCTGCTCAATACACTTGCATCTGGTGTGATACCTCAAATTTCTGTGATTCTTGGTCCGTGTGCCGGAGGTGCTGTTTATTCACCCGCTATTACAGATTTTATTTTTATGGCAAGAAATACAAGCTACATGTTTGTTACCGGACCAAATGTTGTAAAAACTGTTACAAATGAAGATGTAAGTTTGGAAGAGCTTGGAGGAGCAGACACACATGCATCTAAAAGTGGAATTGCCCATTTCATTTATGAAAATGAAATTGAAACCTTGCTGAATGTTAGAAAGCTATTAAGTTTTCTTCCATTAAACTACAGAGATAAATCTCCGGAACTTCAGTTCAATCAAAGCGAAATTAAACCGGAACCAAAACTTGATAATATCATTCCGGATAATCCCAGCAAACCATACGATATGCGGAAGATCATTAATCTATTAGTTGATGATAATGATTTCTTTGAGGTGCATAAAAATTATGCAGAAAATATCTTATGCGGATTCTCAAGAATAGGTGGAATGGCAATTGGAATTATTGCAAATCAGCCCGCTGTATTGGCGGGAGTATTGGATATTAATTCATCTATTAAAGCAGGAAGATTTGTAAGGTTTTGTGATTGCTTTGGTATTCCATTATTAGTGCTGGAAGATGTACCGGGATTTTTGCCCGGTACAGAACAGGAATGGAATGGGATAATCCGTCATGGTGCAAAACTTTTGTTTGCTTTCTGCGAGGCAACCGTACCAAAGATAACTGTGATAATCAGAAAAGCTTACGGCGGTGCTTATGATGTTATGAATTCAAAACATGTTAGAGGAGATTTTAATTATGCCTGGCCCTCTGCAGAAATTGCTGTGATGGGTCCAAAAGGTGCTGTTGAGATAATCTTCAAAAAGGAAATAAGTAAATCAAAAGATCCGGAAAAAGAGTTGAATAAGAAATTAAAGGAATTTAAAAAAAGGTTTGCTAACCCATACATCGCTGCAGAAAGGGGTTTTGTGGATGACGTAATTCTGCCATCTGAAACAAGAGGTAAACTAATTAATGCCTTCAATCTTCTTCGCACGAAAGTTGATATAAATCCAAAAAAGAAGCATGCAAATATTCCATTATAATATTTAATGAGTAACTCGTTAATAAACAAAAAGTTATGAACATCATTTAATTTATTGCTTGATTAAGCAGATTGTAAACTATATATTAGTAATTAAAGTTTCATTTTGGAGAATATATGAATCCATTTCTGACTAGAATGTGTTTACTCCTTGCGAGTACAATTCTTATCATTTCCTGCGGCGGAAATACTGAGATCACTGAAAATAAAAAATCTTCAACCTATCAGAGGGAAATAAAAAAGAATGGTATTGTTGCAGAAATGCTTGAGCAAGCGCGCCAAGATTATCTAACGGCTCTTGCAAAAAAAGAAGAGGGTGATGTTACAGCCACTGTAGAAAACTTTGAATCCGCTTTGCATAATATAAATAACCTTAGCTACTTTCCGGGTATTGAACAAAATGATGCATACGTGGAATTATCAAATGCTATTACCGAGGATTACAGAGATTTTATTGATGGGATAGGTGAGCTGCCTGATGGTGTTTCATTTGCTGCCTACGAAGAATGGATGAAAGAATCAGTAAATGAGATAGAATTAACATCCGGTTCCGGGAATGGGCACATCACAGAAGTTATAGCAGCAGATATTCCTTTGGAAGTTAACTCCTATGTGGAAAAATATATTGAATACTTTACAAATAATCCTAAGGGCAATGAGGTTATGTATCTCTGGATTTCTCGCTCGGGTAAATATTTTCCAATGATGAGTAAAGTTTTCTCTCGAGAATCTGCGCCTGATCAGCTTAAATATTTAAGTATGATGGAAAGCGGTTTAAATCCTAAATCAAGATCATGGGCAAGCGCTGTGGGATTGTGGCAATTCATTAAATCGACCGGAAAAATATATGGATTAGAAACTGATTTTTATGTTGATGAAAGAAGAGACCCATACAAATCCACTGTTGCAGCTGCAAGACATTTAAATGATCTGTATGAATCTTTTGGGGATTGGTATTTAGCGTTAGCTGCCTATAACTCGGGTGAGGGAAGAATAAGGCGAGCGCTGCGTAGATCCGGAAAAGATGATTTTTGGGGAATCAGGAGATATCTGCCCAGAGAAACAAGAAACTACGTTCCGCAGTATATTGCTGTTTGTTTGATTGCTATGGATCCTGAAGCCTACGGATTTACAAATCTTCAATTTGAAGATCCCTATATATATGATACTTATAATATTAACGGAGCCATTGATCTCGGGTTCCTTTCGGCTAGCGCAGGTACCGATTTAGAAACATTGATAAATATAAACCCGGAGCTAACACAATTAAGCACTCCACCCGATCATACAAGTGGTTACGAATTAAAGATCCCGAAAGGCTCATTGGAATTATTCACATCTAATATGAAAAATATTCCTGAATCAGCTAAACGTACATTCCTGGTTCACACAGTTAGAAGGGGAGAAAATTTAACAAGGATTGCTAGTAAATACAGCGTTACGGTTTACGATCTTGCGGATGCAAATAACATATCAACCAAATCGAAACTATACGCAGGTGTTAAATTAAAAATTCCGGTACTTGTTGATATGCAAACCATTGACTATGCCTATAATACTGATACACAGTTAGCTTTAGAGGATGGAAATAATTCCAATGATAATTATACCTCACCTTACGCTGACTTAAATGGAACAACTAAAACGGAGCAAAAGGAAACGAAAGATATAACAGTTGCAGTTCTAGAAGAAGATATAAAAAAAACAGAAACACCTGAAGAGCCAATCATATCTGCCCCGGTTATACCGGAAGGATATGTTGCTGTTCAGTACAGCGTTAAAAAAGATGATAGTTTATTGGGGATTGCCGATAGATTCAATTCAAGAGTTAGTGATATAAGAAACTGGAATAACATTGCTTATACAACTACTATCAGAGTTGGGCAAAAGTTAAATATTTATGTCCCCACAGAAAATAAAGATTATTTTGCGAGTCTTGATAAAAGTACAAAAATAGAAGAGAAAGCAACTATTGAAAGTGCAATGGTTTATCACAGAATAAGAAGGGGAGAGAACCTTGGACTTATAGCTTCTCGTTACCATGTAAAAATACGTGATATTAAGGATTGGAATCATTTACGAAGTAACAAAATAATTGCTGGAAAAAGATTAAAAATTTATACTAATGGCAGTACACCAACTGCAAATTATACCAATACAAATAAGATTTATAAGAATTCTAAAGCAACCTTGTACAGATACAAAGTGCGTAAAGGTGATGCAATTAGTAAAATAGCTGAGCAGTATGGAGTAAGAACCAGGGACATAAGAAGGTGGAATGGGCTTAAAAGCAATAAAATTATTGCCGGTCAAACTTTAAAGATATTTTCAAACTATCCTTATGCTCCGGATAATGGATCATTCACTACTAATTCTAATTCGAATGTAGTTTACTATAGAATAAAATCTGGCGATACAATTGGTGGGATTGCAGAACTTTATAATGTCCGGGCATCTGAAATACGAAAATGGAATGGTATATCGGGCAATAAAATTATTGCAGGTAAAACCATAAAAATTTATTCTGGTTTTGAAGGAAGTAAAAAAGATAATAACACAAAAAAATCTAAATCTTCTTCGGGCAATTTTATCACATATAAAATTACAAAGGGAGATAACATAGCTAAGATCGCAGATAATTTTTACGTCTCTGTTTCTGATATAAAGAAATGGAATAATTTATCGGGAAATAAAATAATAGCCGGAAAAACATTAAAGATTTATCCAAATTCGGCTGTAACAAATAATGTATCTAAAACAAAATCTGATAAGAAATCGGGTAAGTATTTATACCATACTGTAAAAAGAGGTGAGACCATTAGCAGTATAGCCGTCAAATATCATGTCCCAACTTCTTCAATCAGAAATTGGAACAGCATATCAGGTAACAAAATAATTGCCGGTTCCAAACTTAAAATAAAAAAGGGGCAGACAGTTTTAGCGGATGGTAAAAATAATTATCATCTTGTAACAAGGGGTGAGTCTCTTTATTCGATCGCAAAAAAATACAATACAACTATTTCGCGAATTAGATCATTGAACAATCTTTCCGGTAGTAAAATAAAAGCAGGACAAAAACTTAAAGTAGGTTGACTTAGCAAGAACGATATCTTAACTTTGTAACAATAAAATATTTTTTAAGCCGTTAGGGGTGTTATTCCAAGCCATGGGATGACTGAGATAATACCCTTTAACCTGATCTGGATAATGCCAGCGTAGGAAAACGGGCTAAAGCCTACTGCCAATGTAATGGAATAATTGAGATTTTAGCCGTTTCTCTGAAGAGTTCTTCGGACACCGACGGCTTTATTAGTTTAAAGAGGTAAACTATGAAAATCTTAGTTATTCTTTTTTTGTTTTTAAATCTCTTTGTTTTTGGGCAAGAAAAAACTCTTAACGGATTGGTTACTGATGCTGAAACCGAAAAACCCTTATCCAATGCCAATGTATTAATAGTTGGGTGGGAAACTACTGGTAAAATAACTGATGGAGATGGTTACTTTTCAATTACCCGGGAGTTTAAGAACGGAGATAAACTTATCATCAGTTTTGTGGGCTATAAAGATGAAATAATAGATGTTTGGAAATTATTGGCTGAGGGGAAAGCACAAGAGAAATTCTCTTACTCATTTCAATTAACCCCCAAAGTAATCCCTTCACAAACTGTTCTGGTAGAAGCAACAATCGGTAAGCAAGGCATCACGCCGGTTACATTTGACAAGATAAAACGAAAAGAGATTGAGAAGAATTACACTGTTTATGATATTCCAAAATATTTGAGCGATCTTCCTTCAACAACATTTTATTCTGAAAGTGGAAATGCAATTGGCTATAACTACATTAGTATCCGTGGATTTGATCAACGAAGAATTTCCGTTTCGATAAATGGTATTCCACAGAACGATCCCGAAGATCATAATGTTTACTGGCTGGATTTTCCTGACCTGCTTGCAAGCACAGAATTAATTCAGGTTCAAAGAGGAGCAGGCTCCGGAGTTTCTGGTTATCCTGCAATCGGTGGTTCAATTAATATAATCACTTCATCTTTTTCAAATCAACCAAAGCTGCAACTTTCTGCTTCTTACGGATCTTATGTTACCAGGAAATACTCTGCGGCTTTCTCAAGTGGTTTAATAGATAACAAATATTCTGTTTATGCAAAACTCGGACAAATACTGAGTTCTGGTTACAAAAATTTAACATGGGTTAATTTTAAATCATATTTTCTTTCAGCAGTCAGGTATGATAAAAATTTTACAACCCAGCTCAATTTTTATGGCGGTCCATTAGCTGACGGTTTAGGTTATGTGGGTGTTGCCAAGTTTGCTGTAAAGGATAGAAATTTGAGAAAAGCAAATTATTCCTTCTGGGAAGCTGATGAGAGCGGATATACATTTACCCTGAATAGAAGACCTGAAGAGATAGAAAATTTTTCACAGCCGCATTTTGAACTTTTAAATGAATGGCAGATAAATAATGATTTAAAATTTAATTCAGCTTTATTCCTTGTGAAAGGAGACGGTTTTTTTGATTTCGATGGTTCTTGGTCGGTTTTCTTTGATGATTATTTTAGATTGAAAGAAAATGGATTTGACACCAGTTTTGTTCCAACAAATGCATTAATCAGAGCTATGGTAGAAAATACTCAGTACGGCTGGATACCAAGATTTAGTTTAAATCATGGTAGCGGTGTACTATTTTTCGGTGCAGAGCTTAGAAATCACAAATCAATTCACTGGGGAAGTATTAATTTTGCAGAGAATCTTCCTCCCGGCGTTACAAAAGAATATCGTTATTATTCCTACCGCGGCGGAAAAGATATTGCAAGTGTATTTGTGAACGAATCATATACCTTAAATGAACAATGGAA
>SMVA01332567.1_pt1 | contig 14256 bp, 11 predicted proteins | sample 2456451 | NCBI WGS metagenome assembly SMVA01 (sample SAMN11095933, study PRJNA526329) | marine sediment metagenome | biome: Marine sediment; feature: Surficial sediment; material: Deep marine sediment; isolation source: Hadal surficial sediment | place: Pacific Ocean | collected 2014-05 | depth...
CACTTCACTTGCAAAATCAGCGTGCGGGGGTGGGGCGCTGAATACCGATTTGTATTGCTACCTATATAGGAATGTTTGCCAAACCCCTATATAAATAGACTTACGTAATCGCTCGTATAACAAGCATTTTATTTTAGTTGGTACTGAAGTAGGCAATACCATAAATATATTTTTAACTTATTGATTTATATAGATATTTTATAGTAAATGGCGGAGAGCGAGGGATTCGAACCCTCGATAGGGATTAGCCTATACGCCCTTAGCAGGGGCGCGCCTTCAGCCGCTCGGCCAGCTCTCCAGAATGTGCAATTTTCTCTTAGGCAGCGGTCAAGGCACGGTGTTTCAACGTGCCCAACCACAGGCGCGCGATAATACCACAAACATGACTAAAGCAAAGTAAAACAACGAGATAGGAAGAGTTTATTCCCCCGCTTCGGCAGGTTTTTCGCCGTCATGGATACGTTTGAATATCTCTTCCCTGTGCACCGCTATCTCACGTGGCGCGTCTACACCGATACGGACTTGATTTCCTTTTACTCCGAGCACAGTGACGGTGACCCCTTCACCTATCATCAGCGACTCTCCAACTCTGCGAGTCAAAATTAACATTTTCCTTCTCCAAACAGTTAGGTACTGTGCGGCCCTACCGACACACAGCGGCAATTACCCGACCTCGTCATTGGGGATGGGTGCCTGACGATCTGACTGTTATTGTTAGTTTTAGTACAGATTATGCAGAGTGCAAACTATTTTTTTGTGCACCCTTATGCAGTTATTATATTAGTCAGCAGATTCGTTCTCGGGTTCCTTTTCCAGATCAAAGGATGAGTGCAGAGAACGCACTGCCAACTCGAGAAATTTCTCCTCGATAATGACCGAAATTTTTATTTCTGAGGTCGTGATCATCTGAATATTAATGCCCACGTCGGCCAGGGTGGCAAACATCTGGCTGGCCACACCCGCGTGAGAGCGCATGCCAACGCCTACCACCGAAACCTTCGCGATTCGGTTATCGCTGCGAACTTCCTTGGCGCTCAACTCAGCGCACACCTGGTTTAGGACCTCTTCCGCCCGGGGCAGGTCGTGGCGGCCCACGGTAAAGGTAAAGTCGGTGCTGTTATCATCGGCAATATTTTGCACAATCACGTCAACTTCAATATTGGCCTCGCCGATCGGGCCAAGAATTTTATGGGCCACACCGGGCATGTCCGGCACGCCCAGGATAGTGAGCTTGGCCTCGTCACGGTTGAACGCGATACCTGCTATTGTTGGCGTTTCCACGGTGGTCTTGTCCTCTAAGGTAATCAGTGTACCGGGGCCCTCCTGGAAGCTGTGTAGAACCCTCAGCGGTACGTTGTATTTGCCGGCAAATTCCACCGCGCGAAGCTGTAACACCTTCGAACCCATGCTGGCCATTTCCAGCATCTCTTCAAAAGTAATCTGTGACAGGCGCCTGGCGCCATCCACCATACGGGGGTCGGTGGTGTATACGCCATCGACGTCGGTATAAATCTGGCATTCATCGGCCTTTAGCGCCGCGGCCAGGGCTACCGCCGTGGTATCCGATCCACCGCGGCCCAGGGTAGTGATATTGCCCTTCTCGTCCACCCCCTGAAATCCGGCAACAACCAGCACATAGCCGACCTTCAGATCCTCGTGGATGCGTTTGTCGTCGATCTCCCGAATCCGCGCTTTGGTGTGTGAGTCGTCAGTGAGAATCCGTACCTGGCTGCCATTGTACGACTTGGCTTTCACGCCGAGCTTGTTCAGGGCCATGCTCAACAGCGCGGTGGTCACCTGTTCGCCGGTGGATACCAGCACATCCAGTTCGCGCAGCACTGGCAGTTCCTGAATGTCGTGCGCCAGGCTAATCAGCCGATTGGTCTCGCCACTCATGGCAGACACCACCACCACAATATCGTGACCCTGGTCGCGAAACTTCGCGACCTTGGCGGCGACTTGTTCGATGCGCTCGATGCTACCGACCGAGGTACCACCAAATTTTTGTACTATCAGGCTCATAATTATCCGCTGCGCCCACTCGCTCTCGTCATATCGGGGGCGCGCCATTTAACACTAAAATGAGCATAATTTATAGGCATGACTACAGCGCCGACTCCACCCACGCCGGCAGGGCTTTCAATACCCCGGACAAACCGGCGATGTCGCTGCCGCCGCCCTGCGCCATATCGGGCCTACCGCCGCCCTTGCCACCCAGGCGCTGGGCAAATTCACGCATCAAATCTCCCGCCTTCACCCGGTCGGTGAGGTCCTGGGTTACCCCGGCAACCAGGGCTATTTTTTCACCGTCGATAACCGCCGATAATAAAATCACGCCGCTGCCCAGTTTGTTTTTCACCTGGTCCAGGGTGTCGCGCAGCGACTTGGCATCGGCGCCATCGACGTTCGCCGCCAGCACTTTTATGCCACCGACTTCCACCGCCTCTGCCGTGAGGTCACCCCCGGCCGAGGTCGCCAGCTTTTGCTTGAGCCGGGTGATCTCTTTATCCTTATCCCGGTTATCAGCACGCAGGGTGGCAACCTTGTCCGCCACGTTGTCAGTCGTGCCTTTGACCAGTTTGCAGACCGAACTCAACTGCAGTTCCGACTTATCGATCAAGGCCAGGGCCGCAGCGCCGGTCACCGCTTCAATGCGCCGCACACCGGCGGCAATACCCGATTCCGAGACGATTTTGAGCAAACCAATATCGCCGGTGCGAGACACATGGGTGCCGCCACACAGTTCCACCGAGAAATTATCATCTCCCATCGACAGTAACCGCACTTCGTCGCCATATTTTTCCCCGAACAGGGCCATGGCTCCCGCCGCCACCGCGGAATCCATGTCGGTCACTCGCGTCGCGACCTCGGTATTGCCGCGAATGTGTTCATTCACCAGTGTTTCAATGATTTTTAAGTCTTCGCCAGTAACACCCTCGAAGTGCGAGAAATCAAAGCGCAGGCGCTGGCCATCCACCAGCGAGCCCTTTTGACTCACATGATCACCCAGCACTTTACGCAGGGCGGCGTGTAACAGGTGGGTGGCGGAGTGATTGAGCTTTACCTGCTGGCGCAGCGAGGCATCCACGGTGGCTTCCAGTGAATCGCCCACACTCACGCTGCCGGATAACACCTTCACATGATGCAGATGTTGATTGCCCGCCTTGGTGGTATCGGTGACCGCCAGGCGAACGCCCTCCCCGCTCAGATAGCCGGTATCCCCCACCTGGCCGCCCGACTCCGCATAGAACGGCGTGCGCTCCAACACGAGCACGCCCGCTTCATCGGCAGCCAGGGCCTCGATCTGCTCACCCTCGCGCAGGATTGCGGTTACCTGAGCCCGCTCGTCGAGGCATTCATAACCGACAAAGGCCGTGTTGCCATCGAGCGTCAACACCTCGTTGTAATCAATTTTAAAGCTGCCCCCCTCCTTGGACCGACTGCGCTGTGCAGCCATGGCTGCTTCATAGCCCGCCATATCCAGCGTGAGGCCCCGTTCCCGGGCGATATCGTTGGTCAGGTCGGTGGGAAAACCATAGGTGTCATACAGCTTAAACACCACATCGCCGGGAATTTCATCACCCGACAATTGCCCCAGTGCCTCATTCAGGATGCTCATGCCATTGTCGAGGGTTTTGGCGAACTGCTCCTCCTCGGTGAGCAGGGTTTTTTCAATGTGGCTCTGTAATTTCACCAGCTCGGGGTAGGCTTCGCCCATTTGCTGAGCCAGTGGGGCAACCAGTCGATAAAAGAATGCGGAGGTAGCGCCCAATTTGTTGCCATGGCGCACGGCGCGTCGAATGATACGGCGCAACACGTAGCCGCGCCCCTCATTGCCGGGCAAAACGCCATCGATAATCAGGAACGCGCAGGAGCGAATATGATCGACGATCACGTTGAGGGAGGGGTGTACCAGGTCTTGCTGATCAAGCAGCTGCGCCGCCGCTTTCAACAGCGCCTGAAACAAATCAATTTCATAGTTACTGTGGACGCCCTGCAGCACCGCGGCGAGCCGTTCCAGCCCCATGCCGGTATCGATGGAGGGATTGGGCAGGGGCTTCATCTCACCGCCCTGTTCCCGGTTGTATTGCATGAAGACCAGATTCCAGATCTCAACATAGCGATCCAACTCATCATCGGCACTGCCCGGGGGCCCCCCGGGCACGTCGGGGCCATGGTCGTAAAACAATTCAGAACAGGGGCCACAGGGACCGGTATCGCCCATCTGCCAAAAATTAGCTTCATCCAGCCGAGAAAAACGCTCGGGGCTCACGCCAATCTCATTCATCCAGATGTCAGCGGCTTCATCATCCGAGATATGAACTGTCACCCACAGTTTTTCCTGGGGTATCCCCATTTCGCGGGTGAGAAAATCCCATGAAAATTGAATCGCCTCGCGCTTGAAATAATCGCCAAAACTGAAGTTGCCCAGCATTTCGAAGAAGGTGTGGTGGCGCGCGGTATAGCCCACATTTTCCAGGTCGTTGTGTTTGCCGCCGGCGCGCACACAGCGCTGGGAGCTGGTGGCACGCACATAGGCGCGCGGCTCGGCGCCCAAAAACGTATCCTTGAACTGATTCATACCCGCATTGGTAAACAACAAAGTGGGGTCATCGCCCGGCACCAGCGAACTGCTGGCAACCCGGGTATGGCCCCGACCCTCAAAATAGGCCAGAAAGGCTTCGCGTATCTCGGTTGTCTTCACAGTGCGGTCTTCACAGTTTGTTTTCGGAGAATATTTGCCCGGCAATGATATGCAGGTGTAGATGAAATACCGATTGGCCGGCGTCGGCGCCATTGTTCACGACCAGCCGAAAGGCGTCGGCAACGCCCAGTTGCTCGGCGATCTTTCCCACCGCCAACATCAGGTGGCCCAACAGCGCCTGGTCTTCTGCGCCGGCATCGACCAGGCGGGGAATCCATTTTTTGGGAATGACCAACACATGCACGGCGGCCTGGGGATGAATATCATGAATTGCGACGCAATGTTCATCCTCATAGATGAATTCACTGGGAATCTCACCGCTGATAATCTTGCCAAATATGGTATCGGAACTGAACCCTGACATAGGCCTAACCCAGCTTTTCGTCAGCGGTGAGCGCTCTGGCTTCGCTTTCGAGCATCACGGGAATGCCATCGCGTACCGGGTATGCCAACCCGCTGGCCTTGCAAATCAACTCGTCTTTTTCTTTATCGTATTCCAGCGGTGCCTTGCTTACCGGACACACCAAAATGCTCAGCAATTTTTTGTCTATCATTGTATTCTCAAAGTCGAATGCAGGAGCCGCATTATACGGGCTTTTTCAGGGCTTTGGCATGGCCGGTGCAAGTAATTGCGGGTCGATACGCTGGTTGCGCCAGTTCATGCGCCAGTCCAGGTGAGGACCGGTGGCGCGCCCGGTGGCACCCACTTCGCCAATGATGTCACCGGCACTCAGCTCATCCCCCACTTTTACCAACACTTTACTCAGATGCAAAAAAGAGGAGGACAGCAGGTAACCGTGATCGAGCACGATGGTGCCGCCGGAATAGAACAAATCCGGTTCGGCCAGGGTCACCACGGCCGCCCCCGGCGCACGCACCACACTGCCGGTGGGGGCCGCGACATCCACCCCGTAGTGGGGCCGCCCGGGCTCGCCGTTGTAATACCGCTGACTGCCATACACGCCGGAAATGGGACCCTCAATCGGCCAGGTAAAACCTTCGAACACAGCGCTGATCAAGTCGGGTCGGTCCAGGCGTTTGGCGCGGGCCGCACTCACCAGGGCCGCTTCACGGCGGATACGGGCCAGCTGTTCCGCCGGTGGGTGCACGGTTTTGGCCGGCACGCCTTCCACCCGCTGAATCTGATAATCGCGGCGGGTGATCTGCAAGGTTTCCCTACACTCGGCACTTTCATTTAGCCTGGTCACAACCAAATCTGCGGTCTTGGGCGCATCCCGGCCAAAGCCCAGGAAGGTTGTGCCGTCGGCCATAACCTCCAGCGCCTGGCCGTCCAGGCTCACCTCGCTACCCGGCGCCACCACGCCCCAGATAAAACCGCCCTGCTGCGGTGCCACATTGAAATCGATACACGCGGCAGCCAGTGGCTGGGCAAACACCACCGCAGCAAACGCGGTAAATAAAGCTCTCATTGATAAATCCCTGTTTCGTATCCCGGGGATTTTAGCGCAAACCATGAGTACAATGCGATCTATGAGCCGATACAGACCACCGCGCCGCCGCGGATCCACCGTCATCACCCCCGAGGGTGAAAAAATGCTGCGCGCCGAATTACATCAACTGTGGAAAATTGAGCGGCCGCAGGTTACCCAGGTCGTGCATGAGGCGGCCAAGAACGGCGACCGATCGGAAAACGGCGATTACATTTACGGCAAGCGCCGCCTGAGGGAAATAGATTCCCGGGTGCGATTTCTCAATAAACGCCTGGATGAACTGGAAATCGTCGATCGTCCGCCCTCCGATACCAGCAAAATATTTTTCGGCGCAAAGGTGGTGTTGGAGGACGAGCAGGGCAATGAATTTCGCTGGCGGATTGTGGGGCCGGACGAGTTCGACCTGGCTCGGGGAAAGTTGAGTGTGGACTCGCCTATGGCCAGGGCGCTGTTAGGCAAATCCCTGGACGATGAGGTGGATGTTCGCAGTCCCTCAGGCGATCGAAACTACCTGATCACCGACATCCACTACGCGATCGACTGAGCCCTAGAAGGCCCATTCCACACCCACAGAGGCGGTGCGCGGCTTGTTGGGGCGGGCTCCGTCAGGCTCGCGAGAAACAATGGACTGCTCGTCAAACAGGTTTTCCACTTTGAGGAAGAACTGCATATCGTCGTTAAAGGCATAGCGGCTGATGTAGTCCAGCACAAACAAGTCTTCGGTGGCATCGAAGTCGCCGCTGCTGTTGTTACAACCAACGTTCACACACATTTCGTCAATATATTTGGCAACGATGTAGTTGTCCCAGCCAAATGCGGTTTCCACACCCACTCGCACGCTGAACAGATTCTCCGGCACAGAGGCCAGTTGATCGCCTTTGGAGATACCATTTACCGCGTTGTCCCGGCTGATTTCAGCCCGGGTGTAGGTATACATTGCCTCCAGCGGCATCGTCATACCTGCGACATTCCACACGGTGCCGAGCTGAAATTCCAAGCCGGATATCTCCGCTTCACCGGTAATAAACGAGCCCGAGGTCGAGCCGTCGCTACAGGGGCTGGCGTTGGAACAGTTTTCGCTTTTGTTGTCGAAGTCACTATAGAATCCAATCGCTTCGACGAACCATTCGCCGCGATAGCGTATGCCCGCTTCCCAGTTAATGCTGACCTCGGGATCTTCGCTTTCCCTGGCGCCGCCACCCAGTGGGGAGAAGCCGCGGTGAACCCCCGCCAACAGCTGCCAGCTATCGCTCAGGTTGTAGGTGAACGACGCGCCGGGCAACCACTCAGCGGTTGAGTTGCTGCGCTGACTGGCCAGATCGCTGCGCGCTGGATCACCGTATTCCTTTCGCTCGGAATCCACGTCTTCGTAGCGCAGGGCCAGGTTGAGGCTCAGGGCGTCGCTGACCTGCCAGCTGTCAACCATCCAGAACGACAGGGCATCGGCTGTTTCCAGGCGGTTATTGCTGCCGCTCGGCGCTTTTGTTTCGCCGGTGAAAACCAGTTCGCCATTTATCTGATCGTAATAATCCGTAGGCTGGAAGCGATCCATTTCATCTTCGTGCACGCGCGCGCCAAGCGCGATCTGGTGGTCACCCAGATCCACATCAAAGTTCAGGTCAATGCCTTTGGATTCGTAACTTCGGCTGTTGTGCTTGTAGGACAAATGCTCGACGTCCTGGCTGCCATCCAATACCGCCTGGGCAAAGCTGTCACCGGCGTTGGCCGGCTCGATAAAAGCGTTGCCACCACTGAGTTTGAACCAATCCCGGGAAAACTCGTTGTAGTACACCAGTGCAGTAGCCGCCACGGTGTCCGATAGCTGGACACGGTAGGTCAGGTTGTAGCCCTGGTGGTCGTTGTCCATCTGATCGATACTGGACAGCCCGTAGCGGCGATCTGCCGAGGCATTAAAATTGCTGTCAGTAAGCCCCAGATAGGTCTCATCGGAAGTCTCCTGCGAGTACTGCGCCTTGAACAATACGCTCTGGCGCTCACCCTCCCAGGCCAGCTTTACCAGGTAATCCTGAATTTCGTAGCCGGTGTTGCCAGCGGAGCGATCGATATCCTTAAAGCCGTCGTTCTGGCGTTGGGCCGTTTCAAACAACCAGCCAAAGTCTCCGCTGCGGCCACCGTAGTTGGCCAGCAGGTCCATCTGATTATTCTCGCCATAGGAAAAGTTAATGGCGCCGCCGGACTCCTTTGGAATGGGCGTAGACACCATATTTACCACCCCGCCGGTGGTCTGGGGGCCATAACGCAGCAGTGAAGCGCCTTTTAGCACCTCAACGCTGTGCATGCGTGTAATGGTAGGAAAATAGTATGCCGAGGGGTTGGAGTATGGGGCCGGGGCAATCATTACGCCGTCCTCCATAAGCGTTATTTTACCCGAGCGCTCGGAAGTAGCCCCGCGGATGCCGATGTTGGGACGCAAACCATAGCCGTCTTCCTCGCGGATATAGATACCCGGCACGGTTTTCAGCAACTGATTGATATCAGTGGCTGCCTCGATGTTCATTTGCTCCTGATCAACAACTGCACCGGAACCGGGCAACTGCCGTGCATCCTCGCGGGTGCCGACAATGGTAACTTCTTCGATGGCTAAATTATCGGCGCAAATGGCGCCGCTAAAGGATGCTACCGCAATGGCCGCAGCCAAAATTCGTTTTTTCATCTGTGTTCCAGGTGAATATTGGGTCAGTATTGGCTAATGATCTGCAAATACTAATACAAATGATTCTCACTAACAACACAAATGAGAATATTTCTCATTAAGTGCGTAGCCAGCTATTCGAGGGCGGCATAGACCAGGGATTCCAATTGCCCCCTGAAATTGAAGATACTGGAAGGCATTAGCTGGGTCATAAAAATGACCACCAGTTCCTCGGTGGGATCAACCCAAAACAGCGTGCTGGCCAGGCCACCCCAAAAATAACTGCCGACGCTGGCCGGCGAGCCATTATCAAAGGCATTGAGCTTATTGGCGAAGCCCAGGCCGAAGCCTACGCCCTGGTAAACGGTTTCACTGAAACTACCAGTGGCATAGGCCGACATATCGGCACCACCGGGCAGATGGTTGCCGGTCATAAAATCCAGGGTACGCGAACCGATGATGCGCTGGCCGTCCAGCACGCCGCCGCTCAGCAACATCTGGCAAAAGCGGTTGTAATCGGACACGGTGGAAAGCAAACCACCACCCCCGGAGAACAGGGTGCGATCCACATACTCGCTATTCTGGCCATCGTCCTGTACTTCCAACTCCTTGCGGTGATTGCGCTGGTAACACGAGCCAAACCGGGAAAGTTTGTCCGAACTGATGTTAAAGGTGGTATCCACCATGCCCAGTGGATTGAAAATAACTTGCGCTAAGTAGTCGGGAAAGCTCATGCCGGAGATCACTTCAACCAAATAGGCCAGCACATCGGTGGCCACGGAATAATTCCAGCGCTCTCCCGGTGAAAACTCCAGCGGTAATTCTGCCAACTGGTCCATCATGTCTTTTAAGGTATAGCCCGGTCTATGATTTCCCACCTGCAGTTTGCGATAGGCATAGTCGACATTGGAAGCGCGCATAAAACCGTAGGTCAGACCCGAGGTGTGCATGAACAGATCCCGTATGGTCATCGGCCGCTGGCAGGGCGTGGTTTCAAAAAGCGGCAGCGAACCGGCCTTTCGCACCCGCAGGTTTTTCCATGCCGGGATATAGCGGTGCACCGGGTCCGACAGGGAGAACAAGCCCTGTTCGAACAGGGTCATTAGGGCGACGGAGGTAATCGGCTTGGTCATGGAGTAAATACGAAAAATGGTATCGGCCGTAAGTGCGGTTCCCCTGTCGATATCGGCCATGCCGGCAACATCCACATAGCAAACCTCGCCCCGCCGGGCGACCATCACAAGGCTGCCGGGGATTTTCCCCGGCTCCACATATTTTTCTCGTAAATGCTTGCCGATTCGCTTTATTCGGGCCGAGTCAATACCCACCGATTCCGGTGTTACAGGGTTCATTAGTTACCTTTAGCTGTTGGCAAGATCGAGGTGGATGTTACCCCACCCCGACAAAGAATACCCAGGGTGCGCTATTGGTCGGCCATCGCCTTTTCAACATCGCCAGCCACATCTTCAGCATCGCCGCTCATGTCATCCACCGCGCTGTCCATCGCCTCACCGGCATCGTCCACCTCGTCACCTACCGCATCAGTCGCATCGGCGACCATTTCCTGGGCGTCATCCATCGCCTCACCGGTGGCTTCTACCACGGTGTCTGCCGCGTCATTTACGACATCGACAGTATCGGAGGCCATCTCTTGCGCCCCGGCAGCCGCATCACTGGCTGCCTTCGTGGCCTGATCGGCTGTGCTCTCCTCGCTGCTATCGCTCCCACAGGCCGCGATAAAAACGGACAAAACGGTCATCGTAATCAAATTCCGTAACATTTTGGTTTTCTCCAATTAGAATAGGCAAATCGTTATTATTACAATCGACCATTTCACACTTCAGTCAACTGTATTGGCAGTATAGGGAGAAAATCGAACGACTGCACTAATTGCCCGATAGAGGCTCTACTGATAATATCGCGCCCTGACTAATTATCGCAATATTCAACCCAAACCCGCCCCGGAGCCCACATGAGCCGTGCTTCCCTACTGGACCTTGAAAACCACCAGGATTTCATCCAACGTCATATCGGCCCCACCGCCAACCAACAGAAGAAAATGGCGGAATCGTTGGGATATGAGACGCTGGAAGACTTGATTGAGGCGACGGTGCCCCAAGCCATTCGCCGCGATCGCCCGATGAATTTGCCGAGCGCCCAAACCGAGCAGGCGGTCATTGCCAAACTGCGCAGCCACGCGGACCAAAACGTGGTGAATAAGTCGTTCATTGGTACCGGCTACTACGACACCTACACCCCGGCGGTCATCCAGCGCAACGTACTGGAAAACCCGGGCTGGTATACCGCCTATACACCCTATCAACCGGAAATATCCCAGGGCCGCCTGGAAGCCCTGCTGAACTTCCAGCAGATGATCCTGGACCTGACCGGAATGGAGTTGGCGAACGCCTCCATGCTCGATGAAGCCACCGCAGCAGCCGAGGCGATGACCTTGCTGCAACGAGTGAATAAAAAAACCCGCAATAATACCTATATCGTTGCCCAGGACTGCCATCCCCAGACCATTGCCGTGGTAAAGACCCGCGCCCGAGAACTGGATATCGAAGTGGTAATTGGCGAGCCGGAGGAATTGCTGGGCTCAACCGAGGCCTTCGGTCTGCTCCTGCAGTACCCTGGCACTTACGGTCACATCACAGACATCGCACCGCTGATAGAACGTGCCCACCAAAACAAAACCCTGGTCAGCGTGGCGGCCGATATCATGGCACTGCTATTGCTGAAATCGCCGGGCTCGCTGGACGCAGATGTCGTGCTGGGCAACACCCAGCGATTCGGCGTACCCATGGGCTTTGGCGGACCCCACGCGGCCTACTTTGCCACCCGCGACCGCTACAAACGCTCGACCCCCGGTCGCATTATCGGCGTCTCCATAGATCGCCGCGGCAATCAGGCGCTACGCATGGCCATGCAAACGCGCGAACAGCATATTCGTCGCGAAAAGGCCACCAGCAATATCTGCACGGCACAGGCCCTGCTGGCCATCATGGCGGCGCTGTACGCCATGTATCACGGCCCCAGCGGACTGCGCCGTATCGCCAACCGCATTCAACGTCTTAGTAATATCCTCGCCAGCGGCCTGGAGGACCTCGGTTTCAAAGCCGACAATGCCCATTACTTTGACACCCTCACCTATACCGTGGGCGACCAACAACCGTTGATAGTGGACCGCGCGCTGGCCCAGGGGATGAACCTGCGGATCATTGGCGATGATCGTCTGGGCATTTCGCTAGATGAGACCACCTCGGCCGATGATATCAAAGCCCTGTGGCAAGCATTCTGTGGTGAGTCTACCCTGCCTTCGATCACTAACTTAGATGAACAGGTGCAGGAAAAAGCGGGCATTCCCGACCAGTTGATGCGCGCCGTGGATTATCTACAGCATCCAATCTTTAACGAATATCACTCGGAAACGGAAATGCTGCGGTATATGCGCCGCCTGGAGGGCAAAGACATCGCTCTCAACCGGTCCATGATTCCCCTGGGTAGCTGCACCATGAAACTCAATGCCACCACCGAGATGCTGGCGATAACCTGGCCAGAATTCGCCGGCATGCACCCCTTTGCGCCGCTGGAGCAAACCGGTGGCTATCAGGCCCTGCTGCAGGAACTGGAGCATATGTTAGTGGAGTGCACGGGCTACGATGCTATTTCCATGCAGCCCAATGCCGGTTCCCAAGGCGAATATGCCGGCCTGCTGGCCATCAAGCGCTACCACGAGAGTCGCGGCGACCAGCAGCGCGATGTCTGTCTTATCCCCTCCTCCGCCCACGGCACCAACCCGGCCAGTGCGGTGCTGGCCGGCCTGAAAGTCGTGGTCGTGGAATGCGATGAACAGGGTAATATCGACATCGACGATCTCAGGGGAAAAGCCGCCCGTCACACCGACGACCTGGCGGCCATCATGGTGACCTACCCCTCTACGCACGGTGTCTTCGAAGAATCCATAATCGAATTATGCGATATTGTGCATGCGCACGGCGGCCAGGTTTATGTCGATGGCGCCAACCTCAATGCCCTGGTAGGCATCGCCGCACCGGGACAATTCGGCGCCGATGTGTCTCATCTCAACTTGCACAAAACGTTTTGCATTCCCCACGGTGGCGGTGGCCCCGGTGCGGGTCCTATCGGCGTGGGCGCGCATTTACAACCGTTCTTGCCGACCAATCCTGTACAGGGGGTTCCCGGGCTGGCAGCCGACAATGCGGTGGTTTCCGCAGCGCCCTATGGCAGCGCATCCATCTTGCCCATCTCCTGGGCCTACATCGCCCTGATGGGCGGCAACGGGCTGACCCAGGCAACCAAAGTGGCGATCCTCAACGCCAATTACATTGCCAAGCGACTGCAGGATCACTACCCCATTCTCTACACCGGCACCAACGGCAATGTTGCGCACGAGTGTATTATCGACATTCGTCCGATTAAGGAGGCCAGCGGCATCTCTGAAGAGGACATTGCCAAGCGCCTGATTGATTACGGCTTTCACGCACCGACCATGTCGTTCCCCGTGCCCGGCACTTTGATGGTGGAGCCCACCGAATCAGAATCTCTGGCGGAACTGGACCGTTTTTGCGAAGCCATGATAGCCATCCGCGCAGAAATAACAGCGGTACAGGAGGGCGGGCTGGACGAAAAGGACAACCCGTTGACCAATGCCCCCCACACCCTCGAAGATATCACCACCAGTAACTGGGACCACCCCTACACCCGCGAACAGGCAGCGTATCCGGTTGAGTCATTGCGCCGGGGCAAGTACTGGGCGCCGGTAAACCGGGTGGACAATGTCTACGGCGACAGAAATTTATATTGCGCCTGCCCGGCGATTGAAAGCTATCGCTGAGAAGTTTTCCCGAACCTATCAGCTAACACTAAATGGGCGCGAGCCCGGGGAGAGTCAGACCATGGAAGTTGCACAATACCTGGACGAAGCGCTACACCTGAGCGAGCAACAGCTAGAGGCCGGCCTGGAGCACATTCTGCAGTCGCCCAAAGATGGCGGCGTGGTGGACATGATCGTGCGGCGCCCCGAGTCGGAGCATCGCGAAGTGCTTGAGCAGGGTGAGCTGGATGTGACCCAGGGTTTGCTGGGCGATAACTGGCGGGCGCGGGGCTACCGCAAAACCGTGGATGGCTTGGCCCACCCCGAGATGCAGATTAATTTAATGAATAGCCGGGTGATAGACCTGGTGGCGACCAGCAAGGAGCGCTGGGCGATGGCGGGAGACCAGTTTTTTGTCGATCTGGATTTGAGCGACGATAACCTGCCACCGGGCACTCGGTTGCGCATGGGGGAGGCGGTCATTGAAATCACGGCGGTGCCGCATTTGGGCTGCAAGAAATTTGTTGCTCGTTTCGGCCTACCCGCCATGTTGTTCGTCAATTCCGGTCGGGGAACCGAGCTGAATTTACGGGGTATTAACGCCAAGGTC
>SMVA01132747.1_pt1 | contig 14246 bp, 11 predicted proteins | sample 2456451 | NCBI WGS metagenome assembly SMVA01 (sample SAMN11095933, study PRJNA526329) | marine sediment metagenome | biome: Marine sediment; feature: Surficial sediment; material: Deep marine sediment; isolation source: Hadal surficial sediment | place: Pacific Ocean | collected 2014-05 | depth...
AAGGCAGAGCGCGTGCGGCGTTACTCAGAGACGATGCGCAAGGAAATCGGCGTCATCGCCCATTCATGCGGCGTTCCCGAACCGCGGCTGCTGCGGCGTTATCATTGCCGCATCGTCCAGGGAGATGGGCGTTCTATTCCGCTCGACGAAATCTACCCTGACGTCCACAGCGCCTACGGAACCTGATGGATGGTACTGACAAGTGACTGTGAGCATAGTCACTTGTCAGTACCGTGCAAATCGGTCCAATCTCAGGAATTCACTCCAAGCGTGGCCTGCGGGTATCCAAGCGATGCGTATCTACAACGGTACCACTACACCATATCCTTTAGTGCTAACTCGACATTTGCCAGTGTATCCGGGCTTATGATTGCGTGATTGGCGATCAATGGCTTGGACTGCATGAAATCCCTGGGTGAATTAATCGAGTCTATGGCAATTAGCTGTCCGTCCCGCAGATAGAGGCAGGAAAACGACCGATTTGCTGGATCGCCACGCAATACCGTCTGGTCGTACCCTTGGGAAATGCCCGCAATCTGGAGTTTCAGGTCGTACTGATCGGACCAGAACCACGGTACCTGTGCATACAGCATGTCATCGCCGCAAATATTTCGGGCGACGGTCTTCGCCTGTTCAAGTGCGTTGTGTACAGATTCAAGGCGCAGTCGCTGGCCCAGCAGCTCGTTGGGGTGATTCGTACAGTCACCGACAGCATATACAGAGTCGTCACTCGTCCTGCAACGGTCATCAACACGGATACCATTGTCAACCTCAAGACCGGCATCCCCGGCAAGTTCGACATTAGGAATAACGCCTATGCAAATCAGGATGCAGTCGGCAGCCAACGATGTGCCATCAGTGAGATCGACCTGCTCCAGGGCAGCATTTCCTGAGAAACCGGTCAAACCCGTCGAGAGCATCAGATTGACACCGTGTTGGCGGTGTTCTGATTGATAGAACTCGGAAACCTGCTCGGATACTACGCGACTCATGACGCGTTCCGCCATTTCGATTACCGTTACGTGCACGCCTTTGCCGGACGCTACCGCTGCAACCTCAAGACCGATGTATCCTGCCCCGATGATGACAAGCCGTTTACCCTCGCACATATATTCATGCATCGCCACAGCGTCCTGAATGTTTCTCAGGTAATGCACACCCGATAATTCGGATCCGGGCACATCCAGCTTCCTGACCCTCGCTCCGGTCGCTATGATCAGATTTTCGTACCGGTAGGCATTGTTGTCTGCATCGATCACTGTCTTGCCCGCAAGATCGATACTGGCGGCCGTGGTACCGAAGTGTAGCTCAACATCAGGGTTGTCGTAAAAAGACGGTGGCTTGACGTACAGGCGTTCCACCGACAATTCGCCTGCGAGGAATTTTTTAGATAGTGGTGGGCGCTGATACGGGTAGTGTTCTTCTTCTCCGATAAGAGTGATTTTCCCGTCATACTTTCTCTGTCGCAGCGTCACCATGATCTGACCCGCGGCGTGACCAGCTCCCACAATTACGATATTTTTCTTCATCTACAGATTGGCTCCGGACATCCTTGTTACTCTACGCAATGTAGTACACGTCAAGTAGCATAAATCGGCAAAAACGATGGTGACCCCGACAAAAACTATGGTGGACAAGATGGCTGAATACTTGCGGCATCGAAACTTGCTCCATATCGTTTTTGTGGCATTGCTTGCGACTCTGATTGCTGCGGAATCGCGCACCGCATCCACGGCGGAGGACGTGGTCGTAGCAATGCTCATGGAAGCCAGACCGTATCACACGATTTCGGCAGAGCTATTCGAGGAACTCGGCTGGAACCTGCCCGACGGCGGCGATACCGTCAAAGCGCTAGCTGACGCTACTCCGGGTGGTGCGCTGGATCCGCGACAACTGGAATCGTTAGCGGCTGACAAGCTCGGCTATCAGGCGACCTGGCACGAAGAAAGATACCAGGTCTACGGCCTTGACTGGGACATACCTGGCCTGCATCTGGTACCGGAAGATCCGTTACCGGGTTTGCCTACTATGGTCATAATCAATGGTGGTGCTGCGAACTGGTACGAGTTCTATTTGGATCCGTTAAACCGGGCAGGACTCGGTCAGTATCTGGCGCAAAAGATTCCAGTGCTACTTCTGAGCATTCCGGGAAATTATCGCCACGGCGGCTGGACTGAGAATGAGTTCAACAAACGCATTCCGGGATATCTGCTTGACCAGGATGTATCGCCGCAAGAGGCTGCCATTCGTAACGCTGTCTATACATTCAGGGTTGTCAGCGAAGGCGTAAAGGCAATCGTGGAAAAGGTAGTGCACGGACCGGCCGTCATCATGGGCCACTCAACTGGCGGTGAAGTCCAGTTCATTCTGAAAAATACCAGCCTGCGTAGCAAGCTGCGCGACCTGTCGATCGGCTGGGGCACCGGTGGACCCGCGAGCATGCGCACCATGCAGGAATTTCGTGGTATTCGCCAGCCCGGGCGCGACCCACACATCAGTCAACTGCGTGCACGGACGGCTGATCAGTACGCTAACGATTACCTTGGTCCGCTGAATCCTTTCTGGAATCCGGATAAATCAAGACAGGCGATGGCGGAAGAGTGGATGGGGAGGGAGCAACGCCGACGCGCACAGTTCAAGCAGCCACTGCAAGACATTGAGCATTCCAGCGCCGTCAACTTGAGCGCAGATATCGAAGCTCAGATTCGTGACGCTCTTCGAGACAATACGTTGGACGTTGATGCCGACGAGGTTATTGCTGATCTGTTCAGTACGATGCGCTCACCGATTACCGATTACAGAAAAATGATCTGGACAACTGCACTTCTAGATGCCGGCCATTGGAACACCGATCCGGCGAAGGCGCGTGAATTGCGCGTTGCTGAAGAATTTCGCGAAGCCAATCCCACAATCGAAATACGTATCTTGTTGTTCGACGTTCCCATGACGCATTACGGTCATATCGAGAAACCGCGGCAACTCGCGGGCGGGCTTGTGGCGGCGTTACGTTGGTTGACTACTCCCTAGGCTGGTGCATGAGCAATATTCATTAGGCGAGATGCTCCCTGAAGAAAGCTATCGTTCGGTTCCATGCCAATTCTGCGGCCGCCTCGTCGAAACGCGGTGTCGAGTTGTTGTGAAAACCGTGCCTGGTGCCGGCGTAAGTGTGCATTTGATACTGAACGTTATTCGATTTCAGCGCGGCCTCGTAATCGGGCCGCATTGCATTAACACGCTCGTCGTCCTCAGCGTAGTGAATCAACAGCGGTGCGCGAATTTTTTCAACATCGTTCGATTCGGCCGCGCGTCCGTAAAATGGCACGCCCGCATTCAGATCGCTGCCGAGCTTCACCGCCAGGAAGTTAGTCGTGCCACCGCCCCAGCAAAAACCGGTCACCCCCAGCTTGCCGGTCGAGCTCGAATGCCACTTGAGATACCGGGCACTGTTGAGCATATCCTCGCGCAGCCCGAGCTGGTCCAGACTTCTCTGCATTGCGCGGCCATCGTCATCGTTGCCCGGGTAACCGCCAATCGGTGAGAGGCCGTCCGGTGCCAACGCCAAAAACCCCGCCACAGCGACGCGTCGAGCAACATCCTTGATATACGGATTCAGACCGCGGTTCTCATGGATGACGAGCACGGCCGGAAAGGACCTCTCTCCGGTTGGCTGCACGAGATAGCCGCGCATTTGACCTGATGTGCCACCGGGCGACGGATAGTCTACGTAGCGGGCTTTGATGCGCTCGTCCGTAAACGAAATAAGCTGTGCTTCCGCATAACTTGGCATGAGACTTTGCGCCATGGCCAACGCAGATACACCGCCGATCGTCAAAGCCGCTGCGCGATCCAGGAACTGGCGTCGGTCAATTCGACCGTGACAGTAATTATCGTAAAGATCGAAGACTCTTGGATCGATTTCATTTCTTGTCATATCAGAAACTCAACACCTCCATGAATCGCATTAATCCCAAGCACGATTGTCGACTGTATTTTCGTAGGTCGCACCCGGCACCACCATGTTCCACTTGGCAGTCCAGTTGTACGTGTCGTCAAAACGTTCGCGAGTATATGGCTGAGGTGGAGCATGTAAAAGGCGTGAGATACGCACGTCTTGCGCTTTCAACAAGCCGCCGGTCTCTGCGACAAGATAGTGAATGTAAGGCGTGGGATCTTTCTCCAGCACCTCAACAGCCCGGGCCTGGGCCCGGAACATCGCCGCGAGCGTCTTGGCATCAAGTGCATCGCTGGCTGCCTCGCTGCGTGTTGTATGAGATTCGATCAAGATCCGCATTCCCTGTTTTTCCGCGACACTAATCCATGGCTCCATTAGGCTCACTGCTTCGACCCTGCCATCGCGCAATGCTTCGAGACGCTTGGGCATGGAGCCAACACCAACCGTTTTGATATGTTCGGGCTCCAAAAAACCCTCCAGCATTTTCAATGTTGTGAAATTGGAACCGTTGTTTGGCGTCACCGCTATTTCTTTGTCTTTGAGTTGTTCGGGTTCGTAAACATCGGAGTCGGGCCTGACCGCAATTGCAAAAGACGACATAGCGGCGCCCAGCGCGACGATCTTCCGTTCGCGGAGGCCTTTACTGGCAGCTTCGACAGCGCGCTTCATGATGCCCCATTCGCACATCCGATATTGATCAATCCCGCCATCGTTGTACAACGCGTCGAGCGGACGATCGAGAATCGAATCCCACTTCACGCTGTGTGAAGTCGTTACCTGCGCCATCCCCGGCGTCGTTACATATTCTATGTCGAGACCTTCGTCTTCAAAGAAACGCAGATCACGCGCAACCAGAACAGGCAGGTCATGTACCGCATTCATTATTGCGAGCTTCGGCCTGCGTTCGTTATCTGTCATCTTTTTCACCCTGCTCTGCGTAAGTATTAATTAGTCGACGACAAACCATCCGCCTTTGATCGCATTATCCCACTGCAGAAATACAGCAGGACCGATGCCGAGCGGTAAATTCAACGTGTCATCGGCGGCCATATAGCCGTGTTTGCCCGCCATGAATTGTGTCAGCGAGTGCTTCGGGGCCGGATCCATCGCCTGGTAAAGTGGAATCACTACTGCTTCGTATACCTCTCTGCTGTGATCACGGCTGTTTGCAGAAATCTGGAACATGACCGGAGGAACCGGATTGACACCCGGCCCGCTTAGTTCCCTGGTCAAACCGATATAGTGGGCGACAAGCGTGTCAGTATCCGCCTCGTCAAGTTGCAGGCGTTTTGCAGTCGCCAGCGCAGCCTCTGTCATCGATGCTTCAATGCCGTGCGTAATAATATATTCGGCCTTGAATTGCGGACGCTTCTGTTCATCGTCCCAGGCGTCCAATATATCCTCCATGATCATCGGCAGTCGCATCAGTGCTTCCGGCCCTTCCGTACCCAGCAATTCCGGTCCGACGTAGCGGGCACTATCGCGCCAACTGCGTATGTAGAGTTCATCAAAGGGATCCGAGCGCGACGGCAGCTGCCTTGCTTCGCTCACTAGAGCATGCTCGCCAATCTTGCCGAGTTGACCGCCCCATGCCGACTGGGCCCTATAGATGTAGCCAAAAGCCGAGTTTTCGATCGCCATCATGCCAGCCACGTTGGGTACTCTTTGTGACAGCATATTCACCAGCGGACCACCAGTTGAATGGCCGTGCATATATATAGAGAACTCCTGCTCGGGGAAATGCTTTCGCATGACCGCAATTCCACCTGCTTCAAAAGCGAGTGGCCATGCCGCCATACGATAGAAAAAATTGGTTCCTGATTTCGCTTTGGCGAGCCGCCGGATTCCGTAACGTGGGCGTTGCTTCGTGTCGGTCACAATATCGTACTGGTCTCGACTAATTTCCTCACCCTTCTGCCAAATTGGTGTGCGCACCGAACCGTCATCTCTTATGGTACTGCCTTGCCAATCACGATCATCCGTATGAAACGCGTGCCGGCCAGGAAATGTCATGCATACAACTTTGTAGCCAAACTTCCGGGATAAGATGTTTGCTTGTCGGTGCATGGATTTGAAATCGCCCGATCCACCATGCAGCAGGAATATGCCGATTTTTTTTCCGTCAGCACCCACAGCGATACTGGACTTGGCCTTCGGTTCGTGAACGGACATACCAATGTCCCATTGCATGCCGGCCGCTTCAATGCGAATGATGTCTTCTACGTAGCCATTGTCACCCAGAACCGGAATATCAGCGCGCGCCAGGACTTCATTCGAGGCTGCAATGATGTCTTCGATCGTCACCTGAGTTGGCGGCTCATATGCTGTCGCGTGACAACTGAGCATTATGCCGATGAGCACAGCTATTGAGGCATTGCTGAGTCTTCCAAAAAACATGGCCAGCATATAAACACTCCGGACGCGGGCACAACGGCGGCATCGATCGATCTGGCTGATCGCAAGCAAGAAATCGATAATTGAAACGCAGGCACTTGTAGTCGATAGTACCGGTTCCAATTGATCGTCCTAAGGACGCTGAGAGTGTCATACCCGGCGTGGAGGCCGTAATGAAAATGCTGTGCAAATATAGGAATAAACGCAGCATCGTGTCTGCTGCAAGCAAGCCGACTGGCAAGTTGGCTGATCTGGTCGTATTCGACGGAGATATTATGCCGGTGCCAATAAAGCGCCTCGATCAGATCCAGCCGGTGCTCACCATCGTGGGTGGAAAAATTGCCTACGAGTCACCGGACCTGTAAGAAATTTGAGCGACATGCGCAGCAGAACTTACTTTGTCTTGTTACTCGCGACGCTGTTGATGCGTCTTCCGGGGACCGACTGCGGGTGTGTGTACGCTGGCGACGAGGTGGACTACTCAGCGCGGTATCTTACAGTTGAGAACGGCCGCCTGGTAACCCGCTATCCCACCAAAGAGCACGCTCCCGTTGACGTCTCGATGCAACCTGATCCTCGGGAGGTAGCCGAATCATCGGCAAAGGAGCCGTTGTCATTGCTCTTGTGGATCCTTGTTGCAGCCATCGCCGTCGTTCTATTTTTGCGCGCACGCCACATATTATTGCGGAGCAAGATCGATGCTTGAGTGGCAACAGAAAGCTCGCAGATGAGGTTGCAGCCCTATCTTGATCGCATCAATTATGATGGGGTCGTTGCGCCGATTTTCGCTACGCTCGCTGCATTACAAGAAGCGCACGTTTGTTCGGTGCCGTTCGAGAATCTGGACGTACAGCTAGGCCGCCCGCTGTCAATTCGTATTGAGGAGGCTTACGAAAAAATTGTTGTTCACTCCCGTGGGGGTTGGTGCTACGAACAAAACGGACTGTTCGGATGGGTACTAACGGAGATCGGCTTTAACGTTACACGGGTTGCCGCCAGTGTCATGCGTGAACAACGAGGACAAGCATCTACAGCAAGCCATCTCTGTCTGCTAGTAAAGCCGGCTGAGTCGAACGTGAAATATCTGGTTGACGTCGGCTTTGGCGGCAGCATGATCAAGCCTATTGCGCTCGAAGAAGCTCAGTATGATCAGCCGCCGTTCAAACTTGGGCTGGAGAAACTGGATGATCACTACTGGCGATTTTGGGAGAATTTAGGTGCTGGAAAATTCAGCTTCGATTTCACCGAGGATCCCGCATGTGAGTCACTGCTCGCCAAAAAAAATGCGTCCCTGCAAAGCGATTCTTCATCGAATTTCGTGTTAAATCTGGTCGCACAACAACGCTCGCGCGATCAGCATCGAACGTTGCGTGGTCGAGTCTTTAGCGTTGCCAAAACCGGTACGATAGAATCGAAAACAGTGGACTCCCCCGAGTCGCTGGTCTCGATACTCGCAGACGAATTTCGCTTGGACGTTCAGGGCGTCGTCGGTCTGTGGCCCAGGATTGCTGCTCGACATGAGGAACTCTTTGGTAACGATTCTTTCTTTTAACGATCAACACGAGCGATCTCCAGCAGTTGCCCGCGTACCCTCTCTGCCTGCCCTGTTTCCTCAAGACTGATCCAGAACCGACCGATCGTTCGGGCATCGACATAGCCAGAGACGGCGGTTCCCCATCCCTGATCCGATCGGAATCGATCCACAGCCGCAATCGTCGCATCATCATAAACGCTGATCTTCGGGTCCCCGGGCACGAGTTCGGGTGACTCTGTCTTTAGGTAGCCAAGCGCGTGAAGAATCACCTTGAGCTGCACGACATCATCACCTTCAAACTGACGGAGTACCCTGAAACCGAGGGTCTCGGAGATGGTGTCATAGATACGGCGCATCTCGCCCACGGGCTCCGGATGTTCACAGACGTTGATATCGACACCTACCTTGTCCGGACGTCGGGACATACCCGGGCGTGGATCGGCAACCAGCACTGCGGCTGACTGCGTTTCACCATGGCGTCCGTCGCCGCCAAGTACCTGACCGGCATTAATGGCCTCAATCAATCGATCGGCAAGGTGGCGCTGTTTCCCTGCGCTATTCTCGAAAGCGTCTGCAACCGCGTCGACCAGGTGTGTGCCCACCAGGGCGTTGCCCTGAACCGCATAGTGCCTACCAGTTCGCATGGCCACCCAGTCTCCCTGGGCCTCGGCACCGTACTGCTCAGACCCTGTCCACTGCGCCGCCCGGCCTTGCATGTCAATGACGCCAACCTGTCGATGCTCCCGCCCTTCGTCGGCTGCGACCACGCGGTCCATCGCTTCCTGCGGTGCCACACCAAGCTCAAGCAGATCAAGGAGATCATTACCGTACTCCAGGCGGGTTCTGCCTTGGGTCGCAACCGCACCTACACCGGGGCGTACCCAGGTCACGGCGTTGCCGACACACGGCCGACGTGTTGTTACTGCCACACCGGATTCTCCGGTGACCGGATCGATGGCGACAATGGAAAACGTGTGAAACTCCAGTTCCGCACCCCACGCGACCGGCTCCTGAGCAGACGCTGGCAGAATCGCGGATACTGAATAAAGAGCCAGCGCCCAAAAAATCAGGCTTTGAATCCCACCTAATTTGAACCTGTTCGTGAATCGCATGTTGAGTTCCTTCGAATAAGTGACAGGTGGCTGGACATGTGCTCATGCAGAACCACAAATATTCCAGACTACTATCACGCATTTCTGAGATCGAATAACGGTGACCTGATTGCCTGCTTCAGGCTTGTTTTATTCGCCTATTCCGTAAAGCCCACTCGCTTGCGCAGTTCCAGAAAATCGGCTTGCTCGAGCATTGGGTCGTTTAGCCAATTGTCTCTGAACCGACTCATTCTGCCACGACTGACTGGTTGGTTTTCCTGCAAGTAACCGTCAACCGTCATCGTCCACTCGAGCAAAGCACGTTCTTTGTCCCTGGTTCCCAATATCGCCCAGCCTAACGGTCGCCAATTCTCTCGCTCAGGATCTCCAAGTGACTCCTCATATTGGGCTAACAGTTTTTCTGCTTGATGCGGTTCGCCAAGCAACCCGTACAGGTACGCTATATATCCCACGCGAAACGTGGCGCCCGATTCCATTACCTGCGCAGCACGATTCAGGTTTTCTCTCGCCGAACAATTATTGCCGCTCAGAAACCCGACAGTAGCAAGCTCGAAATAGTTCGTGTAGACGCCCGGATCAAGCCTAATCGCTTCACGTAAATGCGCGGCCGCCCCCTGAAGGTCTCCCGCATTCAGAAATATGTAGCCGAGCCGTCCATGAAAGCTCGCGTTGCGCGGATCAATTGCGACGGTAAGTTTGCCAATACGGATCGCTTCCGGATCATTGCCAATTTGCTCAACCAGGAACGATCCGTATTCGATTAAGACCTCTGGGTCATTTGGACTGAGTTGTACTGCGCGCTCGTAGGCCGTACGCGTCTCTTCCTCGTGAACCTGGTACTGCTCAAGAGATACGGCGAGCAACGAGAATGCTGAACCTGACGTCGGATTCAGCGCAACGGCTTTTTCAGCGTATTCAAGGGCAATGTCTCGCTCTCGCCTAGTGTAATAACCCCAGGCCAAATCTGCGTATGCCTCAGAAAACTTCGGATCCACGGCAACCGCTTGTTCGAGCGAATCGATGTATGCAGGCAGGTATTCTGGATAAAGAACCGGGTCCGGCAAACTCAACGCGTATAGATAGTGTTTGAGGGCTACGGAAGATTGTGTCGGTCGGTCCGCGATGCGAGCTTGCTCATCGGGCGACAACTGCACCTGCATCGCAGTCGCGATGTGGCTGGCAATCTCCGCCTGAATGGCAGACACATCGGTAAGTTCCCGGTTGAACTCATCCGACCACAGGTGCGTTCCGGTCTGCCCATCGACGAGCTGGACGCTGATCAATACCCGACCATTGGCATAGCGGACGCTGCCCTCCATTACCGCTTCGACGTTCAACGTTTTGGCAATCTCTGGAACGGTTGGCGGCTGTTTTTGGTACGGCATGACAGACGTACGAGCTATCACGATCAGGTCACGGATCTTTGTCAGTTGATTCAACGTTGATTCGTGAATGCCCGCTGCGAAATGTGCGTTGTCTGGGTCAGGACTCAAGTTTTCGAACGGCAGCACAGCAACGGAGTTAGGAAGAACACCGCCCAGCAAAAGTTTTGGCTCACTCAATTGCTCTTGCGCATTGGCAGGCGCGTAAGCAAGTAACATCAATGAAATGATCGGAACGGACCATGAAAACTTGAATCGGGATCTCGGCAACATTGCTGTCTTCTCTTCGCTCTTTTCCTCAACCATAACGAATACTGTTTTGAAGGATTGTAATAAAGTGCAAAAGCGCCTTCAATTCGCCAGCCACGCAATGACAGGGGATATTGGAGATGCGAGTACTTCGCTCAATTGAATCACATGCCGGCCGAGTAATGTTGCCGTTAGTGGCGCTCGCATTAAGCTGCGGTGCGCATGCCGGCACGTCGCCGTACGCTGAGATAATCATCATCAACGGCCAGGTGATCACGGCCGACAACGACGATCCGAACAAAGTCACTATCGCAGAAGCAATCGCGATTCGTGGCGACAAAATTCTGGCGGTTGGTAGCAACGCCCAGATCAAGGCTTTGACGGCCGATTGGACGGAAGTAATCGATGCCAAGGGTAATTCTGTAATCCCAGGATTAATCGATACACACAATCACCTTTATGAGCACACGCTGGACTTCGACTGGGTAATCAAGAGCATTCCGGAGATGCTCGAGATCCGTATCCGTATGGAAGACAATCCTGAACAACTCATTCCAGTTATCGAGAAGGCTATCCAGGCGCGAGCGCGGCAGATTCCCGAAGGAAACTGGATTCGTATTAACGCGCGTCCACCCGATGCAGTCCTTCGCGCATTTGGCACCACGCTTTCACGCAAGCGTCTTGACGAACTGGCACCCAACCATCCAACCTACGTCAAAACTCGGGGTGGCGCTGTGCTCGGCACACGCGCGATCGAAGTCTTCGAAGAATTTTACGGCAACAGATTACCCGACGACTACTGGCTGGTCGATCGTGAGACCGGAACGTCTGGCGAATACAACGACTTCGATCGCTGCGTAAAGATCGACGTCATCACCGCTCAGACAGACAGCTTCAACCGCTACATTAAGGGCTACTTGGAGGCCATGCAGGTCAATATCCAGATTGGCGTGACCACGCACAAGACGCATCTCCAATGCGAAGGCGGATTCAGCGCTTCTTCGCACCTCGACCGTAACGACCTGATGCCGATGCGCCTGGCCTGGGGGCATCGCTGGATGCAGCCGTTTAATTCGCACATCGCGGAAACCTACCGGCGTATTGGTGACTGGACTGGCTATGGCTCGGATTACTTGTGGAGCATCGGCAGCAGCGTCGGCGGCCTCGATGCCGGCGGCATTGGTTGGTGCACCACGATACCGGCGGAGGATTCGGTCAAGAGACGGGAACAATGTCCACCACCGACTGACAACCTCGATATTCCCGGAATTACAGCATTGAATATCGTCCCGAACCGGGGACGACGTCTCGAACACCTGGAAACGCTCGCCAAGTTGGCTGGCGAAGGACGGATTTCGGGTATCCCGGGCTGGCACGTCGCTGGCGATGGTGCCTTGGACGTGCTCTTTCAGACCTACCAGGCACAAATGCCGGACAGCAGGATTCGGCAGCTGCGCATTCAGGCGGACCATTGCTTTGGCGTCCGCCAGGATCAGATCGAGACAGCGGCGCGGCTCGGCAACACATTTTCCTGCAATTTCGACACCGAGAACACCAAGATCATCGAAGAGGATTACGGCGAAGAATATCTGACCATGAACGCGCCGGTCGCCAGCATGCTCAAGGCGGGCGTAAATGTGGTGATCGGAACATTCGGAAACTACGGCCGGCTGCGGTCATCGCCGTTCGAGGATGGCGTCAACTGGCTCACACGAATCGACGACAACGGTGACCCGTGGGGCGTGCCCGAGGAAGCCGTGCCCGACCGCATGACGCTGTTGCTGATGATGACACGCTATGGCGCGTATCCACTGTGGAAGGAGCACGCGATCGGTTCGATCGAACCCGGCAAATTGGCCGATATCGTGATCCTCAATGGCGACTACATGGGCGTTGCGGTCGAAGACCTCGATTCGTTGACATCCATCATGACATTCATTGGCGGCAAGGTCGCTTTTGAGGTTCCGGAACTCAGAGGCAATACGTTCCGCTTCAATGTGGACACGGTCGAATGGACTGTGGATATGCAGACGCCTACCACGGCCTGGCGCTGGGACGAAGCGCCGGTCGCACCGCCATTCCTGGACGGCGCCAGCGGCTACTAATTAAATTCATGTATGCGATTCGGAGAACAATAATGACATCCAAAATCACGATCATCATGGCTGCCATAGGTGCACTGTGGTTTGTTGGCGATACCATTGCACAGGACATCGCCGAAGAAGCTGCCCAAGAGCGACGGTGGAGTACCAACAAGGAAAAGGTTGGACCGACCATATGGCGAAGCCGTCCGCATGACACTGCGTATGACGAATGGTTTGCCAAGTATAAAGATCACATGCCGACTTTCGAAGGCCTGATGATCCAGGATGCCCGCACCGAGCCACTAAGCCACTGGGAAGATATGGGCGTGGACGGCCTGTACATAAAGATGGCCGACTACCAGATAACCGATGGCTGGATTCTGGAGATACCTCCCCATGGCCAAACGAATTCGCAGCGCCATATGTTCGAAGCCGGTATGTATTTTTTCGGCGGGCCTGGGCACATTACGATTCAGCAAGACGATCAGCGCCCGCAACGGATCGATTTCCAATACCGCACGCTGTTCTCGATACCGCTGAACGTTAGCTATCAGTTGTTTAACGAGAGCGATGAGGCCGTTCGCGTAGTGGTCGTAACGAGTTTTCCCTTCATTATCAATGCGCTGCATAATGAGGAGTTTGTGTTCGACAACCCGTTCGTATTTCGTGATCGTTACGACGGAGAAGAAGGCTTCACGCGATATCGCACGCACCCGCGCGAGAACCTGACGATTACGAATGTCGTGCCGGATGCCCTCGAGTTCGAACTGGACAATTACGACCATCGTGGCAAAGGAACGACCAACATGCATTGGACGATGTCCGGTAATACCATGATCGACCTGCATGTCTCCGAAATGCCGTCAGGCAAGTACAAGAAAGCCCACCGGCACAGTAGTGACGCATTCATCCTGCTGCTGTCAGGTGACGGTTATTCCCTCACGTGGCCCGAAGGGCGATACGAGGACCGTATCCGGGTGGACTGGAACGAAGGCACCATTTTCGTGCCACCCATCTACTGGTACCACCAGCATATGAACCCGGGCGAAACCTCAGCGCGGTACCTGGCAATCAATGCGCCGAAATTGGTATCAGATCTCGGTCTGCGATTTGGTGATCAACTGGACCAGGATCTGCCGATGATTGTGGCAGAGTGGGAAGCTGAAATCGGCGAGCAAGCAGTAGCCGACTAAGCAAATTTTTCCAGGCAAGGCCTGAATTATTTTGGTTTGAGTGCTCGCTCCCGTGCCGCCTGCTGGTAATCCGGATCGGCGTATTTTTCCATATCGCCGAACGAATCGATTACACCGCCTTCAACCAGTAACTCCCCTACCTGGATAAAGCCCGTTCGACTCAGGGTTCCGTATCGGACCAAGCCATCCTCGATGAACGTGTCGTAACTTCCCGGCAATGTCGCAGGATCATGACCGATTCTCGCCGCAATCTCGATTGCTTCATCTCGATTGGAGGGATCCAGCAACCACTCCGATGCGTTGATATAGGCACTCAGATAAGCAATTACCGTGTCCCGGTTTGATT
>SMVA01200802.1_pt1 | contig 14245 bp, 13 predicted proteins | sample 2456451 | NCBI WGS metagenome assembly SMVA01 (sample SAMN11095933, study PRJNA526329) | marine sediment metagenome | biome: Marine sediment; feature: Surficial sediment; material: Deep marine sediment; isolation source: Hadal surficial sediment | place: Pacific Ocean | collected 2014-05 | depth...
GATTTCCTCAAGAACGGCGATAGGCACCGATCCGTTGCCGATGACGGTGTCATGAAAGCGGCGAATATCGAAGTCAGAACCAAGCTCAGATTCTGCGTGAGCGCGAAGCTCACGAATCTTCAGCTCACCGATCTTGTAAGCAAGCGCTTGTGCCGGCCAGGTGATGTAACGATCAATTTCATCGTTCGCCTCAAGAACGCTAACGGCTGTATTGTCGAGCATGTAATCCACCGCCCGTTGCCGCGACCAGCCGAATGCGTGTACTCCGGTATCGACCACCAGTCGGCACGCGCGCCACGCTTCATAAGTTAGTCGGCCAAAATCGCTGTACGGGTCAGAGTAAAATCCCATCTCCTTGCCCAGGCGTTCGGAGTACAGCCCCCAACCCTCACCGAACGCAGCGTGGTATACGGTTCGTTGGAACATGGGTAAGCCGAGTTCCATTGCGAGCGCGGATTGCAAATGATGCCCCGGCACGCCTTCATGCAGTGACAGTGCCTCGAGCGTGTACAACGGTTGGCTTGCCAGGTCCTTGGTGCTGACGAAGTAGATTCCGGCAGTGGTGCCATCTCCGGAGGAGGGCATATAAAACGTACCGCGATTGGGGTTTGCCTTGATGCTGTAAGTCCCGCGCGGTAGCATGCTGAAAAATCTTGGCAATGCGCCCTCGGCCGTTTTGCTTATGAGGGCGGCCCTGCCCAATAGTTCATCAATACTCTTGGCATAAAACCGCGGTTCACTTCGCAGGTATTCAAGAAAGGCTTCGAAGTCGCCAGTGAAACCCACTGCCTCAATGATGTCACGCATCTCGCCTTGAATTCGATTGACTTCGGATAAACCCAGGTCGTGAATTTCCTGCGGAGTCATGTCCGTTGTAGTGAAGAAGCGAATAAGGTATCGATAGTATTCGTCGCCGCCCGGAACGCTGGAGATGCCCGCGACGCTTCTGCAATTCGGCAGATACTCTTCCTCGAACACTTGCAGCAGTTTTTCGTAGCCGGGAACGATATTCTCTTCGATGAGCGCCAGCCCTTTCTCTGCGTACGCCGTTTTTTGGTCCTCGCTGAAGGTTGCAGGAAAAGACTCGAACGGTACAAACAACAAACTTTTCTGCGGGTCGTCAACGACGTGTGCCCGCATCGTTTTCGCATAGTCCTTTATGCTCTCGCAGTAATGGGTGTAGCCGGTATCGATGGCTTCGCGAAGTAAGGCAATGTGTTCGTCGTTATAGCGCGGGAAATCGTCCAGGCTGACCAGGTATTTGTCGTAGTCGTCTGCACCGAGGAACGACATGCTCGATGGCGCTTCCGCGAAATAGGTGTGGTAGCCGACCATGCTCATGAACGGGAACAAGTGGTCAAACTGCTGGTAACTATCGCGCTCCGTTTCGCGCTCATAGCGGAACACCTTGAATGAAATACGGTCTCTGGCATCCAGCCCGTCTTCGTCGATATCCTTTATGCGTTCGAGCATCAGGTCGTTGAATTTCTGCCGCCTTGATCTTGCCGCGGCGGTATGTTCTGACAGTTTTCCGTCCATTCGCCAAGCGTCGCCGTCTGTACGAAAGTAGATTTTCTCGGAAGTGGCAGCGGCCCAGTGATCATCGACCAATGCGTGAAATGCATCCGCGGCGGAGTTTGACGTGTCTTCTGCCTGCTCCACGCAGGCCAGCAATAATGAAGCGCACATTATTGTTTTTAGTTTGAGTGCTGATCGCATTTCGTTCTCCAAGTAGTGCTGCTAATCAAATAGCGGTCGCAGGCGTGCGATGCCCTCGACAATTTGTTCTTCATTATAGTGAGCAAAGCTCAGGCGCATGAAGTTTTGCAGTTTGCCCTCATTCGAAAATACCGACCCGGGCTGGAAGCCAGTTTCAAGCTCGGCTGCTTTCGCCTTTAAAGGCTCGGTGTCGGTGTCTGCGGGGAACTTTAACCAGAAGAAATAGCCACCGTTCGGACGATGCCATTGGGCTATATCGGAAAAGTGCTCGGTTAGTGCCGCATCCATCGCTTTAACGCGCGAACCGTATGCATGGCATAAGTGTTCAACGTGGGTTGCCAGCAAACCCAGGTCCATGGCCGAGCGAACGATATGAGAGGTAAAGTGATTAATGCTGCCGCCACTGCTGATGAAACCATGTGCGCATAGCCGTTGCATTAATGTGTCTGACGTCTGTATCCAGCCGATGCGCATGCCCGGCGCGAGAATCTTGGAAAACGAGCCCAATGAAAGAATGGTGTCGCTCTCGATCATTGTGCCGAGCGCAGGAGGAGGTTCGTCAAAGTAGGACAGTAGTTGGTAAACCTCGTCCGCAACAATCAGGAAGCCGTGCTTCTGGCTTAACTCAACCAGCGCCTTGCGTCGCTCTGCGCTAAGCGATTGCCCACCGGGGTTCTGATAGGTTGGAATCGTATAAACGAAGGCGGGCTTGTGATTCTTTAACTCGCGTTGCAGATATTCAAGGTCAAGGCCATCTTCGTCGACGGGGATACTTACAATATTCAATTGGTGGTCGCGGAAGATCTGGAATGCAAGAAAGTAGCTTGGTTCTTCAACGAAAACCGTATCGCCGGGTTTTGCAAACACAGCAGAGACCAGGTCAAGTGCCTGCGAGTTGCCGCCGGTAATAAACAAGTCATCCGCGTTTGTTCTGGCCGCGTAAGTAGTCGACAAATAAACAGCCAGCGACACAAGAAAACGCGGGTCGCCCTGCCGGTCGCCGTAATTCAGCTCATTTGGCTGTGCGCTTTTGAACCAGGCATCGCTTGCCTCACGAATCAACTCGACCGGCAGCAGATCAGCCGATGGCTGGCCAAGTCCAAGGTTGATCGTGCCCTCCGGTGCCGCACCGTCAAAACTTATTGTTCCAGTCACCAATGTCCCCCGACGAATGTGGAATTGTTTTTTTTACGAGCCCTGGCAAGCTAGTCTGCGCTGCCGTATTGCCCTCCGCCAATAATAACTTAATCTGGATTGTTAGCGACTCAAAGAAGATTAACAGCTTGTCGATCGCCCGCTGGGCGAATGCGAGTTATTCAATTCAACTTCATGCTTCAGCCGGACAACGATTTCGAGTTTATGGGACAGCAGTGTTTCGACATCCTCATTGCGAATCCTCGGCTTCTAATGAGTGTCGCAATTTTGACACATTATATTGTGCCAATTCATTCCTTATTATGTGAATGCAAGCCAGATGAGGCGCACACAGTTGATACAGTGCGCCGATATCACAACATCGAATCAGGATCGGAAAATATGAGTACTTTATCGACATTCGCTGCACGTGCAATTCTCGTCTTTGGACTAGTTGGCCTGGCTGCCTGCGGATCCTCAGGATCGAGTGGTGACAAGACCGGGTTTGTTGCCATCGGTATTACCGATGCGCCCATCGATGAAGTCTCAGAAGTCGTTGTCGAATTTACCGGCGTAACGTTGAAGCCGGCGTCCGGCGAAGCAATCGTCATGACCTTCGATAGCCCGAAATCGTTTGATTTGCTGACCTTGACTGGCGGGCAAACTGCCGAATTGCTGCAAGAAACCGAGGTGCCGGTTGGTGAGTACAACTGGATACGCCTCGCGGTCAATGCCGAGTTCGATAGTGTCTTTGACTCATATGCCATGACGCCGACTGGCCAGGTCGAGCTCAGAGTACCGAGTGGCAACAACAGCGGCTTGAAGCTGGTAAGCGGTTTCACCGTGACACAAAACCAGTCCACGAATCTGGTCATCGACTGGGATTTGCGCAAAGCGTTGACCGACCCTCCCGGCCAACCAGGACTTCATCTGCGTCCAGCGTTGCGAGTTACGGACCTGTCGTCCTACGGCACACTTAACGGAACCGTATCCGACCTGCTGGTTACCGACGTTAGCTGCACTAACGATCCTGCGATGGGAACCGGCAGCGCGGTGTACATTTACAATGGTGTCGTTTATGCGCCTAGGGACATTGGTGATGCGGTAAATGAGCCTTTCATAACCGCTACCGTCAGCCAGAACGAAAGTGGCATTTATGTCTTCGAGGTTAACTTTCTGTCAACAGGCGATTACACGGCGGCATTCACATGCCAGGCCAGCGATGATACCCCTGAAGTGGATGACGCCATTGTTTTCACTCTGCCACAAATGTTTATGATCGAAGACGGCATGACGCGATCAATCACATTCGAGTGACCGGCACCCGCCTGAGCCCTCCATAAGCTGTTGCTATACGTCTGTCAGGCGATATAGTGGTTGCGTCTCGACTGCGATCGGGACTCAACAACTATAAGACGAAATGAATAGCTCACAGATCCTGTTAAACGCGGTTTTATTTGCGATGATCTTTTCGGTTGCGCTGGAACTGAAGCCGGCCGACTTCATTCGTGTGGCAAAACGCCCGTTGCCAGTGTTTGCAGGTCTGATAGCGCAGTTTCTGCTGTTGCCAATCGCAACCTTCATTGCGACCTTGTTTCTGGACCTGCCCGCAAACATTGAGGCCGGAATGTTGCTGGTCGCTGCCTGCCCATGCGGCAGCCTTTCGAATTTTGTCACACATTACAGCCGCGGTAATACGGCACTGTCGGTAAGCATTACGGCGGTCGCAAACGTCATTGCATTGATCATGACGCCAACCAACTTCGCCTGGATGATCGCAAGCAATCCAAACACCGCGGCCTGGCTTAAAGAGATTGCTGTTGATCCGGCCATGATCTGGATAAACCTCGCGATCATTCTGGCTTTGCCCTTAATCCTGGGTTTGCTAACCAAACATTACTTTCCTCGCTTTTCTGACAAAGTGCGCAGGCCTTTAGGCCGGTTTGCTGTTGCGGCGTTATTCGCATTCGTTATTGTTGCGCTGGTCCGGGATCGTCACATGTTCCTGATGGGCATAGGCGGATTGTTTGCCATTGTTGTGCTGCATAACGCCACCGGGCTTGCGATCGGTTATGTAAGTGGAACCCTGGCGCGACTGTCTCAGGCGGATCGTAAAGCGCTGACATTTGAAACTGGTATGCAAAACTCCGGATTGGCGCTTGCTATTATAGGCACCCAGTTCGATGCTGATGTTGGCATGGTGATTGTTGCCGGCCTGTGGGGCACGTGGCATATCGTCAGCGGATTTTCACTGGCACATTTTTGGCGCACCAGAAGTATCAGGAGTGAGGCGTGTTTGACACAAGAATAAAATCGGCAACCATCATTGATGGCAGTGGCGGTGTGCCCTTCACGGCTGACATCGGTATCACGGACGGTGTGATTGCAGAGATTGGCGAAAGTATTGGTGAGGCGAAGAAAACTATCGACGCGGATGGCGCCACTGCGACACCCGGATTCGTCGATATTCATACGCATTTCGACGGGCAAATATCGTGGGACGAAACGCTGGCGCCCAGTATTCTGCACGGCGTCACGACCTGTGTCATGGGCAACTGTGGCGTCGGATTTGCGCCATTGAAAAAGAATGATGAACAGCGACTGATTAGTTTGATGGAAGGAGTCGAGGACATCCCGGGAAGCGTGCTCGCAGAAGGCATCGACTTCAGCTGGGAGACGTTTCCAGAGTACATGGACGCGATTGACGCCATTCCACACAGCATCGACTTTGCGGTGCAGGTTCCGCACGATGCGCTGCGGCTGTACGTCATGGGTGATCGCGCCGAAAATCTTGAGCCGGCCAATGCCGACGATATCGTAGCGATGAAGTTGATCGTGCGGGAATCGCTGGCGGCGGGCGCTGCGGGATTCAGCACCGGCAGGACTGACATTCACCTGACGGCGAAAGGACAGTGGACGCCTTCCTCAGAAGCAACTCGCGACGAGTTGGTCGGCATTTCGTCTGTATTCGCCGATTCGAATCACGGCTGCATCCAGGTGGTGTCAGACTTCAACCTGTTTCGATCTGAAGATGACTTCGATAGAGAATTCGACTTGATCGATGCCATGGTAGAGGCGGGAGGTGGACGACCGCTTTCAATGACCTGGTTGCAGCGTGTGCCGGGCGAACATCAATGGCGCGCCATCGAAAAGCGCGTATCGCAGGCCGCCGAACGTGGTCTCGATATCAAACTGCAAACGGCGGCGCGTGGCATCGGTGTCATCACCGGCCTCGATACCAGTTTTCATCCGTTTACCGGCGTACCCGGATACAAAGAGATTTCCGCGTTGCCGCTTGAGGCGCGCGCCGCTCGTATGCGTGACCCGGAAGTGCGCAAACGAATTCTCAGCGAAAAGTCCGAACCATTGGCGGGTGATGGCAGCCCCGTGCCGCCTTTTGTGGATCAGATGTTGGCGCAGATCGACGTTCTGGCCGGGCGAATGTTTCCGATGGAAGAAGAGGTCGACTATGAGCCGCCACCGGAAAAATCGTTTCTCGCACAAGCTCAGCAAAAAGGATGTCGTCCACTGGAAGCGATTTACGATTACCTGGTTGCCGGACACGGCAGCCAACTGATTTATTTCCCTGTGTTCAATTATGCGGGTGGCACGCTGGATGTCGTATATGAGATGTTGAATCATCCACGCGCACTGGTTTCACTCAGCGATTCCGGCGCGCACGTGGGCACTATCTGTGACGCAAGCTTCCAGACCACCATGTTGACGCACTGGTGCAGGGACAGGCAGGGCCCGCGGCTGGAATTGCCGAAGGTCGTGCAGATGTTGTCAGCCAGAAATGCGGATTACATGGGCTTTACCGACAGGGGTCGAATTGCCGTCGGGCAAAAAGCCGATATCAACATCATTGATCTCGACAACTTGCACTTGCCGCCACCGAAAATCGTTCGTGATTTACCGGGCGGTGGCCGGCGATTGTTGCAAGGCGCAAATGGATACATCGCTACGCTGGTTGCCGGCGAGGTTGTAATCGCCGATGGCGTTGTTACAGATGCCCGTCCGGGCCGGTTGCTTAGAGCTGCCTGATTCGTGACGGTAGCGGGCGGTACTCAGGCGAGATCGAACAAGACAAATTCGGCATCGCCATGAGATCGTAACACCAGTTCCGATTCGTCTTCTATCGACGCCCCGTCGCCCGTGTTGAGTTTCTCTCCGTTCGCGCTAACCTTTCCGCTTACCACCTGAATCCATCCTCGGCGCCCGGGCTCGAATGAATGCACTAGCTCTGTGCCTTCTGTTAGAACAGAGGCATACATATCGGCATCCTGATGTATGAGCAGTGACCCCTGTCGACCATCGTGGGATACGACGAGTCGTAATTGATCGAGTTTTTCATTCTTGGAAAATGATTTTTGCTCGTAGCCAGGCTCCAGAGAATTCTCAGCCGGCTCAATCCAGATTTGCAGGAAATGCACCTGTGCGTCGTTCGAGTGATTGAACTCACTATGGGTGATGCCGCTGCCGGCGGTCATACGCTGGACATCGTCGGCCCGCATGACGAATCCGTTTCCCATGCTGTCTTTGTGTTCCAGCGCACCATCGATGATGTAGGAAATTATTTCCATATCGCGATGCGGGTGTGTACCAAACCCCTGGCCTGCTTCCACTCGATCGTCGTTAATGACTCGAAGCTTGCCGAAGCCCATATGTTCCGGATCCTGGTATTCGCCAAAAGAAAACGAGTGCTTGCTGTCGAGCCAGCCCAGATTGACGGATCCCCGGTCTGTGGCTTTTCTTACGGTAATCATATTTGCCTCCATCGATCAGGCGAGTTTTCAGGCGGTTCCTGATTCTTCACTACGCCGCCGGGCGATCTGGCTCCGGACCTCGTCAAATAGTGACTTTCTAAAACCAAAAATGTGGAAAATCTCCACGATGGTGAAAAACGGCGCAGCCAGATTGGCCTGAACAGGGTGCTTTACAAGAACAGGCATTGATTTCTCGACCGCGTGGCCGACAAACTGCGCCAGGTATCCACCGAAAAAGGCGGCAGCCGCGATCATGCCGGCGGTCGGGCGGTCCATGGTCCCGATCAACGTCGCCAGGAATACAATAGCGAGACCGAAAACGAGGAACACCAACGCGAAAACGCGGTCCAGAGTCATATAGAAAGCAAACATGCCGAAAACCAGTCCCTGTGCCAGTGTGATTCGAAAATCGCCGATCTCAATTGCCACCCAGGTGAGTGGAATCGACACCCCCAGCATGATTGTTGGTATGCCGATCAAATGGACGGCAATGTTGAAAGGGTGTTGATGAGCTGCAGCGTAGCCGGTCAACATGTGCATTAGCTTCGAGTCATTTTGCATCGAGCCAGAGTAACATGGGGCCAGTCCACCGGGGTAGACATGCTTTACTATACGTTTGACTCGGAACTTTTTGATACGATTGCAGTGTGCGCAGCCAAAGGAAGCAAGTATGTTTAAAAAAGCAAAGATGTTTTTAACGGTGGCGGTTGTTGTTGCATTCGTTCCAGCCGCGAATGGCTCGGAACAATTGATTCGAGAATTCCAGGGTACCACCAGTACCATTACTGCCTCATTCAGTGTCAATGGACCATGGCTACTGGACTGGCGTGTTAACAGCAACTACTCGCGTTTCATGGCGATCGATATCGTGCTACTGGACGCGGAGAACGGTCTGCAGGTCGGTCGCGTCAAACACAGGAAACAACCGGACAACGGATTGCGTCTGTTCGAAAATGGCGGGCGCTACAAAATACGCATTGATTCGAGCCACACGCGATGGCAGGTGAAAATTATTCAGATATCGAAGGCAGATGTCGAGCTTTATACGCCCAGATAAAATGCAGGATGTGGCGTAAAAGGAACCCACATATGAAAAAAATTGTCAGTCTGTTTCTGATTTCCGTCGTATTGTTCGGCAATTGCGCGATCGCCCAGAGCGGTCGTGTTCTTACGGTAAGTGGGGAGGCAAAAGTAGAGGTCCCGCCGGACTTCGTACGACTGGTCATCCTGATTACCGCAAACGACAACAAGGTTGATGACGCGAAGGATGATGTCGACTCTCGAACCAGGCGTGTTATTGACGCAATTGAATTGTTCGATATCGAAAAAACCGACTTGATGTTTAGTGGGGTTGCAGTTCGCCGGAATTAAAAGTTTGACAGGAATGACAATGAGAAACTTACTGGATATGCAGTAAGCAGGACGATTGAGATTAAGCTTCGCAATCTGGATGACTATGAGCAGTTGGTACATGCGCTTGTAGAATCTGGAATAGACGAACTCCAGGACGTTCAAAGCGATGTCGACGACAAATCGATTCTTGAGCGAGCCGCCCTGGAAGGTGCGGCTAAAAATGCGAAACTGAAAGCCGAAGCGATTGCTTCCGGACTAGGCGTTAAGCTCGGGATGCCTGTTGAGGTTGGGGAGAACGGGCTTATGCCGTCACTTACACTACGTCAACAACACGTATCTCATGATCGCCTCGAAGAGATTGTCGTGACCGCTAACAATCGTGGCATTGAAGATCCGATGCTTTTTGTACCCGAGAGCATTCGGGTTCGCGGTGTCGTGTGGGTACGATTCGAGATAACTGAAGAGTGACGATAACTAGTTGACTTAAAATTTACAATGACATTGGTAACCTCAATGCCAACGCCAGTAAACTTTCCAATGCGATCAACAATCCCTCCGCAGAGGGATGTATTACCAGGGTGGAAACTTCCCTCAGTGCTCGTCCGCCGCTCTAACCAAAGTATGAGTTCCGAATATACGTTTAGAAGAATTGCTGCTTTGCGCTCAGAAGAAGTCGATCGAGTGTTACGATCACAGCTGTAGTAAACGGCTGCAGATGACCCGAAACATCCGGTCAGTTAATAGAGCAGTTCAGTCGCTGTGACCAAGCAAATCGCGCCAAAGAATTTGGAATCAGGAGCCAGAAGATGGGAAGCTGGGGCGACAAGGTCGGCGAAAGCGATGCGTTCGCAGATGTATACGAGCACTTTTACGACCAGTACGACAACGGTGCGACACCGGAGATCGCAACCCAGAGTGTTCGTGATGAGCTAGCGGATTATCTGGCTGATTACGACGATCAATTTGACGCGCATTTTGCGTTGGCTCTTGCTCAATGGGAAACTCAGTCCTTGGAACCGTCTTTGCTCAAGATGGTTGGGCAGTATATCGAATCCGGGGCAGATCTTAAGAATTGGGAACAGAGGAGCGCAGAGCCGAAGGTACTGAAGAAACGAGCTGCGGCGCTATCTTTGTTCTTGAAGAAACTAAGCTCGCCGCGCCCGTCAAAGAAGAGACGTAAGCGGCCTAAGCTCGATTTTCGTACAGATAAGTTAGTCGAGCTAGCGGCGCCAGATGGAAAGAAGACATTTGAGGTCGCCGAAGAATTCTCGGACGGTGAGTACAACCACACCGGAGCAATGATGACATGGTCATCGGGTGGTGGCGGTTCCGTCTTCTACTTTAGAAAGCCAGGTGTGAAAGTAATCGCACGTTGGCTTGACTCTCATAATCTGGAAGTAACGATCGAGAAAGGGATCGAATTTTCCAAGAAAGAAGACTGGGCCTTCTTCTGTGGCGATAAGATCAATGTATATTACAAGAGTGCCTGAAAGCCAAGCGGCTGCTTTGCTGCTTGAAAGCGGTCGATTTCGAGTTTTCTAACAGCCTCGGCCGAAAGCGGGCGTCAACAATAGCCTGTTTTATACGACGTGAACGACCGCTTTCGGAAAAATCGGAAGTAGAGACCGATTGATTAGCCGTCCAGCACGATATTCACACGTCGATTGTGCTTGCCCTTGTTCTCGACTTTGCTGACACGCACCTGGCCAACCTCTCCCGTTGAGCGAAGGTGCGTCCCGCCGCAGGGTTGTAAATCAATCCCTTCGATCTCAAGCAAACGAATCTGACCACTTCCTTTCGGTGGCTTAACGGACATCGTCCTAACCAGGTCCGGCTGTGCTTCGAGTTCTTCATCCGTAATCCACCGGCAGCTTACTGCCTTGTTCGCTTCAACCAGTTCCATGAGTTGCCGTGTTATGTCTTGCTTGTCGATGGGCTCACTCGTGTCAAAATCGAGGCGGCTTTTTGCCGCCGAAATGTTTCCGCCGGTGACGCCAAAAGGAATCAGCGACCCCACCAGGTGCAAGGCCGTGTGCATACGCATATGAATAAGCCGCCGATCCCAATCCAGCATGACAGTGACTGACGCGCCGACCGGCGGCAACGTCGCACCTTCTTCCGTTATGTGATTTACAGACCCATCTTCGCCATATCGAGTATCAATGATCGCGATTTCCCCACCTTCCCATTTCAAGGTTCCGCTGTCGCCCGGTTGACCGCCGCCAAGCGCATAAAAGACTGTGCGATCCAGGTTTACCGCGTTCTCGCCAACGCCTGTGACTGTGGCTTCGCACTCTCTTAGATAGGCGTCGTTTCTGTGCAGCAGTTCGGTCATCAGGATTGCGCTTATTCGGGGTCGAGCTATGGTCTGGTGATTGCTAGACTAGCACGATGACCCTGTCTCCAGGCATAGCAGGAACGCCCTTCGTCAAGATGCACGGAGCGCAGAATCACTTTGTGATCGTCGATGGCCGCAAGGATGCGTTTTCGCCATCCGTCGCGGATATCGTGGAAATCTGCGATTCTGAAACCGGCATCGGTGCAGACGAACTTATCGTTATAGAACCAGCGCACAGCGGAAACGATGCATTCATGCGCATCTTCAATCTGGATGGCGTTGAAGTGGAAGCCTGCGGCAATGCGACCCGTTGCGTTGCATGGATCCTCTTTGAAGAGGCCGAAACCGACAAGGCGACTATCGAAACATTGGCAGGTGAGCTGACCTGCCTCAGGGTTGGCAACAAACTGGTCAGCGCCACGATGGGCAAGGTCAGCATGGACTGGCGGACTGTGCCACTTTCGGAACAGCGCGACACGTTACACCTTGGATTAGTCAGTGGTGGGCTGAGTGATCCTGTAGCTGTAAACGTCGGCAATCCACATGCTGTGTTTTTCGTAGACGATATCGATCAAATCGACATTCTTGCCGATGCGCCGCCAATTCAGACACATGAGCTATTCCCGAACGAAGTGAATGTAGGCGTAGCGCAGATTTTAAGCCCGGAAAAAATGCGTCTGAAAGTATACGAACGAGGCGCCGGCCTGACAATGGCATGCGGCAGCGGCGCTTGTGCGGCTGTCTATGCCGCGCAACAACGGGGACTGGTGGGCTCATCATCAACACAAGTTGAGTTGCCGGGCGGTGTGGTACACATCGAGATTCGTGACGATGCGACAGCTGTTATGACCGGACCGGTCGCCTACAGCTTTAACGGTATGCTTTAGGCTGAAATCAAAAACTGCTTTTCGCGTCGATCAGAATCTGCACGCGGTCAATATTGTCTTCGCCATCAAGCGGAAACGCGATATCGATGTGCAACACGCGACCATGGCCCGATCGCGTATTGCCAAGTCGCAAACCGAATCCCACGTCTTTCAATACTCCGAGGTTCGGCGCACCCACCGGACTTTCGCCCCAGGTCCTGCCGGCGTCAAAGAACACTGCTGCACCAACATGTACTAGCCGGAACGGATACCAATCCGTGAAAAAACGCTGCTCGAGCGTCAGCAATGCCTTGCTTTCGCCATTTTGGTAGCGCAACGGGTATCCGCGCAACCCGGTGTCACCGCCAAGGTACAGAGGATTGTCGACATCAATATTCTCGCCAACCGTGCCCGACAATCTGGCGAAGAACAGTTGACGCTTGCCCATTCGCCGGTGAAAACGCAGCAGGCCGGATAATAGTGCGTTTTGTGCACTGCCGTCTTCCCATCGGCCGCTCAAACTTGCGCCTATCGTAAGGGAAGTATGCTGCGTCACGATCAATGAGTTTCGGAATCCGGCGCGGTAGTGCCAGGCATTTGCGCTTGAGCCGGCACTGTTGCTGGAGTAGCCGATACGAACATTCAGCGAGGTACCCAGAAAACGGTCTTCGGTTCTGTGTATCTGATCGAAGTTAACCGTGGTTTCAAACTGATCCTCTATGAGTTGAAAGTCCAGAAACGGATACAGGTATTCGCGATCGTCGGGGATAATAGCAATGGGCAGCAACGCATCCGGAGTCTCGCCGAATTCATGATTCTCGTAGGCTATGCCGAACGAGTAGCGCCGCACCCAGCCATTCTGAAGCCCGCGGGATATGCCGAATGACGCCTCGTTGTAATCAAACTCGTGATTGAATTCGGCAACAACGTTCCCGCGATCATACAGCTGGTCGATTTGTTCGCCGCGCGAATAGAAGATCCCACCGGCGCGCTGCCGGTCGAGTGCGTAAAAGGGTTTGCCGAACTGAAACTGCCGATAAAAACCGTCGCTGCTATCTGCGAAGTTCGCGCCAAGAACATATCGGTCATTCAGAAGGTTTCTGTCCAGATAGGACAGCGACAAAGTGTCTCTGTCAATATTCGACTTGTAGTTGGCACCCAGCTTGATACCGCGACCCAGTAAATTTTGTTCTTCGATGCCGATTCCAATTCGGTTTTCTCCGCCGCTTCGGCCAAGGGACAGTTCCGGGTTCAGCGTCCAGACATCGATTGTCTCGACCTCAACATCAACCACGCCATCTTCCACATGAACCGGCTTGATGGATGCATCGCTAAAATAGGAGTTCTGGCGCAGTATTCGCTCTGATTCATCAGAGAGGCGAACCGAATACGGCTCACCTTGATTAAACAGCAACTGTGTCTCTATGACGTGTGGCTTGGTAATTATGTGCAGGCGATTGGCCCAGCGATAAAGCCACTTGTCTTCGAGTGGATTGCTCAGGTCAAAGATGTTTCGATTGACGATCGTTATTTTGCCAATGACGGCTCCGTCAGCCTCAACTTCGCTCGGATCAATGCCGGTACTTTCCGTCGCCGTTTGCAAGATGTCGGTCGTCGGCATTGACTCATCAGTATTTCCCGGTGTGGGGTACAGACAAACGCACAACATCAAACTGAGACAGCTTGTTGCAGGGCAGGACAGGTTTGGATGCCACAACATTGAACGTATCGTACCGTGGGCAGTTAATTGGACACAACGACCCCGTCTCGATTACATATCGTCAGGCTTCTTGCGCTTCCGTCGTATGCGTGGATTCGGCGTTGAAGAGGTCGAATATATAGACTGCAAGAACGCCGTAAAGTGATGCGCCCATAAACATCAGCAATCGGCTCCAAAATGCGCCGCCTGCGGCATCACCGGTCTGACCGTCGAGGACGGCTGGTGCCAGAATGACGATCATCGTCAGGTAGGCATATGACCAGGTAGCACCATCCGGGTGCATGCCAGGCCCCCGGAAGATACGCGGTCCAAAGATCAGGCCAGTAAGGCCAATCAACAGGCAATACAA
>SMVA01041918.1_pt1 | contig 14243 bp, 10 predicted proteins | sample 2456451 | NCBI WGS metagenome assembly SMVA01 (sample SAMN11095933, study PRJNA526329) | marine sediment metagenome | biome: Marine sediment; feature: Surficial sediment; material: Deep marine sediment; isolation source: Hadal surficial sediment | place: Pacific Ocean | collected 2014-05 | depth...
AGATCCATCAATGGCTCGCCCAGTGCGCAGATTTCCCAATCCAGGACAGCCTGTATTTCGGTGGGGTCCTGGTAACTGAGGATGACGTTATCTATTCGGAAATCGCCATGCAAGATGGCGTGATGGCCACTTTCAGGTGGCATATTTGTCTCCAGCCAATTTCGCACATCGCTGAATTCACCCACGTCGGGTGTGATGACCCGTTCGTATCGGCCATTCCAGCCCAACACCTGGCGCTGCATGTACCCCTCTGGTTTACCAAAGTCTTCCAGGCCAACAGCGCGGTAATCTACCTGATGTAACTCGATCAACTTTTCCCAGAACTGCCTGCACAGTCGCCTGGTATCGGCGACCGTTAAACCCCAATCATCCGGAATGGATTTCTTGATGACCTGCCCGTCGACTTTCCTCATCACGTAGAACTCGGAACCAATGACTGATTCATCATCCGTGTAGTAAAGCGTATCAGGAACGCAGGGATAGACCGGTTTAAGTGCGTTCATGATCCGGTATTCGCGAATCATGCTGTGAGCGGACTTCGCCTTGGTGCCAAAAGGCGGCCGCCGGACCACCAAGTCCTCGTTGCGGTACTTCAAGCGGTAGGTCAGGTTCGAATTACCGCTAGCAAACTGGCTGATTTCAGGCTGCCCTTCCAGGCGGGGAATTACCTTTTTGAGGTGTTCATCCAGGGCCTGCCAGTCCAGATTTTCGCCACTACGCACCGGGGCGGTTGGATTACCCGAAGTAGTCATACTGGAGGTTTCATGCTGAAAAAATCATGCACGGGAACTCGCGGGCAGTGCTTATCCAAGAGTTATTCCGCCATCCATGACCAGTGTCGTTCCGGTCGTATATGCAGCGGCGTCTGAAACCAGGTACAACACCCCACCAACCATGTCTTCAGGCTGCCCCGCACGTGGCACCGGCAACCTGGACAATTGTTTCTGGATGGCGGGATTTTCCACCAATGCGGCAGCGAAACGGGTTTCGACGATGCCAGGCAAAATGGCGTTAACCCGGATTCCCGACTTTCCATACTCCAATGCAAAAGATTTGGTCAAGCTGACCAGGCCGGCCTTGGTCATCGCGTAAACAGCTTGCCCGCGTAGCGACATCAGGGCGGCCACCGATGCAACATTCACAACGCTTCCACCCCCGCTTTCAGCCATTAACGGCATTGCCTGGCTCATCATAAAATAGGGGCCTTTCAAATTGACCTCTACCGTCTTGTCAAAGGCTTCGGGCGGAAGTTCTGCGGCCGGGCCGAAAAATGGATTGGTGGCTGCATTGTTGATCAGGATGTCCAGCCTGCCAAAATCCTTCCGGACTCCATCGAACAGGGCCTCGATTTCATCCAGGTGCCCCGCATGACAGGTCCTGGCAACGGCTTGACCACCATCAGCAACGATGGAATCTGCCACGCTTTGCACGCTTTCCTGCTTGCGGCTGCTCAGCACGACTTTCGCCCCACAGCTTGCAAGACCCCGGGCAATGGCCTCCCCGATCCCTCGTGAACCACCGTTAATGATGGCGACTTTTCCCTCGAGGTTAATTTCCTTCAATTCTTTTCTCCCTGTTTTTATTGTGTCTCAAGCAGCTTTTGGCGGAATCGTCGCATGCCCTGGACCCAGCGGTCGTGGTCATCCGCCTTGCGCCGAAAATAAGTGCTCACCTGGGGGTGTGGCAGCACCAGGAATTGTTCTTTCTGAATACCTGCAAGGATACAATCTGCGACGTACTCGGCGCTGAGCACGCCATCCACATCATTGCCCCCAAAGCCGCGCGCGCCGTCTTCAATTTCAGTGTCTTCATCGATGCCGATCAGGCGTGTCGCAACGGCCTGGGGACAGACCAGGCACACCTGGATGCCATCGTCACCGTGGGTGATCGCCAGGGATTCAGCAAATGCTACGGCTGCATGCTTGCTGGCAGTGTAAGCGGCGTCGCCGATCTGGCACAGAATACCTGCAGCCGAGGAGACATTGACCAGGCAGCCGCCACCCCTTTTAATCATGCGAGGCACCAGGATGCGTGCCGCATAGACATGTGCCATCAAATGGATGTCCAGGCAGGTTCGCCATATGTCATTGGTGGCAGATGCTGCGCCTTCCGGGCCATCGCCGAACCCAACGCCGGCATTGGATACAAACAGGTCAACCGGCCCCAACTCCTGTTCCACCCGCTCGACAGCAGCCACGACCTCATCTTCCCGTGTGACATCCATTCGCAGAGCCAGGCCATCGACTTCGGCCGCGACCGCAGTGGCCGCTTCCCTATCCAGGTCCGCCACTACCACCCGGCAGCCTTCGATATGAAAGGCCCGGCACAAAGCCCTGCCTATGCCATGAGCGCCACCGGTAACTATGGCGATTTTGTTACGTACATGCATGAATTATCCTCTTTGAACAAGAGCTTCCCGGGCCGCGAAATCTTTACTGTAACTATGAGTTAGACTGATCCCGTGCACATACTCTTAACCAACGATGACGGACATAAAGCTCCAGGTATCCGGGCGCTTCGGCTTGCCCTGAACACCCACGGCCACCGCGTCACCATGGTAGCACCGAGCGAGGAACAAAGCGCAAGCAGTATGTGCACAACACCCCACCGCAGTATTGCCCTGCAGCAACTGGATGAAGACAGCTGGCATCTCGATGGCCGGCCGGCAGACACGGTTCTGGTGGCGCTGAAACACCTGCTTGAAGACGACCCACCCGAACTGGTTCTCTCAGGCATCAATTTTGGCCCCAACCTGGGCACCGGGCTGTACGCATCAGGAACTATCGGCGCAGCCCTTATGGCGCTGATCATTGGATTCCCGGCTATAGCTGTTTCTGCCGGTATGTTGTTCCATGAATACAATCATGAACCACGCTTCCCCAGCACTCATGACGTACTGGATCCAGCCGCTGATTTCACCTGCACCCTCATTGAATCGCTGCAATCATCGGCAATATCAGGCCAGGGATTGCTTCCCCAGGGCGTACTGCTCAACATCAATTACCCGGCATTGCCCAAAAGTAAGATCAAGGGCGTGTTTTATCCTGAAGTTTCAAACGGGCACATGATTGAACTCGACTACAGCCGGTGCAATGAAACCGGGCATGTTATTCCCCGTTATCTTCCGGGCGTAGATCCAGAAAAACCCCAGCAGGAGTCCGGAGACGTCCGCGCCCACCTGGAAGGTTACATCACCATATCCACGGTGAAGCCGCACTGGAATGCGCCGGTTGAGTTGGCGGATGAAATTCAAGCAAGACTGTCGGGAATGCGTCCAGCGTGACAGATAGATACAGATACCCGGCTAAAATCTGACTCAAATCGGCTTTTACCCCAGGGCACATTCTCTTGATGCTGCGCATCAATTCACCTTGCCCTCGCTACAATCGGTCAAACCCGACAGGCTCCTAGTTAAATCAGCAATTGCTTATTTGATAAACCTGCCGAAGAATAAAACAAAACGGGCAACTAAAGAGGAGATTGCCAATGCGCGAAATCAGCACTGCCTTACTTATAACGATTACGGTTTTTATCACTGCTGCCTGCGTCACTAATTCGAAACCACCGGAATCGGCGGTGCCGAATCAGACGCTGGATCAGATGCTGGCCGAGCAGAACTTTCGGATCGGCGAAGAAGTGGAACGTATCTCAGACATCCGCATGGATGAACGCATTTATGTAGACCCCAAGAACTTACTCATTCCGGCCGAAGGTGACCAGCATTACCTGGTAGCACTCAGGGAGCCCTGCTACGGCTTGAAGACCCAGAAGATCGTGTTGCGCAACGGTACTTACAAGGCACTGAAGAAGTTGGACCGGATCTCGACCATGTATAGAGGAAGAAGTGCTGCCACCTGTTGGGTCGATGCCATATATCAGCTCGAAAAGCTCCAGGAAAACTGACCGGCCCCTAACCCGGACATTTCACCAAGGATCCGGGATTTGCGCAGTTACTGGCGAAACAGTTTGCTTGATCGTTCGAAGAACCATAGCGTCAGCTATGGTTCGAGGAGGATCGAGCGAAATGTGAAGCCAGAAGCTGGGCAAAACCGGATTGGACAAACTGTAAGCACTGGAATTCGATCAATACACACTTAATTCCCTGATTACACGATTAATTTTTCGTTATACCGTCCGCCTTGGTGAAATGTTCGGGCTAAACGATAATATGATCGATCATTAGCTGGCACTCCTCCCTGCCTTGCCAGCGATTGATATCCAGGCGGTACAGCAGGCGCACGGGGCCGCTTTGAGGCAGGTCCTGAGGCATGCGGTTAAATGCAATGGCATCAACGGCTTCGCTGCCGTCAATGGGCCTGATGATCATTTTAAGGTGGGAACCCCCCACCACGCGGTGATCCAGAACTTCAAACTGGCCATCGAATACCGGTTCCGCAAAACGTTGTCCCCAGGGCCCCAGGTCTTCCAGTAATTTCGCCATTTCCAGTGTAATGTCTGCCGCCTGCAGTTCACCATCGGTCAGAATTTCCGGGCTCAGGCTGGCGCCATCGAGAACAACAATCATGGCGCGATCCAGCGACTCTTTGAACGTTTCCAGATTTTTCGCTTCCAGTGTCAACCCGGCGGCCATGGCGTGACCGCCAAATGCTTTTATCAAACCGGGGCTCTGGGAATCAACATAGGCCAATACATCCCGAATATGCAGACCCTTTACGGACCGGGCCGAACCCTTCAGCAAGGCAGCACCATCGGCTTCAGGTGCAAAGGCAATCACAGGACGATGCACTGCATCTTTTACACGCGATGCGACCAGCCCTACGATTCCCTGGTGCCAGCTCTTGTCGAACAGACACAATGCCTGGGGTAAGGCCTGTTCCCTGAGCGACTCCAACAGAGCAGCAAGCTGTTCCATGGCCTCTCCCTGCATCTTCGCCTGAATGTCTTTACGCTGCCGATTCAACTCATCCAACTGGCTTGCCAACTTCATGGCCTCGTTCGAATCATTGGTCATCAGGCAACGAATGCCGGTGGACATATCCTCAAGACGACCGGCCGCATTCAGCCGTGGCCCGACCGCAAAACCAAGGTCTGAAGCTTTTGCATAACGATAATCGCGTTTTCCCAGGCGCAAAAGAGCCATCAGCCCGGGCCGGGCGTACCCCCGCCTGATTCGCTCCAGTCCCTGGCTAACCAGCACCCGGTTGTTGTGATCCAGCGGAACGAGGTCGGCGACGGTCCCCAGCGCAACCAGGTCCAGATACCGGGCGAGATTGGGCTCCTTTCGCCGCCCGGTAAACCAGCCCTTGTCCCGCAACACGCTGCGCACAACGGTCATCAAGTAAAAAACTACGCCCACACCGGACATGGCCTTGCTGAGGAAAGCATCCCCCTTGCAATTTGGATTGACGATGGCGTTGGCGTCCGGGATGAATTCGCCCGGCAGATGATGGTCGGTCACAATCACCTGGCAGCCCAATTCCCGTGCCCTTGCCACACCCTTATTGCAGGCGATCCCGGAATCAACGGTAATCAACAAATCAGGGGGGTTGTCGCTTAGCGTATCCACCAGCGGTACGCTCAGGCCATAACCGAACTCAAAGCGGTTGGGGACGCGAAAATCGAGTGCCTCACAAGCCATTGCCTGCAGGGCTAAAATGGCCACGGCCGTTCCGGTCGCGCCATCTGCATCAAAATCACCGACAACAAGAATGCGCTTGCCCTGCATAACGGCGTCTGCCACCAGTTCAGCTGCGTGGTTTATCCCGTTCAATCCCCCGGGTGGAAGCAAAGTACCCAGGTCAAGTGCCAATTCGTCCGGCCTTGTGATTCCACGTGCCTGCAGTACACGCCGGAGTACCGGATGCAGGTGATTACCCAGGCGGTTTTCGTCTCCCCGGGTTTCACTGACACTGTTGTCACTGCGGGCGGACTCACCAACGGGGTTGTTATCGGCAAAAACCGGGCGCTGACGGATGACGATCTGACGGGTCATGGAAGCAAATCAGAGCCTGCGATCACGCGACTGGACACGGCACAGCCAGCTCTGGATCGACGCGGTTATGGCGTTTATCAGGCCTGCATCTTTCAAACGTATTCGACACTGACAATCTCGTATTCATGGTCGCCTGCAGGTGCGCGCACAATCACGACATCGCCTTCTTCGCGGCCGATTAATGCCCGGGCAATCGGTGAACTCACAGCAATACGGTTGTGCTTGATATCCGCTTCCAGGTCACCAACGATCTGGTAGGTCGTCTCCTTTGCGGTTTCTTCGTCTGACAAGTTGACCGTAGCACCAAAAACCACCCGGCTTCCCGCGTTCAACTTGGAAATATCAATGACCTGGGCGCCGGAAAGCGTTGCCGTCAAATGCTGAATTCTTCCCTCGGTAAAACCCTGTTGCTCCCGGGCGGCATGATACTCGGCATTTTCTTTCAGATCGCCATGGGCGCGCGCCTCGGCAATTGCTGCAATGATCCTGGGACGGTCAACTTTTTTCAGTTGTGCCAGTTCTTCACGCAAGCGCTCTGCGCCTTCTTTCGTTAGTGGATGTCTTGTCATAATTTTTCCCGGGACTCTGTATAGGCAATTTTGCCATGTTTGGCGCTATGCTTCCAAGCCCTTATGGAGTTGGTGCAGGCTGTGTACCGTGTAATCTTCTTCGTGATCGAGTGCACGAAGGGTGGCGCTTCCACCGTCGATGGTGGTGGTGTAGCTGACCTTGCGTTGTAAGGCTTCCCGGCGGATAGAATAAGAGTCCGAAATTGCCTGGGTTCCTTCCGTGGTATTGACAATGAAATTGATTTCATCGTTCTTGATCAGGTCCACGATGTGAGGGCGACCTTCCATCACCTTGTTAACCGATTCGCAATCAACAGCATGATCATTCAAATAGCCAGCCGTTCCAACCGTCGCCACCAATTCATAACCCCGGCCGATTAGTTCCCGGGCAATGGGAAGCAGGCCGGCCTTGTCGGCGTCCCGCACGCTCAGAAAGGCTTTTCCAGGCTGCGGTAACCCATACCCCGCAGCTTTCATGGATTTGGCACGGGCACTTCCAAAACTCCAGCCGATGCCCATCACTTCGCCGGTTGAGCGCATTTCCGGACCCAGGATCGGATCCACCCCGGGAAACTTTATGAAGGGAAAAACAGCTTCTTTTACAGAATAGAAATTAGGTATTATTTCTTTTAAATACCCTTGTTCTTTAAGTGATTTACCTGCCATTACCTTGGCTGCAATACCGGCCAGTGGTATCGATGTTGCCTTGGAAACAAAAGGCACCGTGCGGGAGGCGCGGGGATTGACTTCAAGCACGAAGACTTCACCCTTGCGAACGGCAAACTGGGCGTTCATTAGTCCAACGACACCCAACTCCAGCGCCATCTGTCGCGTCTGCAGGCGTATTTCATCCTGAATTTCTCTGGACAGGGAATAGGGTGGAATGGAACAGGCAGAATCACCCGAATGTACGCCCGCTTGTTCGATGTGTTCCATAATGCCACCAATCAACACATCGACACCGTCACAAATGGCATCGACATCGACTTCCCGTGCATGGTCCAGAAACCGGTCAAGAAGAACCGGGGAGTCATATGAAACCTGAACTGCATCGCGCATGTATCGCCGCAACTCGTCTTCACCATGGACGATGTCCATTGCTCGACCACCCAAAACATAGGATGGTCGGACCACAAGCGGATAACCAATCTCTTCTGCCAGGACCACGGCCTCGTCCGCACTGTTTGCGGTCCGGTTCGGGGGTTGTTTGAGACCAATGCGTTTGATCAACTGCTGAAACCGCTCCCGGTCTTCTGCCAGGTCGATTGAATCAGGCGTGGTGCCGATCATGGGAACATTGGCTGCTTCGAGATGCCGAGCAAGTTTCAACGGCGTCTGCCCCCCATACTGCACGATAACGCCGGCGGGCGACTCTTTGTGCACAATTTCCAGCACGTCTTCCAAAGTCAGTGGTTCGAAATAAAGCCGGTCTGAGGTATCGAAATCGGTGGAAACGGTCTCGGGATTGCAATTGACCATGATGGTTTCAAAGCCTTCCTCCCGTAGTGCCAGCGCCGCATGTACACAGCAGTAGTCGAATTCAATGCCCTGCCCGATCCGGTTCGGCCCACCACCCAACACCATGATTTTCTTACGATCAGTGGGTTCTGCCTCGCATTCTTCTTCGTAGGTGGAGTAAAGATACGCCGTCGCGGTTGAAAACTCCGCTGCGCAGGTATCGACTCTTTTATAAACCGGGCGAATTCCCAGCGAATGACGATACTCTCTTACACGTGATTCGGGCTCATCCACCAAGGTGGCGATCCTGCTGTCGGAAAAACCCTTACGTTTCAATCGCCACAACTGTTCTTTTTGCAGCGACTCAAGGGGGCAACCACGAATGTTTTCCTCACTGTGTACCAGGTCTTCTATCTGGGCCAGGAACCAGGGATCGATCCGCGTCATTTCATGAATTGCATCCAGGCTGTAACCTTCACGAAATGCATCTGCCACATATAAAATTCGTTCAGCCCCGGCCTCGCGCAGTTCACGTTTCAGATTGGCCTGGCGGGTTTCCGGTTCATCACCTTCCAGAATTTCATTGAAACCATCTCGCCCGGTTTCAAGGCTACGCAGCGCTTTTTGCAAGGATTCCTGGAAGGTCCGGCCAATCGCCATGGCCTCACCCACGGATTTCATCTGGGTTGTCAGCACAGCGTTGGCCGCGGGAAACTTCTCAAAGGCAAAACGTGGAACCTTGGTCACGACATAATCAATGGAAGGCTCGAAAGAGGCCGGTGTCGCGCCACCGGTAATCTCATTGCGCAATTCATCCAGCGTATAGCCTACCGCCAGTTTCGCAGCTACCTTCGCAATCGGGAAACCGGTCGCCTTGGAAGCAAGTGCCGAGGAACGCGAAACCCGGGGATTCATTTCGATAACGACGATACGGCCATCATCCGGATTAATCGCAAACTGGACATTGGATCCACCGGTTTCAACTCCGATTTTACGCAGTATGGCAATAGAAGCGTCTCGCAGGCGCTGGTATTCCTTGTCCGTCAATGTCTGGGCGGGGGCAACGGTGATGGAATCACCCGTGTGTATGCCCATCGGGTCGATATTCTCAATCGAACAGACGATGATGCAGTTGTCTTTGTGATCCCGCACTACCTCCATTTCAAATTCTTTCCAGCCCAACACGGATTCTTCCAGAAGGACTTCGGAAGTAGGTGACAATTCGAGGCCGCGGCTGACGATATCCTCAAACTCTTCCCGGTTGTAGGCAATACCACCTCCGGAACCACCCATGGTGAAGGAGGGGCGGATAATGGTCGGGAACCCAATGGATACCTGCTGTTGCAAGGCTTCTTCCATGCTGTGTGCAATCGTGGCTGCGGGTACTTCCATGCCGATATCCAGCATCGCCTGCCGAAACTGCTCACGGTCCTCTGCCATATCGATGGCTTCGCGCGAAGCCCCGATCATCTCGACTGAATATTTCTCCAGAACGCCTTCACGCACCAGGTCCAAAGCACAGTTCAGGGCCGTTTGCCCGCCCATGGTCGGCAGCAAAACATCCGGCCTCTCGGTGGCAATAATCTGCGCGACGATCTGCCATTCGATGGGCTCGATGTAGATTGCATCTGCCGTATCGGGATCCGTCATGATCGTGGCAGGATTCGAATTCACCAGGATAACCCGGTAACCCTCCTCCCGAAGCGCTTTACAGGCTTGTGCTCCTGAGTAATCAAATTCACAGGCCTGGCCGATCACGATAGGCCCTGCACCAATGATCAGTACACTTTTGATGTCGGTTCTTTTGGGCATATCAGCTTACCTTCATTCAGGCTTCACGCAGGACCGTTACGTTATCCGCGGACCGGGCGGATTCCATGGACTGAATGAACCGGTCGAACAGGCTGGAGATATCATGCGGGCCGGGGCTGGCTTCAGGATGTCCCTGGAAACCAAAAGCCGGAGCGTTGGTCAGCTTGATGCCCTGCAGGGAATCATCGAACAGGGACCTATGCGTGAGTTTTACGTTTGCAGGCAGGCTGCCTTCATCGACTGAAAAACCATGATTCTGGCTGGTGATCAGGACCTTACCGCTGGCCAGATCTTGCACCGGGTGGTTGGCGCCATGGTGACCAAATTTCATTTTTATGGTTTTGGCGCCCGTAGCCAGGCCCAACAATTGGTGGCCGAGACAAATTCCAAACAAAGGCACCTTTCGCTTGATCAGTTCCCGAATCGCCCGAATGGCGTAGTCACATGGCTCAGGATCACCGGGGCCGTTTGACAGGAAAACACCATCAGGTTCCAGCGCTAACACTTCTTCGGCTGTGCTTGTTGCAGGAACGACGGTGATTTGGCAACCCCGATCCACCAGCATACGCAGAATACTACGCTTCACACCAAAGTCATAAGCAACAACGTGCCACTTGGCTGTGACTGTATTCCAGCTCGACTTATCAAGATCCCAGCTGCCTTCAGTCCAGCGGTAATTTTCGCTGGTAGTGACTTCGCGTGCGAGGTCCAGGCCTTTCATTCCCGGGAATGAGCGTGCCAACTTCACGGCCCGTTCATCTTCTGATGGATCAAAAGTGACATCAGCGCCTGCTATTATTGCACCACCCTGGGCCCCTTTTTCTCGCAAAATACGCGTCAGGCGGCGTGTGTCGATATCGTCAATCGCGACCAGCTCGTTTCTGAGAAGGTATTGCGGCAAACTTTCCCGTGCGCGCCAACTGCTGTGCAAGTCCGGGCAATCACGAATGATCAATCCGGCCGCCATTGGCCTTGCAGATTCTTCGTCCTGTGGGTTACAGCCTGTATTGCCGATATGAGGGTATGTGAGTGTAATCAACTGGCGGGAGTAGGAGGGATCGGTCAGGATTTCCTGATAACCGGTCATCGCCGTGTTAAATACAACTTCACCGACTGTTTCACCGCTTGACCCGATGCTACGGCCATGGAAAACACTACCGTCTTCCAGGGCCAGCACTGCATGATCAGTCAAAATACCATTCTCCAGATACGCAAAACGGGAAAGCTTGTTGGCACTCCTCTTTGGAGCACAGGGCTTTTCCCGCTTAGAAATTCAGTCGTATTGTGTCACCAGCGCCGCGACGCTGCGTGTCGTGTTCTAAGCATTCAGATTTTATCGGAGCACGCCTGTCTTGTCTAACTATAAAGGTAGAGCCTGGTTGACTACGGCTGGCTGGCTATTCAGGCTGGCGAGCCAGTCTGATGCCGAGTACAGACCCGGGGGCTGCTGTACCAGCCATTTCCCCGCTGCAATCGCACCCAGTGCGTAGATTTTTCGATCATGCGCTCGATGCACCAGATCAAATTCTTCACCGTCCATTTGGAAGGTAATCCGGTGTTCGCCAATCACCTCACCTTCCCGTATGGAAGAGTAATCGATCTCTTTACCATCACTGCCCCGTTGGCTCGCAATCGCTTCCCCCAACATCAGAGCGGTGCCCGAAGGCGCATCTTTTTTCCATTGGTGATGGATGTCTTCAATGTTCACCGGGGCTTTCGGGTCGAGCACAGCCGCCGCCTTTTTTGCCAGCTCAACAAGTAAGTTGATTCCGATGCTCAGATTAGGTGACCACAAAACCGGCACCTTGATTGATGCGGTCTGTAAAGCTGCAATGACATCAGCGGGTAGACCTGTGACACCACTCAAAAAGGCAACACTTCTTTCCTCACACCACCGGGCCGCCTTAAGCGTTCCAGCCGGCAAAGTAAAATCAATCAAGAGGGCCGGTAAGGCCGGCAGATCATCGAGTGAATAAAAATGGGGGTTGCTGCTTTGCCAGTCCGGTGCGTCTGGTCCAACAGTAGCGGTAATAAGCAAGTCATTGCGGGCCTTGGCAACACTTGAAATCGCATTTGCCATCCGGCCTGAACCGTGGATGGTAACGTTTAGCATCAGAGCTTCACCGGCACTCAGGAGGTCATGCGGTCAAAGAATTCACGGACGCCCTTTAACCAGGAATCAGCGCGCGGATTGTGAACCGTATTGTCGCTTGTGTAGGATTCTTCAAATTGCCTCAGCAGGTCTTTCTGTTCGCCTGTCAGCTTGACGGGTGTCTCAACCACAACGCGGCACATCAAGTCGCCCGTCCGGTGACTGCGAACGGACTTAACCCCTTTGCCTTTCAGCCGAAACATCCGGCCCGTTTGTGTTTCCAAGGGGATTTTGAGTTTGACCTGGCCGTTCAGAGTTGGAATCTCCAACTCACCGCCCATGGCTGCCAGCGTAAAAGTAATCGGTACTTCACAGTACAGTTCATCACCATCACGTTCAAATATTCCGTGCGACTTGACGCGAACCTCGACATACAGATCTCCCGGTGCAGCGCCAGCCATGCCGGCCTCACCCTCGCCTGCCAGGCGAATCCGGTCTCCACTGTCAACTCCGGCTGGAATTTTCACTGAAAGTGTCCGGGTTTCACGTACCCTGCCCTGGCCGCGACAATCCGGACAGGGGTTGCTGATACGCTGCCCCGCGCCATGGCATGTAGGACAGGTCTGCTGAACCGAAAAAATACCCTGCTGCATTCGCACCTGGCCAACACCACCGCAGGTATTGCAGGTTTGCTTCTGGCCGTCTTTAGCGCCGCTGCCGTCACAGGTTTTGCACTTGCCCAGCGTGGGAACCTTAATTTCCCTGGTTAAGCCACTGACGGCGTGTTCAAGGCCGAGATCCAGGGAAAACCGCAAATCTGCACCGCGCTGCCTTTGCTGTGCGCCCCTGCGGCCACCACCGAAAATGTCGCCGAAAATGTCGCCGAAAATATCACCGACATCGCCCTGAAATCCACCCGGGCCTCCCGGCCCACGAGCAGATGCATCAACGCCCGCATGACCAAAGCGGTCATAGGCCGATCGCTTCCCGGGGTCTTTGAGGATTTCATAGGCCTCTTTGACTTGCTTGAACTTCTCCTGTGAACTGTCATCATCCGGATTGCGGTCCGGGTGAAATTTCATTGCCAGACGACGATAAGCCTTTTTCAACTCCACGCCAGTTGACGATTTCTGCACACCGAGTATTTCGTAATAATCGCGTTTTTCCATGCCGGGTTTCCATGCGTGTCGCACTGGATTCAAGGTTTGTCCGGTGCTCGAAAAACCCCGGCACTGGCCGGGGTTTTAAGTGCGCTGATTAAGTTCCAATCAGTCGTCTTTCTTTTCTTCGCCCGCGTCGTCCACACTTTCGTCGACTTCCTCAAACTCGGCATCAACGACATCGTCATCCCCTGAGGATGCTTCGGCTTCACCTTCAGCCTGAGCCTGTTCTGCAGCCTGTTGGTAAATTACCTGTGCGGCCTCTGTCAGCTTGGCAATGGCTGCTTCAATGGCATCCTTGTCATCGCTTTTCATGGCTTCTTCAACAGCTTCTATGGCACTGTCAATAGGCTTGGTATCCTCTTCGCTGAGCTTGTCACCCAACTCTTTCAGGCTGCTGCGCGTGGCGTGCACCATGGCGTCCGCATTATTACGCGCCGTCACCAACTCATGGAACACGCGGTCTTCCTCAGCGTGGGTCTCGGCATCCTGGACCATGCGATCAATCTCATCATCGGACAAACCAGAGCCTGCCTTGATTTCAACCTTCTGTTCCTTGCCGGTTGCCTTGTCGATCGCGCTGACATGCAAAATGCCATTGGCGTCGATATCAAACGCTACCTCAACCTGGGGAATACCTCGCATTGACGGCGCAATGCCGGTCAGATCGAAACGGGCCAGCGAGTTGTTGGCTGAAGCCATCTCACGCTCGCCCTGCAGCACGTGCACGGTTACCGCGGCCTGGTTGTCCTCAGCGGTTGAGAACACCTGTGACGCCTTGGTCGGAATCGTCGTGTTTTTCTCAATCAGCTTGGTCATAACGCCGCCAAGGGTCTCGATACCCAGAGACAGGGGCGTAACATCCAGCAACAGGACGTCCTTCACGTCACCCGCCAGTACGCCGGCCTGGATGGCGGCGCCAACGGCTACTGCTTCATCCGGATTAACGTCTTTGCGGGGTTCGCGGTCAAAAAAATCGGTAACCGCTTTCTGAACCTTGGGCATGCGAGTCTGGCCGCCCACCAGGATGACGTCATCGATATCAGAAACCTTGAGACCTGCATCGTCCAGTGCGGTACGGCAAGGACCAATCGTACGTGTCACCAGGTCCTCTACCAGCGCTTCCAGCTTGGCACGGGTAAGCTTTATGTTCAGATGCTTCGGCCCACTGGCATCCGCCGTAATATAAGGCAGATTAA
>SMVA01085661.1_pt1 | contig 14237 bp, 15 predicted proteins | sample 2456451 | NCBI WGS metagenome assembly SMVA01 (sample SAMN11095933, study PRJNA526329) | marine sediment metagenome | biome: Marine sediment; feature: Surficial sediment; material: Deep marine sediment; isolation source: Hadal surficial sediment | place: Pacific Ocean | collected 2014-05 | depth...
GAATTACTCCGGGCACGTGCGTCCCGAAGTTTGCTGATGCCGGTTGATTTGTCCATTTGCAGGATAATCAGAGCAGCGGCGTCTCGCAATGCCAGGACGGCAGCCCTGCGCAACGCGTCATCTCCGCCAAATGTCGATGACTGGCTTTTCCCGTAGGCCGCAATCGGCCAGTTTGCAACCTGGACTCCCTCACTGTCGAAAATCTTTATCCGATAGCGGATCCAGACGGCAAATTCATCCGTCTGGCTCTGGCTGGGCACAGAAAACTCGAATGCGTCGATCGTCGGTTCGATCAATGCGTCAATCTGCAGGTCTTTGGCGTCGGTATTTTCGTCGATGACTGTGAATTCCGAGAACATCGAACTAAATAGCTGCGTAAACAGTATCCGGTTGGAAGCGCCGAGATCAATGCTCCACTTTTCCTTGCCGATAACCCGTTCCTCATGAACAAAACTATCGAACGATGTCGGATAGCGTGCCGCAACAGAAATCTGCATTTGCTCGATCAGCGGTTTCGGAATACTCGGATTTTTCAGCGTAACCTTCGACCCGCCGCAGCCGCAGAGGGCCGCAACAAACATCGTTACAGAAAATCTTTTAAGCCATGTTGACGTCAAAATTATAGAGTCCCGAGCCGGCCATTGGTGCGCCCGCGTATCGCTGTATCAGAGCTGGCGCTGCGGGCATAGTTCCAAAAAATGCGGCTAAATTGCTGATTACGACTTTAGACCGGGCGGCAGGGTAGTGCAACCGACGGATGGTCACCAATGCGCGGACCACAATCGACGGATTACGTGATACTTGCTTGATAACGCAGCACTTTTCCGGGTTCAATCGCAGTATTGCCATAATGGCTGTGGCGCTGTCGGGGTGTTTGCGAGAAGTTCGCTTCACATTGTCCATGCGAGCGGCGGTTCCTCCATCAACGCGGCCTGCTCGCGCAACGACAAGATATGCTCGTCCCAGTATCGGTGTGAATTGAACCAGGGAAATGCGAGCTTGAACGCAGGGTCCTCCCAGCGGCGTGCCAGCCATGCGGAGTAGTGCATGATGCGCAGGGTTCGGAGTGCCTCGATCAGGTTCAGTTCGCGCGCATCGAAGTTTCGAAATTCCTGGTAACCATCCAGGAGCGTCGCCAGTTGAGGTGTCTGTTCGTCCCGATCTCCGGACAGGAACATCCATAAATCCTGTACAGGGGGGCCAGTTCTTGCGTCGTCAAGGTCGACGATGTGCAGGCGATCACCCGCGACGAGAACATTTGCCGGATGAAAATCACCATGAAGCCGAATGTCCTGAATATTTCCAGCGCGTTCAAAGCATGCCATAACGTTATCGAACAGATACTCCACGATTCCTTTATAAGCTTCCTCAAGACTTGCTGGTATAAAACCTTCCTCTAGTAAATAGTCGCAAGAAGAATAACCAAAAGTCTCGATATCGAGTATCGGTCGGTGTTGGAAGGACTTTGTTGCACCGAGCAAATGCATCCGGGCAACGAGTCTGCCGAGTTGGCGCAACATATCTTCGTCGTCCAGTTCAGGCGCGCGGCCGCCTCTGCAAGGAGAGACCGAGACTCTGAAATTGCCGCTGTAATGCAGTGTTGCGCCATTCAGTGTCAGGGGTGCGACAACAGGAATTTCCGCGTTCGCAAGCTCAATGCTGAAACTGTGTTCCTCGAGGATTGCCTCGTCGCTCCAGCGCGCCGGCCGATAGAACTTCGCGACCACTGGCTCCCGATCTTCGATGCCAATTTGATAGACGCGATTCTCATAGCTATTCAATGCCAGGAATCGACCATCGCATTGAAAGCCGAGTTTCTCCATCGCCGTGAGAATGTCGTCGGGCTGAAGCTCGGCGTATGCGAGCGTTGATTCGTCGGACCCGGTCACTGAGCTACACTTAAGAGTCGGATTAGTCCGTGAATTATAATGAGCGTCAGTGCGAATGGATATACTGCAGTGATGGAGGATAATCGGAGCCTATGAATCGTTTGCCGTTTCTCCGCGAGCCACCCCTGACTGGCGCCGGCCTGGTTCTGCCCATTCTGATAATGGCAATATGCTGGTTATCGGTCGCCACAGCGGCAACTAGTGGAATCGGTGCCTGCCCAAATGATTACCGACAATGTCTCATGGCGTGGAAGGGTGAGCGCCTCGCAAGACTCAAGAGCGATCAGGGTTATCTCAATCTGGCAGGGCTCTACTGGCTCAGGCAGGGCATCAACACATTCGGCTCCGGCGCCGGCAATGACCTTCAGTTTCCGGCAGCAGCGATGCCACAGATGGGATCATTCGAGCTTCGCGAAAGCGGCGTCGTCATGAATGTCCGCTCTGGAGTGGAGGTACGAATAGAGGGCAATCCCGTCAGTCGCTTACCGCTGGCAGACGATACCAGCGACAATCCAAGCGTTGTGACGTTCGGCTCATTTGCCTGGACTATCATTCGCCGTGATGATCGTTTTGCGGTGCGGCTGCGCGATTTTGACCACCCCGCGTTAAGCACGTTTCCGCCAATTGACTATTATCCAACTGACGAAAATCTGCGGGTGCAAGCGAGATTACAACGTTACGACCGGCCCAGAACAATAAGAGTAGATACTGTTATTGAAGGGCTTGACTACAATCCGACTTCGCCCGGAATGTTGCGTTTCGATATTGGCGGCCAGTCATTCGAGCTTGAGGCGTATAACGCCGGTGACGAGTTCCTGCTCGTGTTTGGTGATGCGACCAGCGGCAGAGAAACCTATCCGGCCGGACGATTCCTGTATTCAAACAAGCCGGGCAAGGATGGCCTGGTCGTACTCGATTTCAATACGGCGCAAAATCCACCATGCGCCTATAACGAGTTCGCTACCTGTCCGATTGCGTCACCGCAGAACAGACTTGCTATCAGGATCCCTGCAGGGGAGCGATTCGAACCGTCAGGACACTAACCTCCATCACGCGTAGGAGCGGGCGACTCGCCGCGATCATTCCGCGATCACGTAGGAGCGGCGTTTTGTACAGGGATGTCCGTATGTCTCGTAGCACATGGATGTGCGAGAGAGACCTTGCTGCAATTCGGACGGTAACGATTGCCATGGTCAAATCGCGGCTGGAAGCCGCTCCTACGGGTCGTGGCGAGATGCCGCTCCTACGGGTCGTGGCGAGATGCCGCTCCGACGAGATCGATGGTGAGACCGGCGTTTGCAGTCAACCGGTCCATGAGAGCCTGACCCATTGCCGAGGCAGGCGTCCAGAATCCGCCGCGCATTTCGAGACCGTCTACTGCGAGACACAGCGCACTCTCACTCAACATTTTGCTCGTTGATCCGTAGCCCGGGTCGCGGTCACCGACAACGCGTGCACGTAACATTTCACCATTCCTTGTCTTGCCGAAAAGCCGCAAGTCGAAAAATCCGCTTTCCCGTTGCTGGCGCGACGGCCCCTGGCCTGGCGCAGGCAACAATTTCCTGACTACCATTGAGCGGGTGGCGCTGAAAGCGGAGGCGAGCATGAAAGTAGCCAGCCCTGCGCTCAGCATGGCCGATTTGCACCAGCCGCCGATGCCGCCACCGGTGCTGGTTGCCTCGCTGTACCGAAAGTTTTTGCCGTAGGCGTAATCAAGCAGGGCGTTTGATCGCCGCACAATCCTGGTATTGATCGCAGCCATTACAAACGGCGCTGTCCACACACCGGCGTCCTCGCAAAAACGGATACCGCGCTGGTCCCGGCCGTCAGGGCCGTGCCGCTCGTCTTTTGGATTCAAAGCGTAGGGATCACCAAGAACGCGCGCAATTCTGCGGTCCTTTCGTGCTTCCTCTACCGCGTTAAGCATGCTATCAATCGTGCCGCCACTTGCCCCGCCCTTGATGGTCTTGACCAGCAGCACGATTTCTTCACAGGATGCTCCATAAGCGACCCTCGCTTCACGCTGCAGAAAAAACACGCCAATATCGGATGGAATCGAATCAAAGCCGCAGCTGTGCACAATGATTGCACCGCTGCTCCTGGCGTCAGCTTGATGCTTATCAATCATTTGCCGGATCCACTGCGGCTCGCCAGCGAGATCGCAATAGTGTGTTCCGCTTTCGACGCAAGCGGCAACCAGTTCACTGCCATACTTTGCGTATGGTCCGACAGTCGTCAAAACAACGCGGGTGTTGCGAGCCAGTTGCCCGAGAGCATCGCGATCACCATTGTCTGCGACAATGATTGCCGGTTGCTCGCCGGCAGCGCAATTCCTGGCGATGATGCGCTCAAGCTTTTCCCGGTTGCGCCCGGCGACAGCCCAGCGGAGCGGGGCGCCAACCGGATATCTTTCGGCAAGGTATTCGACCACGAGTTGTCCGGTGAACCCGGAGGCACCGACAACCACAATGTCGAAAGGTCGATCGTTATTTGACGCGTCCGCTTGCATTGGGCGAGAGTAGCCCCGGCTGGCGGGAGAAACAATCGCTGTTGCTCTGGTGCATGTTGTGTCCGATGAAAAGACAGACGTAGTTGTAATTGGCGGTGGCCTGGTTGGTTTGTCGACGGCAATGCACCTGCAGGCGATGCGACCCCGCCTGGCGATTACGCTAATTGAAAAAGATGAGCAACTCGCAGCACAGCAGTCAGGACACAATTCGGGCGTCATTCACGCTGGCATCTATTACGAGCCGAGGTCACTGAAGGCGCAATTTTGTGTCGAAGGTCATCGCGCGCTCCTTGGGTTTTGCACGCAGCATGACATTCCCGTCATCAAATGCGGCAAAGTCATCGTCGCCAGCACCGATGATGAAATCGATCGGCTTGAAAGACTGCGCGATCGCGGCATCGAAAACGGCGTGCCGGATCTCAGGATCATCGATCAGAGCGAATTAGGAGAGGTCGAACCGAATGTCACCGGTGTACGTGCTTTGTACGCACCACATTCTGCGGTGGTCGATTACAGTAAAGTTGCTGCTGCCTATGCCGGCATATTCCAGGCTGCCGGCGGCAACATCAAACTTGAGACAAAGGTATTGTCTGCTCGGCAAGTCAAAGGCCAGCGCCTGGTGGAAACGACGTCCGGCACTATCGAAGCCGGGCTCATTATCAACTGCGCCGGGCTACACGCCGACATAGTCGCGGCAAAAGCCGGCACAAATCCTGGCCTTCGGATCATCCCGTTTCGCGGCGAATACTTCGAACTCCGTAGCGAAAGGCGCTATCTCATCAAAGGCCTGGTCTATCCGGTGCCGAATCCACAGCTGCCGTTTCTGGATGTGCATCTGACGCCAACGGTTGATGGCTCAGTATTGGCTGGTCCGAATGCCATCCTGGCGAGCAAACGAGAAGGCTACAGTCGCAAGGATTTTGCTGTCGGTGACCTGGCATCGACTTTGTCTTATCGCGGATTCTGGTGGCTGGTGGGGCGATACTGGAAACCGGGACTCAAAGAGATAAACCGCTCGTTGCGCAAGCGCGTGTTTGTACGATGCCTGCAACGGCTGGTGCCCGAAATCACCATCCAGGATCTCGTTCCGGGTGGTGCCGGTGTCCGGGCACAGGCGGTGGACAGAAGAGGGCGGCTGATCGACGACTTCCGCATCGAAGAATCACCCGGCGCTATCCATGTTTTGAACGCACCTTCACCAGCGGCGACATCGTCGCTGATGATCGGAAAATTTATCGCGGACAAGGCGGATCTACGTATAAACGTCGACTAGATACCGCCTGCGAGTGCGCATATATTTCACATCATCAATATCGGTCGGCCCAATGCATATGAAAAAACTGATTGTGCTCTTAGCCTCCATCGTCGTACTGGCCATTGCAGCCAACGCACGGGAAAGAGGTGCCGAATCAATCGTTCTAATGACGTCCGATGATTTTCAAGCGGGGGCAATGATCCCGGCGGACGTAAGATTCATTTCCAGCGGGCAGCCGGATGAGGTTGCGTTGCGGTCGATTGCAGATGCAGGATTCACGGTCGTTGTCGATTTCAGATCGACGAATGAAGATCGTGGATTAGACGAACAGAAAGTGGTCGAAGAACTCGGGATGATATATGCCACGTTGCCCATTAGCGGTCCCTCCGACATCACCTTCGATAATGCCGCTGTATTGAATCAAATCCTTGCAGAAAACGAAGGCCGGGTCTTTCTACATTGCTCCTCGGGCAACAGGGTGGCAGCGTTATACGCGTTGCGCGAAAAACTGCTTGGCGCCGCAAACGACGATGCACTGGCCGTGGGGAAGGTAGCGGGATTGACTCGATTCGAATCGATTGTCAGGGAGCGCCTGGAATCGGAGTAGCTCGACCGATCCGTAGTGAAATGGCGATTCAAATCAATTCTCTCCCGACAATCCTTGTCGGGAGAGCATCAAATGGTGGAGATGGCCGGACTCGAACCGGCGTCCGCAAGCCCTCCGCTACGGGGTCTACATGCTTATTCCGTCTTTGATCTCATTGCAGGTTACCCGACGGGCAGGGAAAACCTGCAACCAGTTCAGTAAAGATTTAACGGTTCAGACCCTGAACATGTCCTTGCCGCGGTCTTGTGTCGGTGACCCCTGGGATCCGGCCGCACAAGCACGAGCCGGGCAGAGGGCGCTAGGCTGGTTTTTAAGCAGCTAGTGCGTAGTTGTCGTCGTTGGCAACTATAGGTTTTACAGCTGGATTTACGAGGTGATCTGTCCCTCGGCATGCGCCCGGAGTTTCGCGACCCACGTCGAAACCAAGTCATCCCCGGTCAACCGGAAATCCGGTCGGATCAAAGTGTAAGGGCCTTTATCCAAAAAACAATCGACAATCGTCGAAAATGGAAAAATGATTCTTTGCTACTAAAAAGATAGCACTGTAATATAGGCGCTACTAATAACGTAGCATCAATGCGAAAGCCTTATGGCACAACGGGTCCAGAACCTGAGAAGGGCAGCAACGAGCAGCGGGATGGCGCGCGCACTGGCGCTGTCAGGTCGACGCTGGGCATTCAGGATCGTCTGGGAATTACGCGTTGGCCCCCTTAGATTCCGGGACTTGCAGGCCGTTTGCGGCAGTATTTCGCCCAGTGTCTTACAGCAAAGGCTGCACGAGCTACGCTCTCTGGTGATCGTGGAGAAAATACCCCGGCTGGGCTATCGCCTGACAGCCAGCGGTGAGCGGCTGTTCCAGGTATTGGTGCAGCTCAATCACTGGTCCGGAGAGCTGTCGAAGGGCACGCCTCCATATGATAAATAACTTTAGAGAAAACCTATAAGTGATTGTAATTATTGATTAGTCGATTTGAGGATGCGGGCCTTTTGCCGTTTCCAGTCGCGTTCTTTCTGGGTCGCGCGCTTGTCGTGCTGCTTCTTGCCTTTGGCCAGGCCCAGGTCGAGTTTTGCCCTGCCCTTGCTCCAGTGCAGATTGAGTGGCACCAGGGTGTAGCCCTTGCGCTCTACGGCACCGATCAGCCGGTCCAGTTCGTGCCGGTGCAGCAGGAGCTTGCGCGTCCGGGTTGGGTCGGGGTGGATGTGGGTCGAGGCCGTGGTTAGCGGCGCAATGTGGGCGCCCAGCAGCCACGCCTCGCCGTCCCTTAAGTGGACATAGCTTTCCGTTAGCTGCGCACGTCCTTCCCGCAGACTTTTGACCTCCCAGCCCTCCAGCGCGAGCCCGGCTTCGAAAGTGTCTTCCACAAAGAATTCATGCCGGGCTTTCTTGTTGCGGGCGATGCTCGAATTCGCGGTCCTGGTTTTCTTGGCGTGGCTCATTTGTCGGCAGAGGTGCAAAACGGGCCGCGATTATACGGTAGTCCAACGCGTTTGGTTTGTTGTCAGCGCTATCAAATTGTTCCAAAATCCCGCCTTCTGCGCCGTACCGAGAAAAAGATGCATCCCGAAGAAGCAGCCGGACAGGCGTCGCGTATCTCAATGCACGGCCACTGGTCTTCACGGATGGCGTTTATTCTTGCCGTAACCGGATCCGCAGTAGGCCTGGGAAATATCTGGAAGTTCCCATATGTCGCCGGCCAGAATGGCGGCGGGGCATTCGTACTGGTCTATTTGTTTTGCGTATTCATGATCGGCATGCCGGTCATGATGTCGGAAATCCTGATCGGCCGTCGCGGGCGCCGCAATCCAATTGCCACGATGGCTCTACTCGGCGAGGAAGAAGGCCACTCACGCCACTGGCAATGGGTGGGAGCCATGGCTGTAGTCGCCGGCATGCTTATCCTCTCGTACTACAGCGTTGTGGCGGGCTGGACGCTTGCCTACGTGCAAAAGAGCATGTCGGGCGTATTTGCCGGTGCCAGTGCTGCCGAGGTCAGCGCCGTATTCTCAGCCTTTACCGGCAGCTGGGTGCAGACCGGCCTTGCCCATACGATATTCATGGCCAGCACCATATTTGTCGTGGCGCGAGGCGTCGAGCGCGGCCTGGAGCAGGCCGTCAGGTTTATGGTCCCCGGCTTGCTGCTGCTGATGCTGGTGTTGCTCGGCTACGCAATCAACTCCGGCAGTTTCGGTCTTGGGCTCGCTTTCATGTTTAGCCCGAACTTTGCTGCCTTGACATGGGACGGTGTCCTGGTCGCAATGGGACAGGCGTTTTTCACTCTGAGCCTCGGGATGGGTGCGGTGATGGCTTACGGCGCCTATTTGCCGGAGGAGACCTCGATCACGAGCACATCGGCCGCGGTGGTGCTGGCGGATACAACCATTGCTGTGTTAGCCGGCCTGGTCATTTTTCCACTGGTCTTCGCTAATGGCCTCAATCCGTCGGAGGGTCCCGGCCTGGTGTTCGACACCTTGCCGCTGGCCTTTGGGCAAATGCCGGGCGGTGTGTTCTTCGCGACAATATTCTTCGTGTTGTTGTCATTTGCGGCGTGGACATCCGCGCTGGGCGTCATGGAACCAGCGGTCGCCTGGCTGGTCGAGCACGATAACCGTACGCGCATACAGGCTGCCGCGATGGTTGGTGGCGTGACCTGGCTGATCGGATGGGGAACGGTCCTGTCGTTCAATGTGTTGCGAGATTTCACGTTCTTTAAGGGGACTATCTACAACAATATCGACTACCTAACCACTAATGTGATGCTGCCGCTTGGCGGCATGTTTGTTACCGTTTTTGCAACCTGGGTAATGTGTCGCAACTCCAGCGCCGACGAACTGGGTGGCGCCGGCGTGACCTACAAATTGTGGCGCTTTCTCGCCCGTTATGTAGCGCCGGTGGCGATCGTATTCATATTCCTGCATGCGGTCGGCGTTTTGGAATAATGGCCGGACCTGCTTCCAATGCCGGGCTGGCAAGCTGCTCTAATGCGTAGCGTTAAACGAAGTGCGCTTGTACCGTACAAGGCACAGCAGATGTTTGGGCTCGTCGATGACGTTGCGGCGTACCCGGAATTCTTGCCGTGGTGTCATTCTGCCGAGGTGCACAGCCGGTCTGACGAGGTTGTCGAAGCCACCCTGGAGCTGCAAAAGGGTGCGATTAGCAAGAAATTCACGACCCGCAACTCGAGGCGCGAATTTGAAGCGATCGATCTGGCGCTGGTCGGCGGTCCTTTCAAACATCTGCGTGGTGGTTGGCGATTCAAGGACCTCGGTGATGCTGGCAGCAAGGTCTCACTTGATCTGGAATTCGAATTCGAGAGCAGGCTCACGGATATGGTGTTCGGAACTTTTTTTGAAGAGATCTGCAATTCGCTCGTTGACGCGTTCTCGAAAAGGGCTGCCGTCGTCTTTGGCAGCTGACAATTTTTGCTACCAACCATGGTTGATCAACAAACGATCGAGGTCGAGGTGGTGTATGCGCTGGCCGAGCGTCAGACGCTTGTTGCCATCACGGTCCCATCGGGCGCAACCGTCGGCGAGGCCGTCGAACTGTCCGGTATTGCCAAACAGTTTCCCGAGCAGGATTTGTCAGCCTGCACACGCGGCGTTTGGGGGCGTTTGGCAGCCAGCGATCAGTTGCTGCAAGACGGGGATCGAATCGAGCTTTACAGGCCGCTTAACATCGATCCTCGCGAAGCCCGGAGGCAGCTGGCGGCTGAGGGAAAATCCATGGGCCACTCGGACGGTGATACAGATCGGGACTAAAGATCCGGTCTGAGCTCCTGGTCGCTGATGATCTCGGAGACGTTTTCGTCCACAAAATAGATGGATATCCAGCGCTTGAAAATTGCCTTGTTTCTCCCGATACGCAGGTAATAGACGTAGTCCCAGCGGTTCTCGTGGAATGGGTCATCAATCATTGGTGTGCCAAGCAAAAAGCGAATTTGCCCGCGCGTCATCCCTACCGTCACCTGATCAACATCCTCCTGCTCCAGCAGGTTGCCTTGCGACAATGACGCCTGGTACACGCAGCCGCTCACCAGCAGCAGCGCCGTCAGGATCACAGTGAGGGATAGATTTTTTCGCATTTAATCAGTCACCGACATGCGGATCATTATTTTCAAATCGGGAACGGTCAGGATGGGATTTGTAGTGGAGCGGCCTGCCCATCTGGGTCATAATAGGCGCGCATCATACCTTCTTGCCAGTAAGCGCGGTAGCCGCTACCTATCCCCCACAGCAAGGGACATCGCCAATGTTACAGCGTCAGGAATTACGCAAGGCCGGCCTCAAGGTCACGCTGCCGAGGCTCAAAATTCTGGAAATTCTGGAAACCAGCGAGCTGCGGCACCTGAGCGCAGAGGATATCTATCGGCAGCTGCTCGAAACGGGTGAGGATATTGGCCTGGCAACGGTTTACCGTGTTCTGACTCAGTTTGAGACCGCAGGCCTCGTGACCCGCCACAATTTCGAAGGCGGGCATTCGGTCTTCGAGATGGATGATGGCAAGCACCATGATCATATGGTTTGCGTCGAAAGTGGTGAAGTCGTCGAGTTTATTAATGACGACATCGAGCGCATTCAAAAGGACATTGCCAAGTCACACGGCTTCGAGTTGATTGATCACAATCTCGTGCTGTATGTGCGCCGGATCAAACAAGAGTCGGACGACTGATACTGCCTGCCTGTCAGGCGCGAATTTGCTGATGCTGATCGCGCGCGCCCGACCTCAACATTTCTGCTGCATGATCCCGGGTGCGCGTCGTAATTTCGACGCCGCCGAGCATGCGTGCGAGTTCTTCTATGCGTTCGTCGTCGCTTAAGTGTGTAACTGCCATTTTGGTCGAATTGCCGTCGCTGATCTTGCATATGCGGAAATGATGGTCCGCAAGACTGGCGACCTGTGGCAGGTGAGTAACGCAAAATACCTGCCGGGTCTCGCCGAGTTCACGAAGTCTTAGCCCGACCATTTCGGCGACGCCGCCACCGACGCCGCTATCGACTTCGTCAAAAATCATGGTTGGAATAGCGCTGCCAGCGCTAGCGATCACCTGTATGGACAAACTCATGCGCGACAGTTCGCCGCCCGACGCGATTCTGGACAATGGCTGCGCCGGCTGACCTGGATTGGCGCTGATCAGGAATTCGATATTGTCGATACCCCATGAGCGTGGGGCGTCCCGGTCGCGCGGCGAAATTCTTATTTCGAAAACTCCGCCAGGCATGCCGAGATTTGCCATCGTGTCAGTCACTGCCGAGGCAAATCGCTCGGCCGCTTTTTTCCTGCCCGCAGACAATTGCGCGGCCAGCTTCTGAAAATTTGCTGCCGCGGCGGCGACTTTTTCCGCCAGTTCCAAGCTGCGTTCTTCAGCGTGCTCGAGATCGTCCAGTTGTCGTTTGAGGGTTCGATGCAGAGCAACCAGTTCATCGGGTTGCACCCGATGTTTTCTTGCGATCGCATAAATTGCGTCAAGCCGTTCCTCCACCCAGTTTTGTCGCGCCGGATCCATGTCAAGTGCGTCGCCGTAGCGCCGCAGCATGTCCTGAGCTTCCGACACCTGGATGTTGGCATCCTGTAACAAGCTCGCAATGGGCTCGAGTGCGGGGTCGATCTCACACATTTGTTCAATCGCGTGCATTGCCTCGGCGATCAGGCCCTGCGCATTCAGCGGGTCGCCGTCATACAATTGTTGCAGCGCGCCGGTCACGCCTTCGGCGAGCCTGCCGCTCGACTGCAGCTTCTGACGTTCCTGGGAGAGTTCGGCAATTTCCTCAGTGCCGAGGGCAAGTGCGTTGAGTTCTGCAATCTGAAATTGCAGTAACTCGAGCCGCGACACCCGATCGGCATCTGCTGCTTCAAGATCGGCAATTTGTGCTGCCACCGCCTGCCATTCATTGAATGCAGTTTCGGTCGCGGCACGAACATCGTTCAGACCACCGAAATAGTCGAGCAGATTCCTCTGTACGTCGCGATGGCCCAGGGACTGGTGAAAGTGCTGGCCGTGGATGTCCAGCAACATCTCCCCGAGGTCCTTGAGGCTTTGCAGTGGTACGGTATTACCGTTGATGAACGCACGCGAACGTCCGTCGGCATTGATTACGCGCCTGAGATTGCATTCGTTGTCGAGGTCCAGCATTTGCACCTCGAGCCAGTTCCTCGCGCCTGGCAGGTTCCGCAGGTCGAATTCGGCGGTGAACTCAGCGCGCTGCGTACCGCTGCGCGTAAGCCCGGTACCGCCACGTTCCCCCAGCACCAGGCCCAGCGCATCGACCAGGATCGATTTCCCGGCACCGGTCTCACCCGTCAGGACCGTCATTCCGCTGCTAAATTCGATCTCGGCCTGATCAATGATGGCGAAATTTCTGACCTGCAAACTGGTGAGCATCGTTCAATCGCCCCCTTGGTCCCGGGTCCGGTTATCACGACCCCAGTGCAATTTGGAACGCAGAATCCCATAGTAGTCGTAGCCCGGAGGATGAATCAGCGTTATTCGGTTTGCCGATTCCGAAACCAGTAATCGGTCGTCCGGGTCAAGTTCACCGAGTGAGTGTCCATCGACGGAGACTTCGGCCTTGGTATCGTGACGGGGCAGCAGCTTGACCTCGATATCGAGGCTGGCAGGTATGACGATTGGCCGATCGCCCAGTGTATGCGGACAAATGGGCACGATGACGACGGCGTCCAGCAGTGGTTCAATGATCGGACCGCCGCAGCTCAATGCGTACGCCGTCGATCCGGTTGGCGTGGCAACGATGAGTCCGTCGCCTGCATGCGTATTGACGTATCGATCGGCGATCCTGGTCTCGACATCGATCATGCGGCCGGTTTCTCGCCGCTGCAACACGATATCGTTTACGGCAACGGCCAATCGTTGGCTGCCATCCGCTGCCGTGATTTTCGCCTCGAGTAGCAGCCGCGTTTCCCGGGAGTAGTTACCCTCGAGAATCTGTTCGAGATTCTCGAGCATCTCCGCGGGGGTTATGTCGGCGAGGAAGCCAAGGCGTCCCCGGTTGACACCGAGTAATGGTACCTTGCCACTACCGGTCAGCGCGGCCGCATGCAGCATGGTACCGTCGCCGCCGACCGCGATAATCAGATCGACCTCGGCCGCAATGTCGTCCTCCTGCACAGCCCGCGCCTCCAGGGTCGCAGCAGCGTCCGGAAGGGTGACAACGTCGATGCCAGCTTTTGTTAAGTATTCGGTAAGCTTCTCCATCGGGCCCGCCACGCGCGAATCCGAATACAGGCCGAGAATGGCCACAGTCTGAAAAGCTTTGCTCATACCGGTTTTTAATGTCACCCTGCATTGATCTTAGACCGCCAAACGTGGCGAATCGCGGGAAAGCCTTCAGGATTGTTACAAACCCTTGACCGACCGCCAAGCCATTGCTAACTTTTTGTTTTCACAATAACACTTTGTGTTAGTTGCGCATTTTGCGTTTCCAGGTGAATGACCACAGAAGCCACCACTCCGGCACCCAATGAACGGGCACAATTCCTTCTCAAGGCGTTGATCCAGCGATTCATTCGTGACGGCCAGCCGGTCGGTTCGCGGACCTTGTCCCGTGATTCGGGGCTGGACCTCAGTCCTGCAACGATTCGCAACGTCATGTCCGATCTTGAAGATTTGGGACTCGTATCCGCGCCACACACCTCGGCCGGACGTATTCCGACGCCACAGGGTTACCGCCTGTTCGTGGATACGCTGGTCCGTTACAAGCAGCCGAAGGAAGGCGATATCCGGAAACTTCAGTCGAAGCTCACTGAGCAGCAAGACGATCCGGACGCCTTGCTGACCTCTGTTTCGAGTCTGCTTTCGAACCTGACCAGCCTCGCGAGCGTCGTGACAGTGCCGCGCGGCCCGCGCGCCATTCTGCGGCAAATCGAATTCCTCGCATTGTCGGATAATCGCGTACTGGCGATTCTTGTGATCAATGATCGCGAGGTTCAAAACAGGATTCTGCATACCGAACAGCCGCACA
>SMVA01318456.1_pt1 | contig 14232 bp, 15 predicted proteins | sample 2456451 | NCBI WGS metagenome assembly SMVA01 (sample SAMN11095933, study PRJNA526329) | marine sediment metagenome | biome: Marine sediment; feature: Surficial sediment; material: Deep marine sediment; isolation source: Hadal surficial sediment | place: Pacific Ocean | collected 2014-05 | depth...
TCATGTTCCTTGATCGCGTCGATTATTATTTCGCCGGTGCCTTGTTACCGGCACCGCGGCAATAGCGTACTCCCGCTATGTGAGCTATGTTCACATGAGGGTCGGTGGGTGACAAGCCAAAGGCCTTGGCGCAGACTACCGAAGGGGCATGGCCCACTAACGTTCCGGTTGCCTCCCCCCCGCTATCGGACAAATAGCACGAGGACATGTTGATGACTGTAATCAAGCAGGAAGATCTGATTCGCAGCGTTGCGGATGCGCTGCAGTTCATCTCCTATTACCACCCGGTCGACTTCATCCGTGCCATGCGTGAAGCATACGAACGCGAGGAGTCACCGGCAGCCAAAGCCGCACTCACCCAGGTACTCGTGAATTCGCGGATGTGCGCTCTCGGAAAGCGACCCATTTGTCAGGACACCGGGATCATCATCGTGTTTCTCGATGTTGGGATGGAAGTCAGTTGGCAGGGTGATTTGAGCGTCGATGAGATGATCAACGAAGGCGTTCGACGTGCCTTTCTGTATCCCGACAACCTTTTGCGGGGGTCGGTGCTCGAAGACCCCGATGGCGAGCGCAGGAACACCAACGACAACACGCCCGCGGTGATTCACTATCGAATCGTGCCAGGCAACAGCCTCAGCGTCGAGGTTGCCGCGAAGGGCGGTGGCAGCGAAGCCAAGGCCAAGTTTGTGATGCTCAATCCCTCCGATTCTGTAGTCGACTGGATTCTCGAAGTAGTACCGACCATGGGTGCGGGATGGTGCCCGCCCGGTATTCTCGGTGTGGGTATTGGCGGAACACCGGAGAAAGCGATGCTGATGGCGAAAGAATCCTTGATGGAGCCCATCGACATTCAAGCGCTCAAAGATCGCGGCCCCGACAATCGCCAGGAGGCGCTGAGGTTAGAGCTGTTTGAGAAAATCAATGCGCTTGGCATAGGCGCACAAGGCCTGGGTGGCTTGACCACCGTGCTGGATGTCAAGATCAAGGAGTATCCGACTCACGCAGCGAACAAGCCGGTGGCCGTAATCCCCAACTGTACGGCTACGCGGCACATCCACTTCACACTCGACGGTAGTGGCCCTGCGTTGTTTGAACCGCCGGACTTGGCCGAATGGCCGGATATTGCCTTCGAGCTCGGTGATGATGTACGACAGGTGAACCTCGATACGCTCACGCCGAAAGAGGTTCAATCCTGGAAAGCGGGTGACACGCTGTTACTGTCCGGGAAGTTGCTAACGGGTAGGGACGCGGCCCATAAACGACTGATCGAGATGATGGACCGGGGAGAGAAACTGCCCGTGGATCTGACCAACCGGGTCATTTACTACGTTGGTCCGGTAGATCCTGTGCGTGATGAGGTGGTTGGCCCGGCGGGTCCGACGACGGCCACCCGAATGGATAAGTTCACTCGCGTGATGCTCGAGAAAACCGGACTTATCGGCATGATCGGCAAAGCGGAGCGGGGCACGATGGCTATCGATGCCATCCGCGACAACAAAGCGGTATCCATGATTGCTGTTGGTGGGGCCGCCTTTCTGGTAGCCAAAGCCATCGTTAAATCGACGCCGGTAGCCTTTGCTGATCTCGGCATGGAAGCGATCAAGGAATTCGAGGTCAAGGATATGCCGGTGACCGTGGCTGTGGATGCCACGGGTACTTCGGTGCACATAGAAGGTCCAAAAGTCTGGTCTGCAAATATTGCGAATCGCATTGCTGCGGAGAATATCTAGCAGTCTGTCGGACCAGGTCCCAGAACTTGTCCGGGTCAGCTTACCTCTGCGCTGAGGTTCACTTCTTTTCCGGCTAATTCTCCGCAGGCGCAGGCAATCGCGTCAGCCGTCTTGCGTGGGTCGTGGCGTATCACAGATGTTCGTGACATAACGTCGGTTTCGAAAACAAAGCGAACTCCAAGGTCGCTCAAACTGCCTCGCTCGACGACTACCTGCGCGGCGTGTTCTACTCGATAGCTGTGGCTGAGTTCTGGCGGTATTCGACCTCTGTGAGCGATCACGGCGTCAGGTACGCGGCCTGCGTAGGCCGCAATCTCCTCCACGTGTTTCGTTGCTGTCCAGGAATCTGTTTCTCCATGTTTGGTCATCAGATTTACCACGTACAACATGGGCGCCGAAGAACGAGAGATGGCGTCGGTAATGCCCGAAACCAGAAGGTTCGGAACGATCGACGTATAAATGTCCCCTGGCGCGATGATCAGATAATCCGCGTCTTCGATTGCCGTCAGGGCTTTTTCGTTTGCCTGGACCGCGGGATCCAGAAACACCGAGGTGATCGACGGAAGTGCTCCCGTTGTGCACTGCGCACTGCGCAGGTCGATGTCAGATTCCGTGCGAACGATTTCACCGGTGGAAAGCACCGCGTTCAAATGCGTACTCGACAGCGTCACCGGGATGACCTCTCCGCGGATGTTCAACAACCGGGACATTCCTTCAATCGCCTGCTCCTCGCTTCCCAGCATCCTGGTCAGCGCGAGTATCATCAGGTTGCCGATGTTGGCGCCGTGGTAGGGCGCCTCGTCCAGACGGTACGAAAACAGGTCCCGCAGTAGATCGGTCTCCTGAGAGAGCGCGATCAGGCACCGTCGGACATCGCCGGGTGGGAGAACCCCATAGGCATCACGCAGCACGCCGGAGTGGCCTCCTGAATCCATCATGGAACAGATGGCCGAAATGTCGACGCTGAGGTTCGATCTCAGTCCACTGAGGATGCTGAAGGACCCGGATCCCCCGCCGATTACCACGAGCTTGGCCGGAGTATGATCGGACGATCTTCGGCCGATCTTCGATACCTCAAAGTTTTTCGGTGTATGCACCGATCGTGTCTCCAGACGGGTTCAGCCAGTGACACTGGCAAGACCTGAATTCTAGAGGGCTAATCGGGGTGAACTGTTAGCAGGATGTAACGCGTATTTGTGGCTTTGCGGTCATTTCCAGCGATCTGCATACGGGGTCGTAGCCCAAACCCTTTCGATTCGATAACGACTCACTGGGTTCCTTTCTCTATCGAAGGTTCAAGGAAAGCGAAGTAGTGGCCCACGTTTACGACCTTCCATTCGGGATCCGAGATACATCTCGGGAGCTATCGAAGGAAATACGCTGAAAATTTTTCAGAATAATGAGAGCATTATTGTGCCTTGTGGAATGCACAAGCAGAGCAAGCCGGGATTGTTCATGAACAATCGAAGCCGACTGGAATAGCTTGGAATCAGCTTATGGCGGAACAGACCTTCGATCACTGCCCGAACTGCGGGAACGAACGCAATGCGCGGTTCTGTCCCAACTGTGGGCAGAACGACAGGAACTACCTGCGTTCCCTGTTTCCGGTGTTGTGGGAAATCGTTCGGGAGGCCTTCGAGATCGATGGCCGATTATTCAAGAGCTTGCGCCTGCTGTTGACGCGTCCAGGAGAACTTTCCGTCGAGTTCTCCGAGAACCGCCGGGCGCAGTACATGTCCCCGATTCGCATGTATCTGTTCGTCAGCATCCTGTTCTTTTTCACACTTTCGCTGCACACCGAAATTGCTCCGATGGACCATAGCGAGGCCATCGGAGCCGAAGCCCATGCGGGGGTCGTGTTGGATGACGACAATATCGAACTGTTCAAGACCCTGTTGTCGGTTGAAAACCGCGAGAAAGTGGATCGCATCGTCGCCAGCGAGGATGGGTTCGCACGTATCATGTTGATTGCAACGGCCAACGAGTTTGCCGACGCACCTGAAGAGTCAAGGAATGTCGATGAGATGGATCGTTTTCTGGTCGGCCAGTTTATTGAGGTGCTCGATAGTCCAGAGGCGGCACTTGACAAGCTGATGGACAATCTGCCTGTCGCGCTTTTTCTTCTGTTGCCCGTGTATGCGGTTTTGTTGCAATTTTTTTATCTGGGGAGCGGCCGTTTTTACGTAGAACATCTTATTTTCGGCGTGTACCTGCATACGTTGTCGTTCTTGCTTTTCACGTTACAAATGGTGCTTCCTGACGGAATTACCGCCATCTCGACGGTGTCGTCCTTCCTGCCCCTGGTATTTCTGGTTTACTACTTTTTAGCACTGAAACGGTACTACGGTCAGAGTGGTGTCGTTACTACGCTAAAGTTCGTTGGCTTGTTAATCTCCTATTCGATTATGTTAATCCCCTGCTTGCTGCTGGTGATGGCCGCCACCTTCTGGCTGTTGTAGTTCTCGTATCCCCAATAATAACGGGGCTCCAGAAGCCTTCGACTGAAATATCCGTCAGTCCCTCCCTCGGCCAGGTATTTGTACTCTGATCGGAAGTGACGTAATCAAGTTATATTTTGTCATAATATCGCAAGAACGTCATAATTGGATCTGGTAGGTTACCTGGGAGGGTCCATCAGGAGACGGTCATGCCGACGTACTTTCGCCATTTCGCAATAAACGCCGACGATGTTCAGCGGGCTAAACAGTTTTATGAGCAGGCGCTTGGTCTGAAGTTCACCCCCTGGGGACCGCCTAACTTCTATCAGATAAAAAATGTTGGCGATGGCGTTCAAGGTGCATTGCAGGAACGTCGTGAGCTCGTGCCCGGCAAGCGCACGAACACCTTTGAAACCTCGTTCGGGGTCGATGACATAACCGAGACGATCGCAGCGATCGAAGCCAACGGTGGCAAGATCGTCATGCAGCCGTTTCGTATAGAGGGTGTTGGCGAGCTGATTTACTTCGAAGACACCGAAGGCAATATTTGCGGCGCCATGGAGTACGAACACGGACTGTGGGACTAGGTGTTGCTCAGGACAAGACGGGGGATGGTTTCGACGTCCGCTCCCTGGCGGTAAGCTATCGAGACGGATTCACCATTGGTGAACACCTTCATCCGTGGGGACAACTCGTTTATGGGATCAGCGGAGTGATGCGGGTCTCGACCGCCGATACTGTCTGGTTCGTCCCGCCGACTTGTGCCATTTGGCTCCCCCCACGGCGACCACACGGAATTGTCATGCAGGGCGATGTCGCAATGCGCACGCTATATCTTGCCCCCGGGCGAACCCGGGACCTTCAAGATGAGGTTGTGGCACTCGAGGTCTCGCCATTGCTGCGTGAACTTATCCTGCACATTCTAAGGTTGAGCATGCTTGATCCGCGCATTGCCGAGCACGATAAGCTGGCGGGTGTACTAACGGACCTCATCGCGAGTGCACCACCCGGTAAGCTGCGCCTGCCGATGCCAACTGATCCCCGAGCCTGCGTGGCGGCACAGTGGTTTCAGGCAAATCCTTCCGAACGGCATGATCTAAGCACTGTGGCGCGGCATTGCGGTTGCTCGCTCCGCACGCTGCAGCGGCTTTTTGTCCGGCAAACGGGTATTTCCATGGAAGCCTGGCGGCAGAAGGTGCGGCTCATTAATGGCGTGGGTTGCTTGAGCGGCGGGTCCAACGTTACCGAGGCTGCCCTTGCCTGCGGTTATGACAGCACGAGTGCCTTCATCGCGGTTTTCAAGAAACAGTTTGGCGTGACACCCGGGCGGTACTCGGGAGTTTCGGCGGGTGACGGGGCGGTTGCGGGGCAAGATCGCGCCGTACGGGTGTGCTCATGAAGCGAGGTTTGCACATACGTGGCACAAAAATGGCAGAATTACCGCGGGATCACGAAAAAAGGGGAACAGGATGATTACCCGGCGATCGGCCTTGATATTGGGGTCCGGTGCAATGGCTCTGGGTGGCACATCACGTATTGCGTGGCCGAGCGATGAAGTCCTCAAACAAGCGGTTGTGGATTCCGATCTTATTTATCTCACGCCGATTCGTTCCGACGGTAGTGAAAGCCGTTGTCAGGCCGAAGTGTGGTTCGTTGCCGACGGCGAAGATCTCTACGTGGTAACGGAGTCCAGCACATGGCGCGCGCACGCGCCTCGCATTGGTCTCGATCGTGCTCGCGTCTGGGTCGGCGAGGAGGGCGTGTGGACTGACTCGGACGGTAAATATCGATCCCTGCCGCAACTCGAAACCCTCGTGAACTATGTCCGGGCAGCGGATGTCCAGGAACGTATTCTCAACCGGTTTGGCGACAAATACACAATCGAGTGGGTGATCTGGGGTCCCAGATGGCGCAAGGGTTTAGCCGATGGATCGCGCGTGATGTTGCGCTACCGACCTACCGCGGTCTAGTGCGAGAGTCTGAAGGAGCTTGCAATGAGCTACGAATTCGTTGATTACGAAGTAGTCAATCGGGTCGCGCGGATTACCATGAATCGTCCAGATCAGCGCAATGCGCAGAGTCGGCGATTGCTCGAGGAACTCGATGAGGCGTTTGCAGCCGCAACCGAAGACAGAGATGTGTACGTCATCGCGTTGTTCGGTTCCGGTGAACATTTTTCAGGGGGTCACGATCTCGGCTCGGCCGACGAACTGGCGGACCGGGAAGAACGGCCCTTGCAGGCAGGTGTACGTGGACGCTTCGATCACTCACGGTCACAGTTCGTGGAACGAACCATGCGTTGGCGCAATATTCCAAAACCCACCATTGCCGGTGTGCAGGGTTACTGCATTTTCGCCGGGTGGATGATCGCTTCCGCGATGGACATCATCTACGCTGCAAAAGACGCGATGTTTCTCGGCTCGAACTTCCAGTTTTTCAACATTCCATGGGACATCCATCCGCGTAAAGCCAAAGAGCTGCTCTTTGAGAGCCGGTTCATCGACGGCGAGGAGGCGAAGGAGCTGGGGTTGGTAAACCGGGTATTCGCCGAAGATGAATTACGTTCCGCCGTTATCGATTACGCCGAGCGGATCGCGAAAAATGATCCATTTCAGTTGCGGATGATGAAGATGGCGGTAAATAATATGCAAGATACACAAGGATTTGCCGGGCACATCAATGCCGCACACACCATGCATATGCTCTCGTCAGGAGGGGAGCGTGACCCGGATTTTGCGCTCAAGGTTCCCGAGGGTGCACGCCGGCCGATGGTGGAGCGAGCGTTCGAACACTTCCAGTTGAACAAGAACAGGTTGAAGGAGACTTCTGGATCCTCCAACCGCTCCACTCTGTCACCTAAAACACAGTTCCTTAAAGCGGACATGGAACAAGACCAGAAATAATTCCGCTAAGTGCTGAGACTGTGTGAAAACTCGTTAGTGATTTAGAATAGGACTTGATCCAAGTCTGACGGTATTCCAGCATCTTCGGGCCGGTATGGTGCGGGTATCTGCGATCCCTTCATCGTTGCTGAAGGACTTCGATGATGGGGCACTCAGGGACATCTTCACCCGAACACTGATCGGAGAGATCACGCAAGGTTCGCTCCATCTTTTTCAGATCAGTCAACTTCGAGCGAATATCTCGCAGATGGACTTCGGCTATGTGTTTTACCCGCTCGCATGAGACCTGCTCTCCGTCAACGATGGACAGGAGTTTTCGTATCTCATCCATCGAAAAGCCGAGCTCGCGACAACGTCTTATGAATACGAGACGCTCCACCATGGCGGCCGTATAGAGGCGATGACCGCCTTCGGTACGTCCAGGTAACGGGAGCAGCGATTCTTTTTCATAATACCGAATGGTCTCGATCTTGCAGCCAGTGCGGGCAGCGACCTTACCTATGGTGATCCGGTGAGTGAAGTGATTGTTGGACATGGGAAGTATTTCTCTGGTATCTGTAGTAACTACAGATAATACACTGGCAATACCGATGGGGTAGTGCGAACCCGGAAGTCCGATATCGTTACCTCAGAAAAGAAGGACTCGACTTGAACCAATCCGACCCGCTCGAATTGGTTGATGCTGGAATGTTGGTTCGACCCGGCCTTGTTGGCCGAGTCGTCAGGATGGGGTTGGGCGTGTTTTGTCTTTACGCACTGTTCGAAGTGATTCGAGACTACGAGTCTATCGTGGCCGCACCAATCACCGCCTTGCCCGGACTCGCGATCATCAGTGGTGTATGTCTGTGCATAATCAACTACGTGGTGAACATTGGATTTTCCAGGAACTGGGGCCGCTGGCCGGCTTACGCATCTCTCGGCGGGTTCGCGATCCTTGGGGCAATGGGTTTCGTTCTGGACGGTGGTGCCAACAGTCCAGTTTTAGGATTACCGTTTCTGGCTTGGCTCGTTTACTTTTACTCTCACCTGGGTGTGTCGTTTGTATTAGCGTCGTTAATCGCGACACCAGGATGCGAAATGCGATCCGTTCCCGAACTGTTCGGTCGTATGAATCATCGCCCAAGCGAAGAACACCATTGTCCGGCCGCATTCATCACAAAAATTGATGAATGGGAGCAACGACGACTCCAGGACGTGAGCTAACCAGAACACTTTGACTAAGTTTTACCGATACGCGACCGGCGAATCAAAAACCAGCCAGCGAAAACAAGCCCCAACGGGACATACAACGCTGCCACCTCTTAAGTTGATTGCGGATCGTGCAGCTCGTTAAGATGATCCGCTTGTGGGGCGAAGTGAATTAGCAAAACGAACAGGTCAATTAAATTCTACCGAAATCGCATCTGCAGTGGCTGGATTGCGATCGCGCAGATCAATACCGTACTCAACGATGGATTTGAGATTGACTAGAAAATAGATCCAGCACGAACGGCAGTTCAGTGCCCCATGGACCTGCTCACTGTCCTCATCGCCCATACCGGATTGTCTGAGATGCAAGCGGGTGCCCGTGCCTAACGGGGTGACACTGACGCTGACCTGGTAGCGTGTGCCAAAGCTAAATTCGACCAACTCATCCGTGATACGGAGGAATTGTCCCTCGCTACTGTAATCGTGAATGCCACGCCAACTGTAGCGGCTGCCCGGTGCTAACGTTGTCTCGTCGCCGTTGCCACTACCCACGGTCATCTCGGCCACGAAAAATCGGGTAAATCCTTCCGCCGTTTGCCAGTACCGCAGTACCTCCGCGGGAGAACCGTCCAGGTAAAGGTGAACGTCAAAAACATTCCAGTCGTGGGTCCGTGGGGTGGCTTCATCGCAGGGTTGATAAAGTACACCCAGACCGTTTGCCGCCGCAGGTTCACGGACGCGCAGGTCGTTGCCGTGAACAAGTACAGACTGAATATTCATCAGGTTTGCAATCCACCAACCGCGCGCATTGGCGTGTACCTCCCAGCGCGATTGCACATCGTCGGGCATACCGAACTGGCGCAGCACGACCCGCGTGCGCGCACCCTCCGTCGACAACGATACGTGGACCCAGCCGTAATCCTCACCAAACGAAAACAAGACAAACTTGTTGCGCTCGATATTCAGGATTTCCAGGTCGGTCTCAGATTGTGTCGGAAAGCGAAGGTGTAGCCGGTCGCCGTTGTCGTATTCAGCACCCCCTGGCTTCGTCTCGCCGCCAGCATCCACGATGGTAATCTGGTCTGCCCAGAAACGTGTCATCCCGTCGGCGGTTGCCCACAGCCGGTATACATCCTCAATGGACGCGTCGACGAAGTACGTGATCTGGAATTCAGACCAGTCGTAGTGCCCACTGCTACCATCCACAGCCACGCGAAGCGCTTTGAGACAGCTAATCCATCCAGCGGCATGCCTGCCGGCCGCGCCGCCCATTGTCTCTTTGAACCCGGTGTGGGTCAGTGTCAGGCGGGTGCCTTCGACGCTTGGTTCAAGGTCGAAGGTTACCAGCGTGGTTACGCCGATATCGTTGGCGCACCAGGTGTAAGAGATCCGTTCGTTCTCAATGACGTCCTGGACCTCGCAATGAATCGTGCCGTCCCAGCGACCGGAAGGTGGCGATGTGAATTTAAATTTTGCGCCCCGGGGAGGGTTCCAGATTACCGTCCATCAACCATGTGGACAATTTCTGTGGATCTGTCAGAAACTCCCAGACCCGCTGGACCGGGGCCGCGAGATGTATTGCTTTTCTCACCTCGTTCATTGGTCAGCCTCCACCATGGATTTGAGTTTGGCCAGTTTGCGGTCCCAGAAGTCCTCATAGGTTCTGACCCAGTCAGACAGCGGTGCCAGACCGGCACCATTGAAGCACTGCACATGCCGACGGCCCTCTTTTCTCTCGATGACCAGCCCGGTTTCTCGAAGTACCCGCAGGTGTTTGGAAATCGCCGGGCGCGTCAAGCCGAATCCCCCCGCGATTTCGTTGACCGTGCGGTCCTGTTGGGCCAGCAACGCGATAATCTGGCGGCGGGTTGGATCGGCAATAGCAGTGAATGTATCAAGCACAATAGGTAACTTTTGGTTCACATGTTGGCAGAGTTACATGTCAAACCCTTTGTGGGTGCCTGTGCGCGGTCGTTTTCTGGGGACCACAACGGTTGCGGGTTGCAAGGAGGCACTTCGCCGGAACAAGATTGTCAGCTATGCGACCGGGGTATTTTCGGTGTTCAATGAGCATGAACGGAGCACTGACCGAGTTCTGATCTGTCCAACAAACGCACCATGAGTTGCTTTCGGGTCTGTTCAAACCTGTACTGTCAGCGCCTGCAAACGCTGAAGGGCGTCCGAGGCCAGGTGCCGGATCAAGTCTCCCGCCCCGATTTCCCGACCAAGGCTTGCTGCTTGGCCCGACCAGAGTGATGAAAAGTCGGTACTGCCAGTCGCCTCCGCTTTTGCCTTCAGCGGAGCCAACGCCCCACCTGCGGTAGGAAATGCCGGTGCCTGTTTCGACATGGGCCCGATTCCCCGCATGATTCGGTTCACTATTCCCCGCGCCGGTCTACCCGTAAACACATTGGTCAACGCGGTCTGGTCATCGCGTGCGCCAGCTAATACCGCGCGATGTAACTCGGTAATCAACGATTCCGGGGTAAAGAGAAATGCGGTGCCTATTTGCACACCCGCCGCACCCAGGGCGAAGGCCGCTGCCACGCCTCGACCATCGGCAATCCCTCCGGCCGCAATTACGGGTACTTTTACGGCATCGACAACCTGCGGTATCAATGCAAAAGTCCCTGGCTGGGAAGCAAGGTTGTCCGTCAGAAACATACCGCGATGGCCGCCCGCTTCGTATCCCTGGGCGATAATTGCGTCGCAACCCCGATCCTGTAGCCACCGCGCTTCTTCTACCGTGGTTGCCGAGCTGAGCACCCTACAACCAGACGCTTTAACCCGCCGAAGCAAACTCCGATCGGGTAGTCCGAAATGAAAGCTCACAACTTCCGGTTTGAACTCTTCGACAACCTCGCACATCCGTTCGTCAAACGGCGCCCGGCCAAGGCCGGCAACAGGCGCGGATTGATCGATCCCGAGTTCCGTGTAGTACCTGGCTAAGAGTTCCTGCCAAGCTCTGTCGCGATCTGGATCGGGTCCAGGCGGAGTGTGGCAGAAGAAGTTGACGTTCAAAGGATTCGTCGTACGTTGTTTGATTACCCCGATCTCTTCTCTTGCTTTGGCGGCGTTGAGTAAGGCGCAAGGCAACGAACCGAGGCCGCCGGCAATGCCGACAGCGATAGCCATCTCCGATCCGCTTGCGCCAGCCATAGGTGCCTGAATGATCGGCAATTCGATACCGAGAAGTTCGAGTAACCGTTGGTCAGGCCAGTTCATACGTAGTGCAACCAGTGTTCGAACTCCGGGTCTTTACCCGCTTTGATCTCGCGCAGGCGCGTTTTCAACCTGCCGCTCACCGTCCCCATTTCGCCGTTGCCGATGGTTCTGCCATCGATTTTCACCACCGGCCAGACCCCGATTGAGGAAGCCGAGAGAAATACTTCACTGGCACGATGGAGATCTTCCTCCACCAGTTCTTCCTCCCGGCAACCGATCCCCATGGATGGCGCCATTTCCATGATGCTCGCCCGGGTGATGCCGAGTAACACCTTTTGTGCTGGAGGGGTGGCCAGGTTGCCGTTTTCGTCGACGATGAAGATGTTTGAAGTCGGCGCTTCAGCCACGCTGCCCCGGGCATCGAGCAGGATGATGTCGTCGAAGCCTTCTTTGCGCGCCTTCCATTTTTCGATCATCGGAGAAGTGTAATTTGCGGCAACCTTCGCCTGAGGTGGAATGATGTCGTCGCGCCGGTTGCTGATATCGCGGGCAATCTTGAGTGAAAGCCTGGCGGCCGAGTGAAATACACCCTGGTTTTTGTCGATGATGTCCACCTGGCTGTCGTAAGCCGCGATCAGTACCGAAACAGTGGGATCTTGCGGAACGAGTTCCACTTCCACAGACGGAATGATTGCACTGATCTTGAGGGACACCGCGCCGGGATTCTGGCGCACCGTTTCCTCACAGGCTTCGATCAACTCTTCCCGGGAATAGGTCAGGGGTAAGCCGGTAATTCTACAGGTGGTGATGAGTCGGTCGATGTGTGATGTCAGCCGAAATATTGCCGTTCCTTTATCGGTGTAGTGAACGCTGGTGTAGTCGAAGGCAAGAGATCCTCGCTGCAGGCTTTGTGAAAGTACGTGTACGGTGGCTGCTTCCCATTCGATGAAGTCACCGTCGCGCCATATTTTTCTAGACATAACTACTCCGCAACTCCCCAGAAAGCGCCCGTTGGCCAGGACACCGTATTTCCGTCATAACATAATCCCGGCTCACGATCATGTTCGAGCAGCAGGGGGCCGTCGAGGTCGACAAAACGGGCAGTCTGCGTCGTTGCCGATTTTTGTGTCAGCAGTAACGCGGGTGCCATGCTCAGCGAAGTCGCAACCATACACCCGATCATGATCTCCAGACCCAGTGCCTCAGCACGATGTTTCACGCCCAGGGCGTTTGTCAGCCCCCCGGCTTTGTCGAGCTTGAGGTTGATTACCTGATACTTTCTGGCGAGTTCGGCGAGATCGACATCTGTGAGAAAGCTCTCGTCCGCACCGAGTGACACGGGGCACTGGTAGCCAAGCAACGCAAGATCGTCGTCAGCCGGCAGGGGTTGTTCCAACAGTTCAACGCCGATGTCCGCAGCGATTACCGCGATCTCCTGGAGATAGTCGAACGACCATCCTTCGTTGGCGTCGACGATGAGTCTGGCGTTCGGGGCGCCGGATCGAATGGCCTTGAGCCTTTTGATGTCGTTTGTCTTGTCAGAGCCGCCGAGTTTGATTTTCAACAGGGGTCGATGGCTGTGCTGTTCGGCTTTGGCCTGCATCTCTCGAAGCGTGCCGAGACCGATGGTGAAAGCAGTGATCACAGGTTCTGGCTTTGCAAGATCGGCAAGAACCCAGACTGGCTGACTGGTTTGTTTCACCTCTAGATCCCACAGAGCACAGTCGATTGCGTTTCGAGTTGCGCCCGCAGGCATAGTTTCGATTAGATCCGCACGCGTCATCGCCTCTAGGGTTGACGGGTCGAGTGCATCGATCATCGTCAGGGTTTGTTGTACGGATTCGCCGTAATGCGGGTATGGCAGGCACTCGCCGACACCGCTCACGCCGTTTTCCGTGACCGTAACCACAACGACGTCTGCCGCCGTTTTCGAACCACGTGCGATGACGAATTGCCCGTCGATGGGCCAGGTTTCATGGCGAGCAGAAATCTCTATGCTCACGACTCAGCGGGTCACCACATCCACGATCGACGCCACTCCGCGACGCATGGGATCTGTAACGGGCAATTCGAACCGTCGCTGCAACTCTTCGAGGTAGGTGGCACTCTGGTTATCGTCAAGACTGGCAGTGTTTACGGCTATGCCCACACAGCGAACAACGGGGTTGGTCAAACGGCCGAGGGCGGTGGTTTGCTCGATGACGTCCTCGACGCTGGCGATGGGAGTGTCAACGTTGCGCATCGTCGTTCGGGTTGGCTCATGGCAGACCACGAAGGCGTTTGGTTGAGTGCCGTGCAGCAAACCCAGTGACACGCCAGCAAACGAAGGGTGAAACAAGGACCCTTGTCCTTCGACGATGTCCCAGTGATCGTCTGAATTTTCCGGAGTAAGGTATTCGCACGCTCCAGCGATGAAATCGGCGACTACCGCATCGATGGCGATGCCGCCACCTGCGATTAGAATTCCAGTTTGCCCCGTTGCCCGGAAGTCTACCTTCATTCCGCGTTTGCGCATCTCCCTTTCGATGGCCAGGGCTGCGTATTTCTTGCCGACCGAACAATCTGTTCCCACGGTAAGCAGACGGTTTCCCGCGCGCGGGGTGCCGTTCCCGGTACCAAACTGCAGGTCGCAATGACGGACATCGTATAGCTTGCCGCCGTGTTTTTCAGCCGCAGCGACAACCGCAGGAAACTCACGGAACCGAGTGTGCATGCCGCTCGCGATGTTGAGCCCTGCTTCGAGAGCTGAGACGATCACCGGAATCCAACTCTCCGGCAACGTTCCGCCGGGGCTGACGGTTCCGA
>SMVA01013213.1_pt1 | contig 14228 bp, 11 predicted proteins | sample 2456451 | NCBI WGS metagenome assembly SMVA01 (sample SAMN11095933, study PRJNA526329) | marine sediment metagenome | biome: Marine sediment; feature: Surficial sediment; material: Deep marine sediment; isolation source: Hadal surficial sediment | place: Pacific Ocean | collected 2014-05 | depth...
ATCGTCTTCTCGCTGATCGAGATCTTCCTGAAGTACGACCTCACCCTGGCCGAGATCAATCCGCTGGCCAAGCTCGAAGATGGCCGTTTCATCGTGCTCGACGGCCACGTGGACATGGAGGCCGAGGCCCGCGACAAGCACAGGCAGTTGCTGGACGAAATCGGCATCCGCCCCGAGGAGACACGCCAGGCGCGGCCCCCCACCGAGTTCGAGATCAAGGGCGCAGAGGTCGACGCCTCGGACCCCCGCGGCGTGGCCGGCAACGTGGTCGAGTTCGACGGCAACCTGGGACTGATCATCGGCGCGGGCGGCGGCTCGCTCACGCTGTTCGACGCGGTGCGCAATCAAGGCGGGAAGCCCGCCAATTACTGCGAGATCGGAGGCAACCCCAGCGTCAAGAAGGCCTGCGCGCTCACCAAGCTGGTGCTCTCGAAGCCCGGCGTCGAGAAGATCGCGGTGATGATGAACGTCGTGTCGAACACGCGCGTCGACATCGTCGCCCGTGGCGTCATCAAGGGAGTCATCGAATCCGGCCTCGAACCCAAGGACACCATCGCCATCTTCCGTATCCCGGGTTCCTGGGAGGCAGAGGGATTCAAGATCCTCGAGAAGTACGGCGTCGAGTACTGCGACCGCAGCGTCTCGATGTTCGAAGCCGCGGGGCGCGCCGTGGCGAAGATGAGCTAGGGGCGCGACATGCCGATCCTGATCGACAAGGACACCCGCTTCATCATCCAGGGAATCACGGGCCGTGAGGCCGTGAGCCTGACCCGTGAGAACCTCGACTACGGCGCCACGATCGTAGGCGGCGTAACGCCGGGGCGTGCGGGGCGCGACGTCTACGGCGTGCCCGTACACGCTTGCGTGCGCGATATCACCTCGAAAACGCGAGTCGACGGTTCGATCGTGTGCGTGCCTCCCAGCTTTACGCGCGACGCCGTATTTGAAGCCCTCGAGAACGGCATCAAGCTGATCGTCATCGTCACCGAGCGCATCCCGCGCCGCGAAGTGGCCCAGATGGTCGAGCTCGCGAAGCTGCGCGGCGCCCGCATCATCGGACCCAACTGCCTCGGCATCATCTCACCCGATGAGGTCAAGATGGGCGGCATAGGAGGCCCTGCGGCCAACACACGCCAGGCCTACACCAAGGGCCCCGTCGGCATCATGTCCCGGTCCGGCGGCATGACCACCGAAATCGCCAGCACACTCACCGCAGCCGGCATCGGCCAGTCGACGGCGGTCTCGATCGGAGGCGACGCCATCATCGGCTCGACCTACGCCGAGCTGATGCCGTTGTTCGAAGCCGACCCGGAGACCCAGGCCATCGCCATCTACTCCGAGCCCGGTGGCCGCATGGAGGCCGAGCTGGCCGAGTGGGTAAAGGAGAACGACTCGCGACTGCCGATCGTGGCCTTCATGGCCGGCCGCTTCATGGACGAGATGCAGGGTATGCGCTTTGGCCACGCCGGAACCATCGTCGAGGGCAAGGAAGACACCACGGCCGACAAGATCGAACGCATGCGGGCGGCCGGGATCGAGGTGGCTGAGCGGATCGAGGAGATTCCGGGCCTGATCCAGAAGAAGCTAGAGGAGGCCGCCTGATGCCCGGCATGTTCATCGATGTCCAAGTGGACGCGAAGGTCGCGGGCGATCCCAAAGTCGCAAAGAAGCTCGCAGAGGTCTGTCCCGTTTCGATCTTCGAGGCTGGCAACGGAAAGCTCCGGATCGTCGAAGAGAATCTCGACGAGTGCGTTCTCTGCGACCTCTGCATCGAGGCAGCGCCCCCGGGAGCCGTCCGCGTCATCAAGTTGTACGATCAGTAGAGCGCCCTGTGGCCGCCCAAGGGGCAGCCACACACCCCGACGAGGAAACGACATGCGAAGCGCCAAGGACTTCTTCAAACCCAAGGCGATCGGTGCCCCGATGCCGCCCCGCGAGATCCCCTTCAAGCCGGCGCGGATGATCCACTTCTTCGACCCCAGCAACCCGAAGATGGCGGCCAAGGTCCCGGACCTGGCCCAGAAGTGCGATGTCCTGCTGGGCAACCTGGAAGATGCGATCGAGACGGGCAACAAGATCGCGGCCCGGGAAGGCCTGATCAAGACGGCCCGCAACGTCGACTTCGGCGAGTGCGCGCTCTGGACCCGGGTCAACAGCCTGGACAGCCCCTGGATGCTGGACGACATCACCCAGCTCGTCACCGAGATCGGCGACAAGCTGGAAGTCATCATGATTCCGAAGGTAGAGGGGCCCTGGGACATCCACTACGTGGACCAGCTGCTGGCTCAGCTCGAAGCCCGGGTGGGGCTCGAGCGCCCGCTGCTGATTCACGCGATCCTCGAAACCCACCAGGGTGTCGTCAACATCGAGGAGATCTGCGGAGCGAGTCCGCGCATGCAGGGTTTGTCCTTCGGTCCCGCCGATCTAGCAGCCAGCCGGCGCATGAAGACGACGCGGGTGGGCGGCGGACACCCGGGATACCTGGTGCGCACAGACCCGGATCCCGACAACCCGGACGCCGTGCGGATCACGGCCCAGCAGGATCCCTGGCACTACACGCTGGCGCGCATGGTCGACGCGTGCACGGCCCACGGCATCTATCCGTATTACGGACCCTTCGGCGACATCAAGGACACGATCGCGTGCGAGGATCAGTTCCGCGCGTCGTTCCTGCTCGGCTGCGTGGGCGCGTGGTCGCTCCACCCGGTCCAGATCGACATCGCCAGGAAGGTGTTCACGCCTCCGATCGACGAAGTCCTCTGGGCGCGCCGTGTGATCTCCGAGATGGGCGATGGCGCCGGCTGCGTCATGATCGACGGCAAGATGCAGGACGACGCCACCTACAAGCAGTGCCAGGTGATGGTGGACTCCGCCAAGCGCATCGCGCGCCGCGATCCGGAGTACGCGGGAGCCTGCGGCTTCAGCGCCGACGACCTCCAGGAGATCTGATACCGGGTGAACGGTCTCGCAGTCGTGGCCAGTTGCGTCATCGGGTTGGCGGTGACCGGCTGCGCGTCGAACCCCGACCCGCGAGACGATCCGGACTATCTGCGCTGGGTCGCCTTCCGGAGCATCGTCGGCAAGGAGAATCTTCTGCTGCGCTGGCGCCGTGACCAGATGCCCCTGAAGGTGTACGCGATGCGGCCGCCCGAAGGGTTGTTCGAGGAGCCCGCCGACGTCCACGAGGCAATCCTCGACGGTATCCTCAACTGGAGCAACGTCATCGAGACCGGCCTTCCGGCATTCACCTTCGTCGAGAATCCGGGCGATGCGGACATTCCGGTGGTGTGGGAAGAAGATCCGGTTGGCGGCTTCTACGTCGCCCACTGCGTCTACCACGTCAATATCGACCAGCAGCGTTTCGGTGTGTCGCGGATCCTGATGACGGGTCGCTGGGGGGACGACCGGGTGGCCAGCAAGGAAGAGATCTATCGGGTGATGCTCCACGAGATGGGCCACGCCCTCGGACTCGCCGGGCACAGTCCCAACCACAACGACATCATGGGCCGCCGCGGCATCCGCTGGCTGGAGCGCCCCGGCATCTCACAGCGGGACCGGACGACGCTGCGCCTGCTCTACGAGAGGCCGATCGGAACCCGCATGTCCGGTGCGAAGCGCGAGAGCTACTGGTGACGGTCGATCTCGTCCTCTACGTCTCGGGCCACGGCTTCGGCCACGCCACGCGTAGCACCGCGCTGCTCGTGGCCCTGCGTCGACTCGCGCCCAAGCTGCGAATCCACGTGCGGACCGATGCGCCCGCCTGGCTCTTCAGCGAACGAGATGCAGCCGCCGAGATCACCGAAACGGCACTCGACCCCGGAGTCGTACAGCCAACGGGTCTCGACATCGACGCCGAAGCCACCTTCGAGGCCCACCGTCGATTCCAGGAGCGCTGGAGTGACCTGCTGGAGCAGGAGGTCCACTGGCTGCGCAGCGTCGGGGCCCGACTCGTGGTCTCCGATGCGCCACCGCTCGCCATCGAGGCCGCGTCCCAGGCTGGAGTCCCGGGCCGCGTGGTCGCCAACTTCACCTGGGACTGGATCTTCGGCTGCTGGGCCGAGGACGATCCGCGTTGGCGCCCGGTCGTCGCCCGCTATCGCGATGCCTACGCGCGGGCCGAACTCGCCTACCGTCTCCCCTTTCACGGAGACTTCTCGACGTTCTCCGACGTGGTCGACACTCCACTGCTGGTGAATCGTTCAACGCGGCCGCGTTCGGACTGTCGTGAAGCCATCGCCTCCGAGGACGGCCGGCGTTGGGTGTTGGTGTCCTTCGGCGGATTCGGAAGTGGCAGCGTCGCACAAATGTCCAGATCGGACCTCGACGCCTATCGTTTCGTCGCGCTCGACCTCGATCCGCCAGCGGGCTTCGGCGATTCCTGGCTCAAGCTGCCCCGCCCATCCCCCGTGGCCCACGAAGACCTGATGCACGCCTGCAACGCCGTCATCGGCAAGGCCGGCTTCAGCACCGTCGCCGAAGCCATGGCCCACCAGACGCGCTTTCTCTATCTGCCGCGAGCGAACTTCCCAGAGGCGCCGATTCTCGAAGAGGGCTTGCTGGCGTGGGGCGGCGCCCAACCCATGAGCCGGACCGACTTCGAAGCAGGCCACTGGCGCGAAGCCCTCGACGCGATCTTCGCCACACCCCGCCCGCCGGAGGTGGAACCCTGCAACGGCGCGGAAGTAATCGCCGCTTCCCTGCTGAAACGCCTGGACGGCGACTGACGTTTCAGGCCGAGAGTTCGAGCATCTGCTCGATCGGCTCGAGCGCGCGCACCCGGATGTCCTCGGGAACCGTGACCTCGGGCTTCAGGTCCCGGAGGCAGAGGTAGAGCTTCTCCAACGTGTTGAGCCGCATGAACGGACACCGATTGCACGAGCAGCTCTCGTCCATGCCCGGCGCCTGGATCAACGTCTTGTCCGGCGCCAGCTTCTGGATCTGGTGAAAAACCCCATCTTCGGTGGCGATGATCAGCGTCTTCGCGGGAGACTCGACGGCGCGTTGGATGATGCCCGTAGTCGAGGCGATGAAGTCCGCTTCGGCGAGCACGGATTCGTCGCACTCGGGGTGGGCCAGCACCTCCGCGTCCGGGTGTTTCACCCTGAGCTGCACCAATCGCTTGGCGCTGAACTGCTCGTGCACGATGCAAGCGCCCTGCCAGATGATCAGGTCGTCGCGCCCGGATTCCTTCGCGACCCAACGGGCCAGGTGCCGATCCGGTGCAAAGATCAGCGGCTCGTCGCCGAAGGACTCCACCATCCTCACCGCGTTCGATGACGTACAGATGAGATCCGACAGCGCCTTCACCTCGGCACTGCAATTGATGTACGAGAGGACTTTCGCACCCGGGTGGGCGTCGATGAACTGCTTGAACTCATCGGGCGGGCAGCCGTCGGCCAGCGAGCAACCCGCCTCCAGGTCGGGCACCACGACCTTGCGATCCGGGTTCAGGATCTTGGCCGTCTCGGCCATGAAGTGGACGCCACAGAAGGCGATCACGTCGCGGTCGACCCGGGTGGCGGCACGAGCCAAGAGGAGGGAGTCGCCCACGAAGTCCGCCAGATCCTGGATCTCGTCTTCCTGATAATAGTGAGCCAACACGACGGCGTTACGCTCCTCCTTGAGCTCGAGGATGGCTCCCTCGAGATCGTCCGGGAGTTCGACCCGCTCGCCGCCGTCGGTGAATTTCGCCATATCAAAGCTTATCCCCGATTCTCCGGGCTGGGTAGTCAGGCTCCCGGCTCGATCAGCAGCGTCGGGACTCCGCAGGGTTCACCTCGGACCGTGCAGACCCGGGTGCCTGGCTTGTTGCCGCCGCGCACCTCGGACACATCGAAGCCGGCCTTGGCGATGCGCTGCCGGGCCGCGTCGGCGTCGGGAACCTGCCAAGCAAGGCCGCCGAAGCGGTCGCGTGCGTGGCGGTCTGGTTTCACCCCGATTCGACCGACGACTTCGATCGTGGCCCCGCCGACCCGAAAGAAGAGCATGCGCAGCTCTCGCGCCTCGAAACTGCGGTCGAGAGCCAGCCGCAGGCCGAGCTGTTCGCCGTAGAGCTTCTTTGTCGCCTCGAGATCCGGACTGATCAGAACCACGTGGTCCAACGCCTGGATGGAGGCCGACGGATCGTCTGGCTCGACCAGGGGAAGCAAGTCCTCGGCATCGAGATGTTCGATTCCAAAGAGCCACGGTCCCCGCGTCGCCTCCACACCGATCATGACGTTTCGCCAGCGACGCACGTCGCCGCTGTCACTCGAACGTCCCTCCCCTTCCCACGGATCCCGAACGGGAAGCCCCGCCGCCCGAAGCCGGGCGGCGCAGGCTTCGGCGTCATCGGTCCCGAAGGCGAGGCCGAGCTCACCCTCTCCCTGCTGCTCGAGGGCGGCTTCCAGGGCGCGGCCCACGAAGCCGTCGCCCACCGGCGAGATCAATTCCAGGTAGGTGTTGGAGACACGAAACAGCGCGTTCGCGGATCCCGCGTCGGCGTGGACGCCGCGCCACGAGGCCTTGCGCCCGAAGAGGGCCTCGGTCTGGCGCGTGGCCTCTTCGAGATCGCGGACGACGACCATCACGTGGTCCAGGGAATGGAGCATGCCGCGAGCATGGCACGTCCCAGCGCTTCCGTCTCCCGCTCTGCGCTACGGTCCGACGGTGAGTCGCGCGACTTCGATCGTCCCCTTCTCGGTGCTTGCGCTGGTCTCCTCGCTTACGTTGGCGCTCGCATGCGGCGCTGACGACCGCCCGAACCTCTTGCTCATCACGGTCGACACCCTTCGCGCCGACGCCCTCGCCTGCTACGGCGGCAAAACCGACGTGGGAATCCACATCTGTTCGATTGCCGAGGGAGGGTCGCGTTTCCAGTGGGCGTTTTCGACGGCACCGTACACCGCGCCTTCGATTGCATCGATCCTGACGTCCCGATATCCGCTCGAACACGGCGTCACCCAGCACGCGCGCAGCTTCCTACGCAGCGAGAATGAAACCCTGGCCGAGGTGCTGCGCGAAGCCGGCTACCAGACCGCGGCCTTCGTATCGAATCCGGTGCTCGATCACCGCAAGCGGCTCGGTCAGGGCTTCGATCACTGGGACCAGGAGATGAATCGTCAGGAATTCAACAGGCGCGGCTACGTCGAGCGTCACGCGATCGACACCACGAGTGCGGTGCTGACCTGGTTGCGCCAGGAGGCCGAAGCGCCGTGGTTCGTGTGGGTGCATTTTCAAGACCCCCATGGTCCCTATGCACCGCCCGGCGCCCCCCCCGGTCGCAATCGCCTCAAGACGATCACGCTACCGATCCTCGACAACGACTCCGGTCGGGGCGGCATCCCAGCCTACCAGGTCATGCCCAACGTGACGTCGCTCGCGACCTACAAGCACCGCTACCTGAACGAGATCCGGCTGGTAGACCACGAGGTGGGGCGTCTGCTACGCAAGATCGACGAGCTCGGCTGGCGCCCGGCCGTGCTGCTGACGGCCGATCACGGCGAAGCATTCGGGGAAGACGGCTACTACCTCGCCCACGGTCATTCGGTCGGACTCGATCAGATCCGTGTGCCGCTGCTGTGGCGCCCACCGCCCGGCACCGAGCCGGGACCGCCGCTGGTTCGCTCGAGCGTGAGCGGCGTCGACGTGGCGCCCACCTTGCTGCGGGCCGCGGGAGCCAGGACGCCCGAGACGTTCAGCGGCCGGGCCCTGCAAGCCATCCATACGGGAGATTCGACACCGAGGTCGATCTTCGCCGAGGGCAGTCGACACGCTGCCGTCATCCAGGGGCCCCGCTACTTCTCCCGGCAGCGGGTGGTGGGTGCAAAGCTGCGCAAGAACGGCGAGCCCTGGGATGATGACAACGCCGATCTTCCGTCACGTACGGCACCCCTCGATTCCAAGGCAGGGCCTCCGCACTACACGGAGGTCGGCGCCGACCCACCGCACGAGTTGGAAGCGGCGCTACGCGATCACCTGAGCCGCGCAATCCCGCAAGCGGGTGGACGTCACTCCGAGGTTCCACAGGAGCTGGTCGAGCGCCTGCGCGAGCTCGGCTACACGACCGACGAGTAGGGGCGGGATCCCAGGCATCCCGGGGTCGTCAGAGATCCCAGAAGATCTCCTCGTTGGTGAGCTCGGACTCTTCTACTTCGGACCGCTTCATGCCGGCCGGAACGGCGTCACTACCCCGCAAAATGCGTTCCACATGTTGCTCCAGATCGCGTGTCTCGTCTTCCCAGTACTGGCGCGTCCCGAAGTGGGGGAATGCGTCGGGAAAGGCCGGGTCCTGCCAGCGCTTCGCGATCCAACCGGCGTAGAAGACGAACCGGAACGCCCGCAGCGGTTCGACGAGACGCAGCCAGACCGGCTCAAAGTCGCGGAACTGACGATAGGCATCGATCAACACGGAGCGTTGTCTTGCTCCCTCGGCGTCGCGGCCAGGCAGCAGCATCCAGACGTCGTGAACGGCGGGACCAACCACGAAGTCGTCAAAGTCGAGGAAGAACCAGCCCTCGTCTCCATGAAGCAGGTTCCCCACGTGACAGTCCCCATGGATTCGGTGCAGGGGAACCGCTTCACACCAGCTGTCGTACAGCCGGGCCACCTCTTCGACCACCGCCCGATATCGCCGCGCACACTCGGGTGGCAGAAAGCCGCCCTCTTCCAGGAACGCTAGCGGCTCCAGCACCGCGCGCGACCCGTCCAGTCGCTGTCGGTGTTCCGCTTCCGATGCCGCCCCCACGTTGTGGATGCGCGCTAGCAACCGTCCCAGGACCTCCAACTGTTCGTCCGTGAACTCGTCGGGAGAGCGCCCTCCGGTCCTTTGCCAGACGGCATAGTGGATGCCCTCCACCTCGTGCAGGGTCTTACCATCCGCGAACGACAGCGGAGCGCACACGGGGATCTCGGCTTCGCGCAACTCGGCCAGGAAACGATGCTCATCGAGAATGGCATCCGGGCTCCAGCGCCCCGGCCGGTAGAACTTCACCACCACGTGGTCGCCGCTCTCGAGCCGCAGATCATAAACCCGGTTCTCGAGACAGGTGAGCGGCGCGATGTGTCCGGTGGGCTCGAAGCCTCCCGCCTCGACCGCTTTCAGGACCCAGTCGGGCGTCAACTTGAAGAAGAAGTCGGACACGCTTCGCGAGTCTAGTCGACCGTGGGGGATTCGTTTCGGCCGGGGACGCCAGCCTCCCCAACCCCGTCCGCTCCGACTACCCTCTTGCCAGCCCCACTCCCCGATTGCTGCCATGAGCTAAATTCGTTAGCCTTCTCAAGTACTTGCGAGAGAGTCCGGTATGAGCGACCCGTCCGATAGGAAGCGCGATCGGCCCTGGGTGTTTCGAACCTATTCGGGACACTCGTCGGCCCAGGCGAGCAACGAGCTCTATCGCACCAACCTGGCCCGGGGGCAGACGGGCCTGTCGGTAGCGTTCGATCTGCCGACCCAGACCGGCGTCGATTCCGACCACCCGCTGGCCCGGGGCGAGGTCGGCAAGGTCGGCGTACCGATCGGGAACGTGGAGGACATGTCGACGCTGTTCGAGGGCATCCCCCTCGATCAGATGAATACCTCGATGACGATCAACTCGACGGCGGCCTGGCTCCTGTCGCTCTACGTAGCCGCCGCCGAACGCAGCGGCGTCGACGCGACAATGCTCCAGGGCACGACCCAGAACGACATCATCAAGGAATATCTCTCGCGCGGGACCTATGTGTTTCCGCCCGAGCCCTCCATGCGTCTGATCAGCGACATGGTGGCCTACAGCGTGGACGCAATTCCCAAGTGGAATCCGATCAACGTCTGCTCGTATCACCTCCAGGAAGCGGGAGCGACGCCGGTCCAGGAGATCGCCTACTCGTTTGCAACCGCGCTGGCCGTGCTCGACGCGGTGAAGGCGCGAGACGACGTCCCGGACGAGGCGATCCCGCGCGTGGTCGGACGCATCTCGTTCTTCCTGAACTCGGGCATCCGCTTCGTCGAGGAGGTCTGCAAGGTCCGCGCGATGACCGAGCTCTGGGACCAGATCACAAAGGAACGCTACGGGGTCGAGGATCCCAAGCTGCGCCGCTTCCGCTACGGCGTGCAGGTGAACAGCCTGGGTCTCACCGAGGCCCAGCCCGAGAACAACGTGATCCGCATCGTGCTGGAGGCCCTCGGTGTGACCTTCTCGAAGAAGGCGCGCTGCCGGGCCTTGCAGCTTCCCGCCTGGAACGAGGCCCTCGGGCTCCCGAGGCCCTGGGACCAGCAGTGGTCGCTGCGCATCCAACAGATCCTGGCTTTCGAGACCGACCTGCTCGAGTACGAGGACCTCTTCGACGGTTCCTTCGTTGTCGAGGCCAAGACGCGCGAGCTGCTCGAAGAGGCGCGCACCGAGATGGAGAAGGTGCTGGCCATGGGCGGCGTCGTGGCTGCCGTCGAGAATGCCTACATGAAGCAGCGGCTGGTCGAGTCCCAGACTGCGCGGTCCCGTGCCATCGAAGACGGCGAACAGATCGTGGTCGGCGTGAACCGGTTCATAGAAGCGGAGCCTTCACCGCTGGTCGAAGGCAAGCAGTCGATTCTCAAGGTAGACGACACGGCCGAGAGGGAACAGATCGAGCGGCTCAATGCATTCCGAAGCCGGCGAAACGAAAAGGACGTGGCGGCGGCACTCGCGAACCTGAAGGACGTGCTTTCCAGTGGCGGCAACGTGATGCCGCCTTCGATCCGGGCGGCCCACGCGGGCGTCACCACTGGCGAATGGAGCGACGCCTTGCGAGAGCTCTTCGGAGAGTACCGGGCGCCTACCGGCGTCGTCGCGCGCCAGACGAACGGCGCCGGACCCCGCACCCGGGAAGTCCGCGAGCGGGTACGCGCGCTGTCCGAGAAGCTCGGACGCCCGCTGAAGGTGCTGATCGGAAAGCCCGGCCTCGACGGCCACAGCAACGGCGCTGAGCAGATCGCCGTGAAGGCGCGCGACGTCGGCATGGAAGTCGTCTATGAAGGCATCCGTCTTACACCAGCGGAGATTGTTCAGTCTGCCCGGGACGAAGGCGTACACGTGATCGGCCTCTCCATCCTTTCGGGTTCCCATGGCATACTCGTCAAAGACGTGCTCGCACGGCTGAAGGAAGCCGGCCTGTCCGGGCTACCGGTGGTGGTGGGCGGCATCATTCCCGACGAGGACGCGGAAACGCTGCGAAACGCCGGCGTGAGCCGCATCTACACACCGAAGGACTTCGACCTCACCCGCATCATGGGCGAGATCGTCGACGTCGTGGCGGAGTCTCCCGCTGTCCACTGAGCCTCGCGCACTGGCCAACCGACTGCTGTCGCGAGACCGCGATGCGGTGGCGGAGGCACTGAACCTCACGGACGATCAGCGGCCCGAGCGCCAGGCGGCCGCGCTCGAGCTGCTCGACATCCTGGAACGGGAAGCCCCATTCCCCGGGGCGGCCCGGATCGGGATCACGGGCGCACCGGGAGCGGGCAAGTCGACGCTGCTCGACGCTCTGGTGCGCGAGCTGCGGCCTCGCGGCGAGACCGTGGCGATCGTTGCTGTCGACCCGTCGAGCCAGCGCACGGGCGGCGCGCTGCTCGGAGATCGGATCCGCCTGCGTTCCGGCGCCTCGGATCGCGGTGTCTTCATCCGGTCCATGGCGGCGCGCGACCGGCTGGGCGGTCTATCGGACGCAACCCACGCAGGGGTCACGATCCTGGCTTTGGCCTTCGACTGGGTCTTCATCGAAACCGTCGGGGTCGGCCAGTCCGAGGCCGACGTTTCGCGCCTGGTCGACACCCTGGTCTTCGTCGCCAACCCCGGAACCGGCGACGTCCTGCAATTCATGAAGGCCGGTTTGCTCGAGCTTCCAGACATCTTCTTGGTGAACAAGTCCGACGCTGGACCGATCGCCGAGCGAACCCTCTCCGAGCTCGAGAGCGGACTGGGTCTGGGGGAACGCAGCGACGAAGCCTGGACGCCTCCCGTGTTGCTCACTTCGGCACGAGATGGATCGGGCGTTCACGCGTTCGTAGAGGCGCTCGACGCCCACCGGCACCACTTGCAGGACAACGACCGGATCTCCCAACGCCGCAGCGAAGCCGCCCACGCCCTGGTGATCAGCGCGTTGCAGCGCCGTTACGGAAGTTTCGGTTTGCAACAGCTCGGCGGTCTTGCCAGCTTGCACTCCCGCCTGGCGGAAGAACCCACAGCGTCGGCCTTCACCCGCATCGCCCGACTCGGCGCCGAGATCGAAGAGGCCTTGCGCAAGAGCGATTGAGTTGGCGAGCCGTTGCACGGGGCGTCCCATCATGACCGATGAGCTCTTCCAGACGATTCGCAGCGCCGCGTCAAGCGATGCCTGGTCGCGCGCCGTCGAGCTGGTACGAGCGGACGCCGTCTCGGGAGATCGTCAGGATGACAGCGAGATCGTGGTCCGGGTTGCGACGCGCGGAGGCCTCATCTCGCCCACCGTCACCCTCTTTCTCGATGATGAAGACTGGGACTGTGACTGCGGCACCTCCGAAGACGTCTGCGAGCACGTAGCCGCCGCCGCCATCGCACTCCGAAGAGCCGCAAGCGAGAGCCGGGATCTCTTCAGCGGCGGCACGAGGCACGGTCGGATCGGCTATCGCTTCAGCCGCGAGGCCGGCGGTCTGGCGATCGAGCGGGTCGTCGTAACCGGCGACGAGGAAACGCTTCTCACCACGACCCTCGTGGCGGTCGCATCGGGGCGCGTCGAGGGACCCCGTTTCCTGGCGACCCGGGCGGACCTCGCCATCGAACAGACCCTGGGCGCGAAACGCCGCGGACGGATCCCGCGAGGCATCCTGCCGACCCTGCTGGGCCCGCTGGCGGAGTGCCCGGACGTGAAGCTCGACGGAGAACCCGTCGTGGCCTCGGCGGCGGAAGTGGGCTGGGTCGCGCTCGTGGAGGATGACGACGGAGGCTTCCGGGTCCGCGTGGCCCGGGACGAGAGCACGGCTGAGACCTTTGACAACGTGGTCGCCCTCTGCGGGAAGACCCTGCGGCCGCTGCGAACGCCGCTCTTGACCGGCCGCGAGATCGAGAATTTCACACGCAACGGCAAGCACTTCGAAGCGGACGAAGCCGTTCGCCTGGTGACCGACATCCTGCCGGCCCTGGCAGAACGGATCCCGATCGAAGTCCGCACGAAGAGGCTGCCAACAGCCGTCCGGGAGAAGCCCCGTATCGAGATCGAGGTGTCGCGCAACGGCGACGCGCTCTCGCTGCTTCCGATACTTCTGTACGGAGACCCAGCGATCGCACGGATCGACGCCGGCCGCCTCACGCTCCTGGGAGACGGGCCGGTTCCCCGCCGCGATGAGGCAGCGGAGGAAATCCTGATCCGGCGGCTGCAACACGAGCTCGCTCTGCTACCGGGACGCTTGCTGCCGGGACGACGTGTCGAGGTCTCGGGCGAGACGGCGATCACGGTCGCGGAGAAGCTCGAACGCTTCAGCGGCAAGCTGCGTGGCAGCGCCCACCAGCACTTCTTCCGCGCTCCCCAGCTGGAAGCCCGACTGCGGGATGGCGACGGCCCGTTCGATGTCGTGTTTTCGAGCGACGTGGACGGCACGCCCCACCACGCCAGTTCCACGCGCGTGCTGGCGGCCTGGCGCGCCGGTGAATCGCTGGTTCCCCTGGAGGGTGGAGGCTTCGCGACCCTTCCCAGCGACTGGCTGGGGCGCTTCGGCGACAGGATCACCGATCTCCTGGCAGCGAAGCAGGCGACCGGCTACCTGCCGCGCGCGATCCTTCCCGAGCTGGCGCGTCTCTACCAGGATCTCGACCAGCCGCTTCCCCCATCCCTGGAAGGTCTCGAATCGCTGCTCGATGCCGACGGTGAGATTCCCCAGGCTCCGCTGCCCGAGGATCTGTCGGCGACCTTGCGCGACTATCAACGGCGCGGTGTCGACTGGCTCTGCGCGCTTCGCGATGCCGGGCTCGGAGCGCTGCTGGCCGACGACATGGGTCTCGGCAAGACGATCCAGGCGCTGTGCGCCGTGCAGGGTCGGACACTCGTCGTGGCGCCAACCAGCGTGCTGTTCAACTGGCGCAACGAGATCGAACGCTTCCGGCCCGGCCTGACGACGTCGACCTACCACGGACCTGGCCGACGCCTCGATCCCGACGTCGACGTGACCCTCACGACCTACGCGCTGCTGCGCATCGACGCCGAGATCCTGTGCGCCGAACACTGGGACACGGTGATCTTGGACGAGGCCCAGAAAATCAAGA
>SMVA01226356.1_pt1 | contig 14228 bp, 8 predicted proteins | sample 2456451 | NCBI WGS metagenome assembly SMVA01 (sample SAMN11095933, study PRJNA526329) | marine sediment metagenome | biome: Marine sediment; feature: Surficial sediment; material: Deep marine sediment; isolation source: Hadal surficial sediment | place: Pacific Ocean | collected 2014-05 | depth 0-1...
CGGCGGCGGTGAAGCGAACACCCGCATACTCCGACCAAGCGATGGCATCGGACTCGTCGGCGGGCTCGCAGACGAAGGAGTTCGCGTAGTAGGTCACGAGTCCTTGGATACCGGCGAAGATCGGGTCGGTCGTGACTTCTACGTCGTTCCACCCCATCTGAGGCACGATCGGGGCGCGCACCCGCGACACTCGCCCGGGAACGAGCCCGATGCCATCGCCTGTGGACTCATCGCTTTCGTCGAATAGAAGCTGCATGCCCAGACAGATGCCCAGGCATGGGAGTCCTGCGTCCAGCGCCTCTCGGATCGGGCTTCGATCAGCGGGAAGCGCCCGCGCGGCGTGCCCGAATGCTCCCACGCCGGGCAGCACGAGGCCACGCAAGGAGAGTGCCTCCGCCCAATCGGCGGTGACCACCACCGTTGCTCCGGAAGCCTCGAGTGCCTTGCCGAGAGAGTGGAGGTTTCCGGCGCCGTAGTCGAAGAGTGCGAGTTTCACGAGGCTCTCGCCTCGTCGAGCGCACTCAGAAAGCGCTCCATAAGAGGCCATGGGCCGACGGTTACCCGCAGCCCCTCGCCCATCGCTTCGATCCCGGTGAAGGGGCGCACAGCGATGCCCCGCTCCCTCAGCGCGAGCGCGTCATCGGATGCGGACCCGCTGGGTGAGGCGAACAGGACGAAGTTGGAGCGGGACTCCAGCGGCCTGAGCCCACGGGTGCGGAGCGCGTCGGTCAGTCGCGCGCGATTTGTGAGGCACTCGGCTACCGTGCGGGCCATCCAACCGTCTTCATCTAGCAGCGCGGCAGCGACGGCTTCGGCGGCGAGTCGTGAGACCTTGTACGGGCCCCGAGATTTCTCGATCGCCAGCGTTGTCGCTGGTTGGGCGACGCCGAATCCGCAGCGAAGGCCTGCGAGGCCCAAGGCTTTGGAGGCTGTGCGAGCGACGAGCAAGCGTGGGTTTCGCACAGCCCAGGAAATCATCGTCTCTTCCGCGAAGTCGGCGTACGCCTCATCGAGAATGATCAATGGTCCCCCGTCGCCGCGGTGCCAAAGCAGCTGTTCGACCCACTCTTCGGGAAGTAGTTCTCCGGTCGGGTTGTTCGGGCGGCATACGTAGACTAGGTCGGGATCTTCTTCCAGGAGCAGCCGAGGGTCCCGGGCGGCCGCTGACCACGGCACCGGCTGCGCGGCGATACCATTCATGCGTGCCAGCGGCTCGATCATGGAGAAGGTCGGACTCGCGTAGCGAACCGTGGAGCCTCGTCCGTATGCGGCGCGGAAGGCCGAATCCAGCACGTCGTCGGAGCCGGCGCCAGTGGTCACGCAGTCGAGCTGTACGTCGAATCGCCGCGATACGGCTGCGCGTAGCGGGTCGGCATAGAGGTGTGGGTAGCGGGCCAGGTCGTCGCTGGTGGCGGCCTGGATTCGTGCGAGTGCGGCTGGGTGCGTGCCCCAGAGGTTGGTGTTGTCGCTCAGGTCGACATCGACCGGGCGCCGGTCCGGCGCGTACAGAGTGAGGTCTCCGTAATCGGCGCGAGGGAACGGGCTCATGGCAGTGACCTCGCGAGAGCTGCGGCCGCATGTGCCGGCAGCCTCTCCGCCATGGCGAGTGCCGCGACGTCATCCGCCATCGCCGCTGCTCCCTCCCGCGTCACTTCTTGGATCGTGTACGATCGTAGGAAGTGCTGCACCGAGAGGCCGGAGAAGGTGCGCGACCGGCCGCTCGTAGGCAGCACGTGGTTCGCACCTGTCAGGTAGTCCCCGAATGCCACCGAGGCATAGCCTCCGACGAACGTGGTCCCCGCCGTGCGGACTCGGCGAGCGTCTGCTGAGCCGAGGGCGGTCATGATCGAGAGGTGTTCGGGTGCGTACCGCTGGGCGAAGTCGAAAGCCTCGGTGTCCGACTTCGCGAGCAGGATCGCACCTGCACTCGCGAGCGCTGTTCGAGCGACCCCCGCCCGAGGAGTCTCCGCCAACAGACGACCGAGCGCCTCGCGACTTTCACGGGCGATGCGCTGCGATGTCGTCACGAGCACGCATGCCGCGTCCGGGTCGTGTTCCGCTTGTGCGAGAAGTTCGTGAGCTGCCCAGGTTGCGTTCGCTGAGTCGTCCGCGAGCACGAGCACTTCGGAGGGTCCGGCTGGGCAATCGATCCGCACGCGGCCCGCGACCTGCCGCTTCGCCTCGTTTACCCAGCGGTTCCCCGGACCGACGATTGCATCGACTGCGGGGATTGTCCCGGTCCCGAATGCCAGCGCCCCGATTGCTCCCGCTCCGCCGACGGCGAAGAGTCGGTCGGCACCAGCGATGGCGCATGCAGCCAGGACTTCGGCCAGTGGCTCACCGTCCGGGCCGGGAGGGGAGCACACGACGACCTCGGCCACATCAGCGGCCTTCGCGGGCACGACGCCCATGAGCACTGAGCTGGAGTAGGTGGCCGTTCCCCCCGGTGCATACACCCCGACCGTCTCGAGCGGCGTCGTCGCGCGCGTGATGCGCACACCGGGTTCGATGTCGAGCACGACATCTCTTGGAATTTGGGCGGCATGAAAGCTGTGGATGTTGCCGGCTGCACGCGAAAGGGATTGCCGAACCTCCGCCGGCAGGGCTCGCGCCGCCGCGTCCCATCGGTCGCGAGGCACCTCGATCCTTGCGAGCTCGACGCCGTCGAAGCGGCTCGCCATCGCGACCAGTGCTGCGTCGCCCCGATCCCGCACGTCGGCGATCACCTGCCGCACGGTTGTCGATACGTCGGAGGCATCCTTTGGACTGCGCTCGAGTAGCTGCTTGAGTGTGGCAGGGTCCAGCTCGCCGAGTGGTCCCTCAGCGAAGAGCTCCATGGCGCTCACGGCATCAACCTCTCGATGCGAGTCACCAGAATTCCCTCGGCGCCCAACTCTTTGAGGCGGGCGATGGTTTGGTAGACCGCGTCGGCGTCGACGACCGCGTGTGCAGCGACCCAGAATCCCGAGTCGAGAACCTCGACGATTGTGGGGCCGGACAGTCCTGGGATGATCCGGCGGACTTCCTCGAGCTTGGTGCGCGGCACGTTGGCCATGAGGTATCGCTTCTCTTGGGCTCGCAGAACTGACTCGATCGCGGTGGAGAGATCCTCGATCGTGCTCTGCTTCGCTGGGTCGGTGAGCGACCCCTTTCGTGCGATCAGGCGAGCGGAGGAGTCGAGGATTGTGTCGATCTCTCTGAGTCCGTTCACGCGCAACGTCGAACCGGTGGAGGTCAGATCCACGATCACGTCCGCTACGCCCAAGTGAGGAGCGATCTCCGTCGAACCCGAGACTGCTGCGATCTCGATGGGGATTCCGAGAGTCTCGAAGTACCGAGAGGCGATCCGCGGAAACGACGTGGCGACCCGCGTGCCGGCGGGTAGGTCCGTCGCGCTGGTCGCGATCGACTCGTCGCGTACGGCTACCACAAGCCGACAACGGCCGAAGCCGAGGTCTAGCACCTCCTCGACGCTCCGGCCGCTTTCCTCGACGAGGTCGAGACCGGTCACTCCGAGGTCGGCGGCTCCATCTGCGAGGTATTCTGGGATATCTGCGGCGCGCACGAAGATCGCCTGGAAGTCATCGCCCAGTGACGCCACGAGCGCCCGGTCCACGCGGAACGCCGGTTTGAGACCTGCTTGCTCGAGGAGCTGGAGCGCGCGCTCGGAGAGGCGCCCTTTGTTTGGCAGCGCGATGCGGATGCGTTGATCTGCGTGATATAGTGCCACGGTTCGTCCATGAGAAAATTGCACAAAAAAACCGCGGCCCGTCTGAGACGGGCCGCGGTGGCTTGTTGCTTCCTTGGATCTACGTCCTAGGTACGCACCAATCCTCCGCAGCCCGCGGGGGCGGCGTGATGATGGTGAGCGACGTGGATCATATTCAGCATAGTCCGGAAAAACTGTCCAGGCCCCGAGTAGGGGTCAAGGCCTGGTGACTATGGACGCCGGTGATATCGTTCGGCATGGACGACCACATCCGCATCCGCGGAGCTCGGCAGCACAACCTAAAGAACATCGACCTGGACCTTCCCAGGCGGAAACTCACGGTGATCACCGGCCCATCCGGATCCGGCAAGAGTTCGCTCGCGCTCGACACGCTGTTCGCTGAGGGCCAGCGCCGGTATGTAGAGTCACTTTCCACGTACGCCAAGCAGTTTCTCGAGCGCATGGAGAAGCCGGATGTAGACTCCATTGAGGGGATCTCGCCGGCGGTCGCGATCGAGCAAAAGAACCCGACCAAGTCGAGCCGCTCAACCGTAGGCACAGCGACCGAGGTGTACGACTACCTGCGTCTTCTCTGGTCGCGCGTAGGGCGGACACACTGTCCCGAGTGCGACCGGGAGGTCCGGCCCGACACCATCAGTGAAGCTGTGGATCGTGTCTTGGAGCTGCCCGAGGGCACACGCATACAGGTCGCGTTTCCACTTCCGCGCAGTGGACAGGTTACCCACGAGCTCATGGTGTCGAACCTGCGTGCGATGGGGTTCATGCGCCTGCTCGCGGACGGGGCGCCTCTGGATATCTCCGGGGAGGATGCCGTCGATGCTGAAGCTCTTGGAGTGGACGTCACCGGGGCGCGAGAGTTGCTCGTCGTCGTCGACCGGCTCAAGGTGGCGGGCGACGTAGCGGATCGCCTCGCCGACTCGCTCGGCACGTGCTTCGTCGAGGGAGAGGGAGACTCGATCGTGGTCGTGATGGGAGAACGAGGGGCCGGCTCGACCGTCGGCGCCACGGGCCGGGGGGCCGATGTGCGGCTTCTCTTCACCGAGCATTTCCGCTGTCCCGATCACCCCGAGGTCACGTTCCTGGATGCGACCCCGCAACTGTTCTCGTTCAACAGCCCGTACGGTACGTGCAAGCTATGCACCGGCTTTGGGGCCACGCTCGACTACGATCCCGAACTCGTGGTGCCGAACCCTGGTCGCTCGCTTGGTGAGGGCGCGGTCGATCCCTGGTCGAAGCCGCGATATCGGCGGGCGCGCGACCGGTTGAGGGACTTCGCGATGGATGAGAACGTCTCCTACTACTCACCCTGGGAGGAATTGCCTCAGAAGTTCAGGGAGGCCGTGCTCTTCGGCTCCAAGGGCTTCAAGGGCGTGATTCCGTTTCTCGTATCGAAGGAGAACAAACGGTATAAGCAGTACATTCGTGTCTTCTTGCGGCAGTACCAGAGTCCGAAGGACTGCCGTGAGTGCGGGGGTGCGCGCATTCGGCCCGAGGCACTCTTGGTGCGCATCGGAAAGCACACGATCTCTCAGGTTGCGGACATGCCGCTCGAGGAGCTCAGCCCTTGGCTCGACGCGCTCCAGCTCAGCGACATGGAAGCCCAGATTGCCGAGACGATCGTGCGCGAACTTCGCTCTCGTGTCGCGTTCCTCGTCGAGGTCGGGCTCGGCTACCTCACGCTGAGCCGTCAGACGCGCACGCTGTCCGGTGGGGAGGCGCAGCGCATCAACCTCGCGAACTCGCTCGGTGCAGCTTTGGTGGACACGCTGTACGTGCTCGACGAGCCGACGATCGGACTGCATCCCAAGGATACGGGGGCGCTGCTCAGTCTGCTTCAGAAACTCCGTGCGGCGGGTAACACAGTCGTCGTCGTCGAGCACGACTCGCAGGCGATCCTTTCAGCGGACCACGTCGTCGAACTCGGACCTGGTTCGGGAGAACAAGGCGGGGAGGTCGTGTATGAGGGGCCTCCGGAGGGGTTGGCGGATCAGGATACCGCTACCGGACGGTACCTCTCGGGGCGTTCCTCCCTCGCGTTGCCCGAGAGGGAGCGCAAGGTGAACGGAGCGTGCCTCACGCTGAGGGGGGCACGGCTTCATAACCTGCGCGGCGTCGACGTAGACATTCCACTAGGCACGCTCTCGGTGGTGACGGGAGTCTCTGGTTCCGGGAAGTCCACCCTCGTACACGATGTACTCTTCCGCGCCGCGGAACGAGAACTCGGCGGGGAGACCTCGGCGAAGGAGCACCTCGGCGAGCCTGTGGGGGAGTACGAGGCTCTGGAGGGACTCAGCCACCTTGATGCCGTGGTGCTGGTCGATCAGTCTCCCATCGGAAGAACTCCCCGCTCGAACCCTGTGACGTACATCAAGGCGTGGGACGAGGTCCGGAAGCTGTTCGCCACCCAGCCTACGTCAAGGCAGCGCGGGTATGGTCCGGGCCACTTCAGCTTCAATGTCAGCGGCGGTCGGTGCGAGCACTGCAAGGGCGCCGGCAAGGTCGAGGTCGAGATGGTCTTCATGGCGGACGTATTCGTGCCGTGCGAGGATTGCGGCGGCACACGATACGGCCGGGAGATCCTCGATGTGAAGGTGCGCGGCAAGCACATTTCGGATGTGCTCGATCTCACGGTCGATGAGGCGATCCGATTCTTCATCCGCGAACGAAAGCTCGGCAAGGCGCTGTGGCAGCTCCAGCAGGTCGGACTCGGCTACCTTCGCCTGGGCCAGGCCGCGACCACCCTCTCCGGTGGTGAGGCGCAGCGGCTGAAGATCGCACGGGAGTTCGCGCGCGCGGTCGGCAAGAAGGGGCGAAAGCTGTACATCCTCGACGAGCCGACGACCGGGCTCTCGGGCGAGGATGTGAGCAAGCTGTTGTCCGTGCTCTACCGCCTAGTCGATGCCGGCAACACCGTGCTCGTGATCGAGCACAATCTCGACGTCATCAAAGTCGCCGACTGGGTGATCGACTTGGGCCCGGGCGCCGGCGCGAAGGGTGGCAAGGTCGTGGCAATGGGCAGGCCCGCGACGGTCGCGAGCGTGCCGGAAAGCGTTACGGGGAAGTATTTGGCCGAGGTGTTGAAAGCGTAGGAGCCTCGTCGAGCCGCTGAAGCACTCACGACGACTAACGCCCTGGCCCGCCTCCGCTAACGCCCTGGCCCGCCCCCTCTCCGACCCCGCCCACTCCTCGGTGGGGCGGTGAGCGCGCGGTACTGCTGCAACGCTCCGATGACCTTGAACCTCACGACCATCTGACCGATCTCGGGTGTTGCCAGCGTCGGATTGCCTGTGACACCGGCGTCCGGGCGGCCGCCTCCCGGCATCCGCAGATGATTTCGCACACCGTCCGGGAAAACGTACATAACCGCCGACGTGTCCGTGATGCCTGCGTGGGAGCCGATGGTGGCCATGTCGTACCCGTACTCGGCCATCAGCCAGGCGCGCGAGTACTCCTGACCTTTTCGGTAGAAGTCGACCAGCGCGAAGACCTTCACGCCCTTGTCGGCCCACTCTTCGGCGAGCCTGCCCGCGACCTCCTCCAGGCCGTTCTGGTTTCCGCCGCTGTCCCCGATGAAGAGAATCTGATCGAAGCCGTGCGACTCGAGGCTACGTGCTGCGGCTTCCAGGAGGTGGTTGTAACTCGGTGACGGGTTCGTGATCACACCCGGCTTGTCGCCGAAACCCTCACGCTCGTAGGTGCCTTCCGGGACCCAGGCGATGGTTGGCGCGACGAGCGCATCGCCCAGCTCGTCCGCGATCAGCCCCGCGGCGTGCGTGACGATGTAGTTGTGCTTTCCCATGACCATATGCGGACCGTTTTGCTCGGTGCCGCCGGTCGGGATGATCACCGTCCTCTTCCCGGCGGCCATCGCGTCGCGGATCTCGGTCCAAGTCATCTGCTCGATGTACGGGTCGCCGGGGCTTTGGGCCGTGAGAGGGACCGCGACCGCGATCAAGAGAGGAAGCGCCAGGGCCAGGTCGTGTCGTCGGATCTTCATGTTGGTCTCCTAGCGGGCGGCGAGGCCGGCCCGAATCTGGGCCAGCGCGTTGTCGATCTTGATGCGCACGAAGCGCTGGCCGAACTCGGCCGTGGCGAGTGTGGGGTCCCCGCTGACACCCGAGCCCTCGAATCCGCCGAGAGGCTCGGCGAGTTCGGTGCGCACATGCGTGGGGTTCACGAACAGCAACTGCGAAGTGCCGACCATGCCACCATGACTTCCGATCTGCTCGTCAACGTAGCCGAGGCCTCTCAGGTAGCCGCGGATATCGTCACTGCTCTTCGAGTAGTAGTCGCCGATCCAGTGCGCTCGCGTACCCGTACCGGCCCACTCCTCGTTGAGCTGATCGGTGACGGCGCTCATGCCACTCTGATTTCCGCCGGAGTCGCCCAGGAAGACGATGTCCGTGAAGCCGCCCGCGGCGTGGCTCTTGGCGGTGTGCACGAGCAGGTCGCGGAACCACTCCTCAGGGAGCGTGATCGTGCCGGGCATACGCATATGGCCCCGGGACTCCTCCCAGCTCCCTTCGGGGACGTAGGTCATGATCGGCGAGACCAGCGCGTTGCCGAGCGACCGCGCGATCTGATTGGTCGTGTGCTCCATCACATACTTGTGTTGGCCCATGACCATGTGCGGGCCCTTCTGCTCAGTGCCCGCGGTTGCGATGAGGATCGTGGTCTTGCCGTCTGCGATCTGGTCACGGATCTCCTCCCACGTCATCGCCTCGATGAACACCGTACTGGGTGGTGACTGGGCGAGGATGGGCACAGCCAGCAGCGCAAGGGCTGCCCCGGTGCACAGGACCGTTCTCATCATCACGACTCTCCGCTTAGGCCTCTCAAGGCACGGCCTACGCTCCGGTAGTTGAACTCGGCCGCTTAACCAGGCAACTTCGGAGCAGATTCCAGAGTCGGCAAGCGCCCGGCTAAAGTCCGAGCTCTTTGCGGCGCTCTTTCTCACGCCGGGCGAGCAATATCGACAGGATTACCGCCCACACCGCATAGCCCCCTCCGCCCCGGCCCCGGCCTGGGTGAGCCCCATGCGGCTGATCCCAATGAGCGGCCGGATGCCGGCCAGGAACGAGTTGATGAGCGTCTTGATGCCGAACGTGAAGATCGCCTCGATGATCTCGCCTGATACGAAGTCTCTCACCCCCTCCGCCCGGCCGCTCCGCCGCCGCCTTCGACCTCGCTCATCGCTGACACTTCCCCGTGTCGCCCTAGTCGCTATGCTCAAGCTTGGCTCGAGTCGCCAAGCTCGACCTCTCGGCTCATTCGTCCGTTGTCTCCCATGACGGCTCCGCCACCGATCTCCGTGCTGCTCCCGGTCCGTGACGGTGGTGCGCATCTAAACGAGGCGATCGAATCGATCGAACAGCAGTCCTTCGCGGATTTCGAGGTTGTCGCCGTCGATGACGGCTCCACGGATGATAGCTACGAGAAATTGAAGGCGTGGGCTTCACGCGATGCGCGAGTGACCGTGATTCAGCAGACGCCTCAGGGCATCGTGGCCGCGCTCGAGGTCGGTCGTGCGTTGGCGCGAGGACGATATCTCGCTCGCATGGACGCGGACGACGTGTCCATGCGGACGCGCTTTGCCCGTCAGTACGAGTGGATGGAGTGCGAGCGAGCGCTCTCACTCTGCGGATGCCGGGTGGAGTACTTCCCCCGTGAGAACGTCCGAGGCGGAGCGCTTTGGTATGAGGCGTGGATCAACTCGACCTCGACGCCGGAGGAGGTCGCTCGTGAGATCATCGTCGAGTGCCCGATTGCGCATCCTACGTTCTTCATGCGGGCAGAGGCGGTCGCGGCAGTCGGAGGGTATCGGGAGCGGGGGTGGCCAGAGGACTACGACCTCGTGTTCCGACTGTGGCGGGCCGGAGGGGGCCTGGGCGTGGTTCCCGAGAAGCTATTGGGCTGGCGCGAGGGGGAGCATCGTCTGTCTCGCACAGATCCCAGGTACTCTCCGGACGCGTTCCGGCGCTGCAAGGTACACTACCTCCTCGAGGCCTTCCCCACGATCAGCGAGGGTGCCGTGATCTGGGGTGCCGGACCGGTAGGTAAGGCTCTCGCCAGAGAGCTCGTGAATCGAGGCGGGAAGCTCTCGGCGTTCGCTGAAGTCGACCCGCGAAAAATCGGCCAGCAGATATATGGTGTCCCTGTCCTGGATACCGCCCAGGCATTGGCTGATCGGGACGTCGTGCACCTCGGTGCGGTCGGTCAAAAGGGTGCGCGAGAGCAGCTTCGAAAGCTATTGTCCGAGGGCGGGCTGCGGGAGCTGAAATCTTTCGTGCTAATAGCGTGATTCGGGAGGCAAAAAGCGTTATTTTTTCCGGTCTCGGGAGGAAGCGCCCCGAGCGCCCTCAAGAGACGTCGTGGAGCCTCACAGGAGCGAGCGCTTGCCCCACCGCCTGTACCTCCCGGAGTCTGCAGTGACCGTGGGTCCTAACCGCTAGTGCGGCGGACGACGCCGTTCCTCGCGATCGGGCTCGTGGTACTGGGCCTGGAGTTGTCGACCGAGGCGGCGTCCGCGACGGCAGCCCGCTTGTCGTCGGGGTTTCAGGACGTCGTCGTCGGAGTTGAGTCGCTCGTTTCACCCACGCGCTTCGTGGCCGGTGTGTCGATGCTCGCGCTGGGCCTCGTCGTCGGCGTGGTGCAAATGATACTCGAGGGTGCGGAGGGAAGGGTCAGCGCGGTAGGAGGCACATGCCCTGTGTGTGGCAGGCAGACGGAGAGAATGAAGAGGAAAACATTGCACCGCATGCTCTCGACGTTCATGGGGCGAAAGCTCACCAGACGTCGCTGTGGTGAGTGCCATTGGACTGGCCTCTCGGTGAAGCACTGAAGCGGCGTTAGTCGGCGGATCGAACCTTAGGAAGGATGGACGAATGAGTGACGAGCTCGAGCTCGTAGGCGGAGACGGAGACGGAGAGGGAGAGGGAGAGGGCGGCGGCGGAGAGACGGTCTTATCGCGCCTGCTCGAGGACGAGATGCGGGAGTCGTTCATCGACTACTCGATGAGCGTGATCGTACAGCGTGCGCTCCCTGACGTGAGGGACGGTCTCAAGCCGGTCCACCGGCGCATCCTCTACGCGATGGGCGAGATCGGCCTGAGCCCCGGGCGCGCGTACAAGAAGAGCGCGACGGTCGTCGGTGACGTCCTGGGTAAGTATCACCCGCACGGCGACTCCTCCGTCTACGACTCCATGGTGCGCATGGTGCAGGATTTCTCCCTGCGTTACCCGCTCGTGGACGGCCAGGGCAACTTCGGTTCGGTCGACGGCGACTCCGCGGCAGCGTACCGGTACACCGAGGCCCGCCTAACTCACCTGGCGATGGAGCTGCTAGCCGACATCGAGAAGGAAACCGTCCGCTATCAGCCGAATTTCGACGGCAGCAAAAGCGAGCCGACCGTGCTGCCGGGGCGGATCCCCAATTTGCTCATGAACGGGTCGTCGGGCATCGCCGTCGGTATGGCGACCAATATTCCTCCGCATAACCTGCGCGAGCTCGTGGAGGCGTTGATCGCAATGATCGACAACCCCGATCTCCCGCAGGAGGAACTCGAGCAGATCATCCAAGGCCCGGACTTCCCGACGGCCGGATTCGTTTGTGGGCGCGAGGGCATCCGCGACGCGTATCGCACCGGGCGGGGCCGGATCATCATGCGGGCGCGCGCCGAGATCGAGCAACTCGACAACAACCATGAACGGATCATCGTCAGCGAGCTTCCGTTCATGGTCAACAAGGCGCGGCTCGTAGAGCAGATCGCCCAGTTGGTTCGAGACAAGAAACTGCCTGACATCCGCGACATGCGGGACGAGTCCGATCGCGACGGCATGCGCATCGTTATCGAGCTGAAGCGGGACTCCGTGCCACAGGTCGTGCTCAACCGGCTGTATCGACACACGCAGATGCAGTCGACGTTCGGGACGATCATGCTCGCGCTGGTGGACGGTCAGCCACAGATCATGCCGCTGCGCGAGATGCTCCAGCACTTCTTGGACCACCGCCACAAGGTCATCGTTCGTCGGAGCGAGTTCGACCTCGGCAAGGCGCTCGACCGCGAGCACATTCTCGAGGGTCTGAAGATCGCGGTCGACAGCATCGATCAGGTGATCAAGATCATCCGAGGCTCGAAAGACACCGCGGCGGCTTCCGAGCAGTTGATGGAGACGTACGAGCTGTCGGAGCGTCAGGTGAAGGCGATCCTCGACATGCGACTCGCGCGGCTCACGGGCCTCGAGATCGACAAGCTCGACGAGGAACTCGGCGAGGTACGTATCGTCATCAAGGCCCTGCGCGAGATCCTGGAGTCCGAAGACCGGCGCATGGAGATCTTGAAGGATGAACTGAGGACGGTTGCGGATAGGTTCGGGGACGACCGACGGACCGAGATCATCGAAGCTATCGGCTCGTTCGATGTCGAGGATCTCATCGTCGAGGAGGACATGGTGCTCACAGTCTCCCATCAGGGTTACGTGAAGCGTCTCGCGCTCGACACCTACCGGGCCCAACGCCGTGGTGGTCGCGGTCTGCGAGGCATGGATACCAAAGACGAGGACTGGGTCGAGCACCTCTTCGTGGCGTCCACGCACGACTACGTCATGATCTTCACCCGCCGCGGCCAGTGCTATTGGATCAAGGTGTGGGAGATTCCGATCGGCGGTCGGACCGCGCGTGGAAAGCCCATCGTCAACCTGCTCAACCTCTCGGACGACGAGGCGATTGCGTCTGTGGTGCCGGTGCGAGAGTTCTCGGATGACAAGCACCTCATATTCTCCACGCGCTTGGGCGTGGTGAAGAAGAGCGCGTTGGCTGCGTATGGGAACGTGCGAGCGGTGGGTCTCAACGCGATCAACATCCGCGAGGGGGATGAGCTGATCGACGTCCAGATCACGTCCGGAGACGACGAGATCATTCTCGCGAGTCGCGGCGGTAAGGCGATCCGGTTCAACGAGAGTGACTTGCGTCTGACTGGGCGTGCCACCGCCGGCGTGCGCGGGCTCAGGCTTCGTGGCGACGATGTGGTCATGGGCATGGTCGTGGTTCGTCCCGATTCTACGCTCTTGGTCGTTTCCGAGAACGGAATGGGCAAGAGGACCGAGGTAGACGCATACCGCTTGCAAAAGCGTGGCGGCACCGGTGTTATCAACCTCAAGACCACCGAGAGGACCGGACAGGTCGTCGCGATCAAGGCCGTGCAGGAGGACGAACAGCTGATGGTGATCACGAAGGCTGGCGTCGTGAACCGACAGCGGGTGGCCGAGATCTCGCTCATCGGCCGGGCGACACAAGGCGTGAAGCTCGTCAATCTGGACAAGGGCGATATCGTGGTGGATGTCGCCCGGGTCGTGATTGACGACGAGGAGAACGAGGAGAACGGCGAGGACGGAGAGAACGGGGGCGAGGGATCGGTCGAGACTGGCGCCGAGACGGAGGTTGCGACCGGACCCGATGTGGAGACCGACGCTGCTGAGGAGACCGATGCTGATCTGGAGACCGACGTTGCTGCGGAGACCGACGCTGATCTGGAGACCGACGTTGCTGCAGAGACCGACGCTGATGCTAGCTCGGGCGCCGAGGTAGAAGCGGATGCAGGAACGGACGCCGACGGCAGTGCCGCTGAAGGAGGCGAAGACGAAGAGTGAGCGATCTGGTGCAGGGCGAGGGGCTCGTTGGCCTGACTGAGATCGAGGCCGCGGCGCGACGTCTTGCTGGTATTGCTGTATCGACGCCGCTTTTGCCGGCGGAAGGGCTCTCCGAGGTCACCGGCGCGCAGGTGCGCCTCAAGTGCGAGAACCTGCAGCGTGCGGGGTCGTTCAAGATCCGAGGTGCTCACAACTTCGTGTCACAACTATCCGACGAGCAGGTCTCGTCGGGCATCATCACGTACTCCTCCGGCAACCACGCTCAGGCGGTGGCTTTGGCGGGCAAGCTCCGGGGCGTTCCGGTCGTCGTGGTCATGCCGACGACCGCGCCCAAGGTCAAGCGAGACGGCACCGAACGGCTAGGGGCCGAGATCGAGTACGAGGGCACGACCTCCGTTGAGCGAATGGCGCGCGCTGAAGCGATCGCCGAGGAGCGAGGTCTGGTCATCGTCCCGCCCTTCGACCACCGGCATATCATCGCCGGGCAAGGAACCGTTGGCCTCGAGATCGCGCGCGAATGGCCCGATGTTGATCTGGTATTGGTGCCCATCGGCGGCGGCGGGCTGGCGAGCGGCGTTGCGGCATCAGTGAAGAGGATGATACCGGGCGCGCAGGTCATTGGAGTGGAGCCGAAGGGCGCTGCTTCCATGAGCAAGGCGCTCGACGAGGGTCATCCTGCGCTACTCGGGGAGATCGACACCATCGCCGACGGCTTGGCTCCCGTGATCGCGGGTGAGCTGACGTACGAGCACGCACGCGACCTCATGGACGGTGTCGTGACCGTCGATGACGATGCGATTCGTGAGGCTACGGCGTGGCTCGTGAGCCGCCGAAAGCTCGTGGTCGAATAC
>SMVA01366604.1_pt1 | contig 14227 bp, 13 predicted proteins | sample 2456451 | NCBI WGS metagenome assembly SMVA01 (sample SAMN11095933, study PRJNA526329) | marine sediment metagenome | biome: Marine sediment; feature: Surficial sediment; material: Deep marine sediment; isolation source: Hadal surficial sediment | place: Pacific Ocean | collected 2014-05 | depth...
AGCTGCACTCTCGTAAAGGCGGCGATCCGGTACCACGGCCCCCTTTCCGAAATCTTCGGGTGGCGAAAATCGGCGAGTCTCGGTGAGGAGAACATCCAGGCCCCGACCCTCAGCGCTCATTCGAGTCCCCGCTTCCGATTCCCTCACCCATTTGATCTCCTCCGTACGCCATGGTCGACCACCCGCGTGCCGAACCCTGCCGAAGACCGAGGTAGTGGCGTTCGGCGTGGGCCCGCCAGAGTACGGCAGGGGAGCAGCGTCTGTCCCCTGAGCGTGGCACGGATCGCCTCGATGGCCTCAGGCGGTAGGGCCGAGAGGTTGGCCAGCGTGCGCTTCTTGACCTTGCCGCCCTCGCGATAGGATTCACGCAGCAGGACGGCGGGCGGGGAGGCGCGGTTGGGAACGACGTCGATGTACATGACTACCAATATGCGGGCACTACTTTTTCTGTCACCCAGGATGGAACGATTACATGGGTACAATATTGCCTACATAAAACCTCTGCAACCGCCGTGCTCCCTGGGATTTACACGGCTGAACGCCTAGATTTGCGGGGGTAACTTCCGTCTAAAATCCACCTCCGGCCTTGCCTCATAAGGAGTTACGTCAGATCAGTCCCCGGAACTTCCGGCTAGACCTACGGCTCGGCAAGATAGGATCTGATGCTCAGCCGCCACAAGCGCGGACAGGAACCAGCGTATTTTCTGAGGGACAGAGGCCCTCGCTATCGGCCTATAGTCAGGAGGGGTACCAGTCGTGTACGCGCACCTCGATATCGGCCTCACCGCGTAGAGCCTCGACGAATTCCTCGATCGGCAGCTCTCGGTAATGATACGGATACACGACCGCAGGCCTGATCGTCTTCACACAATCAGCAGCGACGAGCGGGACCATCCGGCCGTTGGGGAGGTTCATCGGCATGAAGGCAATGTCGATATCCTCGAGGGTCTGGAGTTCGGGAGTACACTCTGTGACGCCGGAGAAGTAGATTCGCTGACCGCCGAAGGTGATGACGTATCCGTTGCCCTCGCCTTTCGCGTGGAACGGATTTCCCGGGATGATGTCGTACATCGGAACAGCCTCGATAGGCACGCCCGCCAACGTCATGGTTTCCCCGTTATTCATGACGACGCCGTCGGTGACCCGCAGAAGCCGATCGCGCGATCCCTCATCCCTCGCGTCTTCAGGGGTGGACGGGAGCACGACCGGGGCCCCGGGCTTGCGAAGCTGCTGGATGAGATCAGGGTCGAGATGGTCTCCTGCCGTATCGGTAATCAGAATCAGGTCGGCCGGTTTCGCGTTGGTGTAGTCTCCCCTGCTCCAGGGATCGACGTGGATTACGGTGCCTTCAAACTCGACCTGTACGCCGGCTCCGTAAAACGGTGTGATTTCGACGTTAGCCGCAACGGGAGCCGGACTCATCCCCTCTTCGACGCCCTCCCCACCGCAGGAAGCGAACGTGGCGATCAACACCAGGCCCGAGGCGAGACTACGCACGACCTTTTCCATCAATATTCTGTCCTTACCCATGAGGCACCCCCATGCGACCGCTAAAGGCGGCGGCGATTCTGAGCACCTTCTTCCCGCTGTTGTTGATCTGCATCGTTCGCTCCGGTTCGGTGTGGTGTGGTGCCGTCTCGCATGATACGAGGCCAGCGCGGGATGCGCACGAGTGGTACGGCAGTCGCCCACGTACGTACGCCGGCGAACTCGTCGAGGCAGCGTCGTCGCGCGGTTCCCTCGGGGTCCGAGCTATCCGCGATAGTGTTAGATGATAGCGGGCTGGGCGCAGTGGGGCTTGGGGGGGGCTCGCGCGCCGGCCTCACCGCGAGCATATTGCCCAGAATCGACACGACCTGACCACCCGACGAGGAGGTTCTACGATGAGCAAGGATTGCGAGACGGGCTCGATCAGTGGGAGGGCCTTCGTCCGAACCAGCGCGACGGCCAGCCTCGGCGCGACCGCGCTGACCGGGTCAGCTTGGGAGGCGGCACGGGGTCGACGGCTCCCCGGATCCGTGATCGTGACAAACGCCCCCGGATGTACGAAGGTATCTGAGCTTGCTGAGGCCACCATGGCGGAGCAGCATCCGATGAAGACGACATTCGTTCGTTCGAGCCGATTGATCTTGGTGCTTTTGTTTGCGGTGCTCGCCACTGCGTGCCTCGACAAATCCAAGGACTCGACTGGACCCGAACCTCCTCCAGAGGAGGAGGGTGAGGAGTTCAACATTCTGCGGGCGGACTCGACACTCAGCACGCAGAGATAGCTCCGAGCTCGTGATCTCGACGCGTCACCGGGCTTGGCTCGGGTGGCCGGACCTGATTAGGGCCTGTCTGGGCTTCCTCCTCGGTGCCTCGCTCTTCAGCGGCTGCACGTCCGGGACCACCCGAGGCCCCGTCGCCCGGCCGGACTATCCGCAGGCGTACTACCGCACCGGGTCGCCGCTCCGCGACATCTCCGAGGATCTGGAGGCAATGCTCCCGGCCGTGCTTCGCGTGCGCGTCCGGGCCTCCTACGACACTTACGTGTTCGAGGAGAGTTCCGCGCCCACGCTCGACGAGCTCCGCAGTGGCCGCGGCGACGTCCTGTCGCGTGCCGTTCACGTGAGCGTTTCGTCGAGGACCCAAGTTGCCAGTGCGGTGGTGGTGGCCGCCTTCAGGGGGCGAGGCACGCTCGTGACGACGGAGCACGGGATCACCCTACCGGATACGACGGTCGTGTACTTCGCCGTCGAGCAGACGCCGCGACCCGATGCGCCACTCCTGCAGACGCTCTCCATCAAGAGAGAGCAGACGAACACGGTCGTTGCGCCGGCCTTCGTCGAGCCCTTCGAGGTTGTCGGGCGTAGTTCCCAGAGCGATCTCGCGGTCCTCAGTGTCGCACTCTCGCCCGGTGTCCCACTCCACGAGTTGTCCGCGATCCCTGTGGATCCGGGGCAGCCGCGGCAGCTCTCTTGGGGCTCGTTGGTCTACATCGTGGGGCACCCGGCCGGGTTTCAGATGGTGACGCGGGCAATCGTGAGCCGGCCCGACCTGGGCCCCCGCGATCGATTCCTTACGGACGGAATTCTCAACGAGGGTGCGAGTGGTGCGCCGATCCTGGCCGTGAGAGGTGATTCGGAGAAACTCGAGTGGGTAGGAATCGTGAACGCAGCTGCCTCCCGCACCGAATACCGCCTCGAGGCACCGGGTGATCCGGAGCGTACGCCCGGGCCTCCCACGTTGTACGACGGACCGATCTATTTGAGTCAGTCCGACGTAATCCGGTACGGTATCACCTTCTCCATTCCGATCGGCGAGGTCCGCGAGTTGCTGGCCAGTCTCCGGCCGCGGCTTGCGGAGGTGGGATATCCGATTCCGGAGCTCTGAGTGGGGTTGGACCGTGCCAGTCGGAAACCGCGGCGAGCGGCTATCGGTCCAACCAAGACCTTTGACGGGTCGTGAGGACGTTGCCCGTCCTGCCGCGTCGCGGCATACTTTGGTGGCCGACTTCGGCCAGGCTGAATTTCAACGTCGGCTGAGCCGTGCGGGAGCGGGGTCGTGACGGCCAGATCCTGCAGACCGTTCATGAGCCACGTCTGACGAGGAGCGTCATGGTAACGGGAGAGCGCACCCGCCTCTACTCGATCGTCCTCGTCGTCATTCTCGCGATCGCGGTCGGTGCCGGGGTCGTCAGGTACCCGGATGTCGACCACGATCTGATCCGGAGCCTCCCGGGCCGCATCACCGGAAACGGGTTCACGACATCCGCCACCTGCCAGGCATGCCATCCTGCCGAGTACGACACTTGGCATCGGTCGTATCACCGGACCATGACTCAGGTGGCCACGGCGGCGACTGTCCTGGGGGACTTCGACGACGTCGTCCTCGAGGACCGGGGCTTCCGCTGGCGGCTCTACCGACAAGGCGAGGAACTTTGGGTCCAGATGCCGGACCCGGTCTGGTTCGAACAGCCCTCGTGGCTCATGCAGGCCCTCGACCCGACGTGGCCGGATAGCCCGCCGCAGATCGACGCGCGCGTGATCATGACCACGGGCTCCCACCACATGCAGAACTACTGGACACGCCGCCCACGATCCGACGAGCGGTCTCTGGGGCCCGATAACGGGGCTCTCCTGCAGATTCCCTGGGTTTGGCTCATCGACGAGGCCAGGTGGGTGCCGAATCAGGATTCGTTCATCACCCCCCCCAGCAGCTCCGTGGGCGGGATCGCCACCTGGAACGCGAACTGTTCACAGTGCCATTCGATCGCAACCGAGCCCCGGACCTCGGAGAGCTACGACGAGTTCGAGACTCGAAGTGTAGAGTTGGGGATCGCATGCGAGGCATGTCACGGTCCGGCGGAAAGGCACGTCAACCACTATCGGTCGCCGGTACGGCGCTATCTGCGGTACCTCCGCCAGTTGCGGAGCGACGCCCCCGATCCCACCATCGTGAACCCAGCGAAGCTCGAACAGCGCCGCTCCGTGGAGGTCTGCGGACAGTGCCACAGCTTCGGGGCGTGGCGTGACGAAGAGGCGTACAGAACCAGCGGGATCCCTTTCCGTGCCGGTCAGGATCTCGAAAGCCACCGGACCGTGTTTCGCTATACCCAGTACCGCCAGGATCCGCAGCTACAGGAGATGCTGGAGGCCGACCCCCAGGCGCTGGAGAGCCGCTTCTGGGCCGACGGGACCATTCGTGTAGCCGGGCGGGAGTACAACGGGCTCCTAGAGGACGTCCATTTCTCCGAGAGCAAGCTGACGTGCCTGACGTGCCATTCCATGCACGAGTACCAGACGGCCGATACGCAGCTTCATCCCGATTCTCTCGGAAACCGATCCTGCGTGGGGTGTCACGAGGACTACGCGGGCGCCGTTTCCGCGCACACGCGCCACGAGCCCGCGTCTTCAGGCAGCGAGTGCATGAACTGCCACATGCCTCACACGACGTACGGCCTTTTTTCGGCCATTCGCAGTCACCGCATCGACAGTCCGAACGTGCTGGGGTCGGTGTACGGTGGACGTCCCAACGCGTGCAACCTCTGTCACCTCGATCAAACGCTCGAGTGGTCGGGCCGCTACCTCAACGAATGGTATGGCCAGCCTCTCGTCGAGCTGGACGAGGACGAGCGATCGATTGCCGGTGCCGCTCTCTGGACCCTGAAGGGGGACGCTGTTCAACGAACGATCCTCGCGTGGCACCTGGGATGGGAGCCCGCCCGCGAGGCGTCCGGCGATAGCTGGATCGCTCCGTACCTGGCCCAACTTCTCACTGATTCGTACTCCGCCACAAGGCAGGTCGCGTACCGGTCGATAGCGAAGCTCCCAGGCTTTCGGGGCTTCGCATACAATTATGTCGCCGCCCCCCCGGAGCTCGGCAGAAAGGCCGACGAGGCCCTTCGGCGGTGGGTGGGCTTCGGCGGACCGAGGGTGACCGGGGCGCGACTGCTCATAGGCGCCGACGGTCAGATCGATTTGGACGAGTGGCTAAGGCTACTCGGCGAGCGCAACGAGACGCCTTTGACGATCAAAGAATGAGTGGTCCCGGCGACGACTCTCGGCGAAGGGCTTCGAGCCCTGCGGACGCCTCCCGCAGGCATCTCCGCGTCGGATGGTGGTCCCTCCTCCTGTTCCTGACGTTGGGGCTCGTCCTCGAGACGCTGAGCGGCTTCAAGGTCGGCTTATACCTCGACGTCTCAAACAGCACCCGGCGCCTGATGTGGACCCTCGCCCACACACACGGAACGCTCCTCTCCGTCCTCAATATCGCGTTCGGGCTGTCGATTCCCTCGGCGCCCGGCTGGAAGGAGAGTAGCCGGGTGCTGGCGTCGAGGTGCTTCCTACTGGCCTTGGGCCTAATGCCTCTGGGCTTCTTTCTCGGGGGAGTGCGTATTTACGGTGGTGATCCGGGTTTGGGCGTGCTGCTGGTGCCTCCGGGGGGCTTTCTCCTGTTCATCGCGGTTCTCTTGACAGCGCGAGCCTTTGGTTCGTCGACCGGGTAGCGATGGCGTTGTCGGGTAGCGCTCGTATGTCCGGGAGCCTTCCTTCAGGTGGTGTCGTCGCGCAGGCCCGGGGGTGGGGCCCAGCGTTATGGCTCCTCCCAGCCAGACCGGTGTAGGAGTAGCGCAGTTTCGCTTCAAATGTCCCTTTCACGAGGCAGGGAGATGAAACGCACACGTCGATTCTCGGGTTTGGCCAGCGCATTGCTGCTCGTCGTCACTGCGGGGTGCGCGGGAGGGGCCGCGGTCGTCGACCCCTTCCGCTCGGGCGCGGGGGGTCGCGACGTGCCCGTTCTCCTCACGGTCGACAATCAGGACTTTCAGGACGCCTCGATATTCGTCAACTGGAATGGGCCTAGGCAGCGCGTCGGCTCCGTCACAGGTAAGACGAGGAAAACGTTCGAGATAACTTGGCGGGACTACCAGATGTGGATCGAGGTCCATTTCCTGGGGGGAGGTGAGCTCAAGAGGGGACAGCCAACCATGGTGCTGCCGGGAGACCATATCGACTTCATCATCATGCCGGGCTGGTGACGCGAGGGACCCGATCCGACTGAGTACGGCACTCGCTTTTGGCTCGTAACCAAGCCACGCGCACCCATCTCGACCCCACGAAGCCTACCTCCCACAGCGGCTTGTCACCCTTCGGTTTGCATGTCATCTTGCGTAGTCGCGCGTCCGGTGCCCTTGCGAAGAAAGGGTTGGGCCTATATATGAAGTTTGCAGGACCGAGATGGGCGGTTAATAGCCGGCCCGCTGTCGGGTAAGGTGCGGAAGGCCGAAGGCAAGCTCGGCCCTCACGCGATCTACCTCAACACGGAGGATCAAATGACCAAGCCATTGTCCTGGAGATACTACCGACTCGTTGGGCTCCTCGCGACGTTCTCCTTTGTAGGAGTCCTTGCCGGGGCCCAACCCCTTGACGCCCAGTCCGGTTCGATCTCCGGTCTGGTAGCGAGCGTTCGAGGAGGTCAGGGTCTTGCTGCTACGCAGGTCTTCATCGCCGATCTGGACCTCGGCGGGCTGTCGCAGCAGAACGGGAGGTACCTCCTCCTTAACGTGCCGGCCGGGACGCACACGGTGTCTGCGCAAAGGCTCGGTTATCGCATCCAGACGCTTCAGGTCACGGTCGTGGCCGGCGAAGTCCTTACATTGGACTTCGTCCTCACGGAGGAGGCCCTTCTGCTCGATGAGATTGTCGTGACGGGAACCGCGGGTGGCTCGCAGCGGAGGGCTGTCGGCAACGTCGTCTCACAGGTGGACGTGGCAGCGATCACCGCGGTTGCGCCCATCACACAGATTGAGGACCTGCTCCAGGGACGCACCCCCGGAGTGGTCCTGGCGCCGGCAAATGGCGCAGGAGGCGGCTCCAAGATCCGCATTCGTGGTCACTCGAGCGTGGGGCTCTCCGGTGATCCGATCATCTACATCGATGGGGTGCGCCTGAACGACAACCGTAGGCAGATCGGCCGCTACTCCAGCCAATCAGCGCTCGCCGACTTCGATCCGAACAACATCGAGAGGATCGAGATCATCAAGGGCCCGGCGGCCGCGACGCTGTATGGCACCGAGGCGTCTGACGGCGTGATCCAGATCACGACCAAGAGGGGTCAGATCGGCGCGCCGGTCATCGAGGTCTCAACGGAGTTCGGGCAAAACTACTGGCCCGATTGGGAGGGCTACAACCGAACCACGTGGACGCCCGATCCGAGTAAGGGGTGCAGCGCCTCGGCCCTGCCGTGCACGAGCGAGGACCAGCTACTCGGCTTCAATCTCTCCCAGCATTCTGAGGAACTGGGCTTCCTGCCTACGTTCCGAAATGGCCTGGTGCAGCGCTACAACGTAGCCGTTCGGGGGGGAACGGACCTCGTCCGGTACTCGTTCTCCGTGTCGCGCAGCGACCAAGAAGGAGTCGTGGCCTGGAACAACGACACGCGCAATTCAGTGTCGCTGAACCTCGGCGTGACGGCGAGCGAAAAGCTGAACTTTCAGCTCAGTGGTCAGTACGCCGCAGGCGAGAATTCTCCGCCCGAGTTCTTCTGGGGCGGCAACTACGGCTGGGGCGGCCGGCCGACCGGCTATTTCAACGCAGATGGCTCGGTGGCCATTTGCGGGGATGGGAGCGACCCCGCCGTCTGTCCGAATGGTCCGCAGGACAGAGGATGGCGCGACGGGGGGCCCGAACGGTTCTTGCCCGAACGCTACACCAACTTCACTCGTTCGAACCGAAGCACTTGGAGCCTGCAGGTGAATTACGCCGCCACGGATTGGCTGACCCACCGCCTTACGTTTGGGCTCGACCAAGTCTACGAGAGGCAAGAGACCTTTGTCTCGGCTGAGAGGACCAGCTTCTGGCACGGGACGAACGGTAGGGAGGGCGACAAGCGCGTCTCGATCGGTGACGATCCGGTGTACACGTTCGACTTCTCGGGCACCGCCACGCAGCGCTTCATGGACGGAAGGCTAGGGACCGCGACGTCCTACGGCGTGCAGTACTACAAGAAAGAGCAATACCAATCGAGCAGCCATGGCGAAGACTTCGCGATTCGTGCGCTGTCGACCGTGTCGGCCGCAGCGAGAACGGAGGGCACTGAGACGTTCCTCGAGAACTCGACTTTGGGTATATACATCCAGGAACAGTTCGACTGGGACAACCGGATGTTCCTGACGGTGGCCGTGCGCGGGGACGACAACAGTGCCTTCGGCACGAACTTCGACGCGGCCATCTACCCGAAGGTGAGCGGCTCCTGGGTCGTGGACGAGGAGGACTTCTGGAACATCGACTTCGTGGACCAGTTCCGGGTGAGAGCTGCGTGGGGTAAGGCCGGCAGGCAGCCCGATATCTTCGCAGCCACCCGGCTGTTCTTCCCGGAGACCGGTCCGGGCGGGGCGCCGATTCTGACCTCCGACCCCTCGGCCGCAAATGTGGCCGGTACCTTCGGGAACCCGGATCTTGGGCCGGAGGTGGGTGAGGAGATCGAGGTGGGCTTCGACGCCTCGTTCTTCAATGGCAGAATCAGCGCTAACTTCACCTACTATAACCGAGTGACGAAGGACGCCATCATTCCCAAGACGGTTCCGCCTTCGCTTTGGTCTCCTGAGAACAACGAACCCTCCAGCCCTGTCCAGTTCGTCAACATTGGCCAGACGAGTAACTGGGGCACCGAGTTGGGCATGTTCATCCAGGTCATCCCTGAGGGGCGTGTGCGTTTCGATCTGGCCCTCGCATACACGACGCAGGGCAATCGCATCGACGACATGGGAGGCATCGAGCGAATTCAGGTGGCCCGTTCGGGAGCCCACTACGAGGGATTGTCGATCGCCGTTGCCTCCGACAAGAAGGTTCTTTCGGCGGACTTCATCGATCAGGTCGCTATGCGTGGCCAGGTGACGAACGTCATGTGCGACGGCGGGACCGGGCACCAGATCACACGGGCGGATGGGTCGACGTATGGAGTGGAGATGGGAGGCCTTCCGGTGCCTTGCGCCGAAGCGCCGCGTGTCGTTTGGGGTCCGACCGATCCGACAGGGCTGTTAAACGTGAGTCCGACCCTTACGTTCTTCGACGACTGGAGGCTGTCGGCGAACCTCGATGCGCAGTGGGGACACTGGATGTCGCATGACTACGCGACGGCCCGGTACACGAGTCATCTGAGCGCCAAGGCCATATTCCTCCAGGACGACCCCCTCGCGATGGCATACGTCGGCGTCACCCGGAACGGCTTCGGTTACGCACAGGCGGGCTTCATAAAGCTGCGCGAGATCTCGCTCAGCTACCAACTGCCCCTGCGATTCACCAGCAAGATCGGGGCGAGTTCGATGAACCTGCGCATCGGAGCGCGTAACGTGGCACGGCTGTGGCTACAAGCGGAGAACGCTGGGGACACTCGGCTCAAGTATCCAGAGCCGGTGTCGGATCCGGAGGTCGGTCGCCCTGTCTATAACTTCGCCGGAGAGGACGGCGGGGGCTGGCCCCCGATACCGCAGTGGACGATCCGTTTGAGCATGACGTTTTGATGATGATGTCCGAAGCAATGGGACTCGGCGCAACTGACGAATTTATGGAGGTCGACATGAAGTCTATCGAGGAGAATCGAGGCGGGAGCCGGAGGAGAAGGCACTGGCTGCTCGTTCTGAGGGTGTTGCCGCTGCTCGTGTTTACCATGGCGTGCGACAGCCTGTTGGATGTAGATGTTCCCGGATTTGTGACCGTGGATGCGCTGGACGACCCCGCCTTGGCCGAGATTCTCGTCCTCTCCGCCCAGGGTGACTTCGAGTGCGGGTTCGTGGATTACATGCGCTACCCGGGGCAGTGGTTCGAACTGTTCCTCAACATGAGCGGGAGTCGGCCGGACGCGCTCTCGGGGCTCAGGTCCGCGCTCGTGGACGTGTACGCCGACCCCTGCGACTCGGGTACAGGGCCGGTGTGGAGCGTCATGCAGTTGCCTAGGCAGCAGGGCCAGAGGGCCGTGTTTTACATCGAGGAGGTGTATCCGGCCGGGAGTGTTGACGATGTGGACTTCCTCGTCGCCAAGTCCCGCATGTACGAGGGCTTCTCGATCCAACTGCTCGGCGAGATGTTCTGCGGGGTCACCTTCGACGGGGGGCCCTTGATGACACGCGCAGAGACCTACGCAGAGGCGGACACGCGATTCGCGGAGGCCATGACCCGGGCTTCGGCCGCCATAGCCGCTGGCTCACGTGTGTCGGAGGCACAGGCAGTACTGGATGGCGCGCGCGTCGGCCGAGCGAGGGCGAACTTGTACATGAACAATACAGCGAACGTTCTCACGTACGCGGGCGCGGTTACTGCAGGCTTCGAGTACCTTGCGACGTACGATTTAACTCCTGGCCGCCGCAACAACAGGATCGCCGAGGCGGACCTCGGTGATGGCAGCATGATGCCGCACGAGCACTACCATGAGCTCCGCATCGAGGCGGATGGTACCCTCACGCAGTCTAGCGGTACCGGAATATCAGACCCGCGGGTCCCGATTCTCGCGCCAGCGGGAGAGCTCGGCCAGCGCGGAACCCTTCAGAGACGCCTTCAGCAGAAGTACCTGAGCGAGGGCTCCGACATCCCGTTCGCCACTTGGCGGGAGGCTCAGCTCATGCTCGCGGAAGTGCAGCAAGGGGCGGCGGCGGTGGCCATTATCAACAACCTTCGCACAAGCACTCAGGGGCTCCCCTCGGACATCGACGATAGCGCTTGGCCGCTGCCAGTCTACGCCGGAGGCATGAGCGCGAACGAGATCGACTTCCTGGTGAAGGAGGAACGGAGGAGGGAGCTTTGGATGCAGGGTGTTCAGCCCGGCGACAAGCTTCGTTGGGCAGGCAACAACTATCCGGACTGGGAGACTCAGGACCAGTACGGACAGGCCGTAGGAGCGGGCCGTTGCTGGCCCGTTCCGTTCCTCGAAGTCACCTCGAATAGTAATCTCTAGCACACCCTCGGTGCTACATTGGGGGTCCGAAGGAGGGCCGGGTAATCCGCCCGGCCCTCCTTTCTGATTTGTGCGCCAGGCATGGCGCGGCCCGCCGATAGGCGGGCAGTAACCGTATACGCTTCATGTCTTCCCTCGCTGGCTGTCTCCACATCGATTGACGAACGGACTTGGGAGCTTACTTGCGTTGTGTCGTTGCCATTAGGGGGGGGACGAACATGCTGATCGACCGGCGCGCGTCCGGATCCCTCCGGCGTTGCGCCAATCGTGGACGTCCTCAGCGTGGCCCCAGGTCGATCATGATGGCACCCGCGGAGTGTCCGGTGCCGAAGCGCGTGGTGGCGTCGACCGGGTCGATGAACTCGATACGTGTGACCGCGGTGGGGTCCATCCGCTGGAGATCCCCTATAGCCCCGTAACGGGCCCCGCCCACATAGATGGCAGGCTCGTCGGGCCCCCGGCTAGCGAGGCTAGTCCGTCCCCTTGGGCGGAGCCACTGCGGCCGGAGCGCCCGGATCACGTCGTGGACGTTGGTCGCGGTCGTCTCCCGGAGCTCCTCCGCGGTAAGAACGTTATAGGAGCCTCTAGTGGTCGCACCTGCGTTGGGGCTGCCGGCGCAGCCCGTGAGGACGAACGCGAGCGCAATCCCGAGTTGCAGCCTGACGTGCCGATGCGTGTTGCCACCCACACTACGTGTCACCGTGGTCCTCATGACTCCCTCCTCAGCCCTCGGTCAGGGTAGCTTGAAACGCCTTGATAGCTGAAAGTAGTCAACATAGTACTCAGCAGACAGTTGCGCTCTAGCGCCTCGTTCGACCCGCCTCTATAGTGGGCGAACCAGTAAGGACGGACCCGGATCGCCAACCACCCCGAGGTTAGCGCCCGTCCGGGTTTTCTCCAAAGAGGAGGTTCCACCATGTCGAAAGGAGTTCAAGGCTTGTCTGCGATGGTGCTGGGTGCAGTTATGTCGATCGCTGCGCTGCACACGGAGTTGCAGGCCCAGACGGGACCGAACCCGTACCGAACGGTGGGCGGTCTGCAGGCCGGGGATGGCCCCGGCCTCATGGGAGGACCGTGGGCCAGGTTGCCTAACGGGAGGCGGATGGGCTCCCCGGGCGGGATCGAGATCGACGTGGACGGGGAGCACCTCTGGGCGATCGTGAGATGTGGTGACGACGGGACGCCCCTTGGGAGCCAGACCTACTGTGACAGCTCAGATCTGGACCCGATCATCAAATTCGATCCGGACGGCAACGTGGTCACGATGTTCGGCAGCCGCATGTTCGCATGGCCGCACGGGCTCCACGTGGACCGGGACGGAAACATCTGGGTGACGGAAGCGGGAAGCGGAGAATCATCGCTGGTGCCGGGACGGATCTTCGGACATCAGGTCTTCAAATTTTCTCCGCAGGGCGAGGTCCTCATGACCTTGGGCGAGGCGGGGGTTCCGGGAGATGGACCCAATCACCTCAACGCACCGAGCGACGTCGTCACCGCCCCCAATGGCGATATCTTCGTGGTGGACGGTCACAGCCAGAACGGTAACAACCGCATCGTCCACTATTCGAGCGACGGGACGTTCATCAAGGACTTCGGGGAAACGGGGCACGGACCCGGTCAGCTCTACGGCCCGCACGCAATCGCCATGGACGCGAATGGAAGGCTCTTCGTCGCCGACCGGCAGAACATGCGGATCGTAATCTTCGACCAGGAAGGCAACTTCATAAATCGATGGACACAGTTCGGAATGCCGAGTGACATCGCTATCGACGACAACGGAAAAATCTACGTGGCCGACTCGGAGTCGGACATGACTCAGAACCCTGGATGGGAAAAGGGGATCAGAATCGGGGACGTGGAAACGGGTTGGGTCGAACACTTCATCCTCGACACGGGCGACAATCCGCCGATCACGGCGGGGGGGAGTGGGGCCGAGTCCCTCACCGTGGATCGGCACGGAAGCATCTTTTCCGGCGAACCGCGCCCACAGCGCTTACTGAAGTATGTGAAAGTTCGGTAATGCGGGGGTGACTGGGAAGGCGTTTCAAAGGCCCTTGTCCAAGTTCGGCACCCGCCTTGAGCGGGCCGAGGCACCACAGGAACCTCCCCTTGCGAGGGCGTACCCAGGCCGAGGTGCACGCTCACGGTTCGCCCATGCAAGGATCGGACGAGCGGATGCGTGGATGGGCAAGAGATGCTGAACGGACCCGACCCCCCAATCGGGGGCGGGCGAGTCCGTGGTCCGTTGGGCTATATCTCAGCCGGGCAGGGACTGATCGAATTCGTATTCGGGAATCGGTTCCGGATCGGCGGGATCGAATCCGGAAGACTGATCGAACCCGAGCACGGTCTGGGGTGGGGCGCGGGCGGGACTCAAGAGAGGAGGCCGACTGGGAAGATCGAGGTAGGTGAGGATGGAGCGGACGGGAACGGAATCGGTGACGAAGGCGATGATACTCATGGATCCCCCGCGACCACGCTTCGCGCGGTGCCCCGGGCAGACGAGCGGGAGGACCTCATAGATGCGCGCAGGGCGGCCCACCTCGATGACGTGCGGCGGCCTGGGAACGAACCCGCGACGGATAGCCTGCCGAGCTGCTCTGAGGTCGACTCCTCTATGCCGCCCTGCTCACGCCCGAACGGCGATGACCTGATACCTGAGCTTTGGACCCACCTTCGGTGGGTACCCCGGGAGCCAGCACCCCTTGATTACGGTGGCGATGAATGCGTGGCGGAGGAATGAGCGGAGCGAGCCCCTCGATGAACTCGAGGGGGGTGAGCGAGAGAGCGGTGTCGCCGC
>SMVA01397834.1_pt1 | contig 14224 bp, 12 predicted proteins | sample 2456451 | NCBI WGS metagenome assembly SMVA01 (sample SAMN11095933, study PRJNA526329) | marine sediment metagenome | biome: Marine sediment; feature: Surficial sediment; material: Deep marine sediment; isolation source: Hadal surficial sediment | place: Pacific Ocean | collected 2014-05 | depth...
ATTTCAACAGCCAGTATTCGAAACCGCCCGGAGCCGCAACCTGTCCCGAACGCATCTCCCCGGTTTGCGGGTTCCAGGCGATAACTGCTTTCGCCCGGGCGCCCCCGGCGGATGCGCCAACACGCAAGATATCGTCCATGGCATGTTCCGTTTCCGGCGATACTTGTAATCCGTCTCGCTGACGCAAGACCCGGCCGGCAAGCTCTACCAAGGCGTCAATTTCGATCGGCACAGACCCTTTAGGCACGTCGCGCGTCGCCGGACGAAACTCCAACGCGCCTGTCCCACGTTGACCGATGTAGCAAAGCCGTTCAACCGGGCTGAAGCTGTCTCGATCGCGGCCTTCTCGCGCCAGCCACTGGTCAATTAGCGCGTTGCCGAAATCGTCGGGTAGTGAGTCAGCCAGCAGGCCCGGCAAGCCGTGAAACGAAGTGCCTGCGTGTGCCGGAAATCGAAATATTTTCGGCCCCAGCGGCATGACCAGCGGCGCGAGTTCGATACCGCTGGGTTGAAAATCAGGCTCGTATTCAAAAGCACTGACACCAACAGCTTCGTCCCAGTAAACGGCGCCTATGTGGTGGCCCCACAGCCGAATTCGAGCAACATCGACGCGCCGCCCTACCATTGCCAGCGCCCTGTCCCTGTCTTCGCGCGGGCGCCTGAGGCGCGTTGGCGAATTTTTCCCTGCCTTTTCGCCAGTTTCACCGGGCTTGGCCCACGTACCGCCAGCAATGCCGCCAGATCGTCCAGTTGCCCGAGCCCACGTAACAGACGAATAAGCGTCTCCACCGACACATTTCGGCCCACTTCGGCGTTTCGAACGGTGTCGATGGACAATCCCACGTCGTTGGCAAGGTCTTCGCGAGTCAGGTTCAGATCCAGGCGGAGACCCCGCAGGCGCTCACCCAACAACGATTGAATCGCGTTATCACTGGATTCTCTAATTGTCATAATAGTGAGTATACTCATATTTTTAGTGTTTTTCTCATTTATCAATGATTATTTTCATATTTAGGACTATTTTTAATTTCTCCGAAAAACCATCGAATTGACCCTGTCGGAAACAACCCTTTTGCATCGACATTGCCTATACTCTGTCGCCGACCAAACACCTAAACACTCGTTGGAGTTCGCATGAAATTCAGACTAACAATGGCGATCAGCCTGTTTTTGATATTGACCGGCTGTGGGACAACAGATAAAGAAAGCACCGATTCAGACGTCGCCGTAGATCAGCGCGCGAAGGCCAATCGAATCGCCAGTGAATCGATCATCGTGGATACCCATATCGATGTGCCCTACCGCCTTTACGACAAATGGGAGGACGTTTCCGTCGCGACCGACAGCGGTGACTTCGACTACCCCAGGGCAGTTGCCGGTGGCCTGAATGCGCCCTTCATGTCGATCTACACGCCCGCAAAACTGGAGGCAGAGGGAAAATCAAAGGCAAGAGCAGATGAACTCATCGACCTGGTCTTAAGAATCGTCGATTCGGCGCCGGACAAGTTCGCCATTGCCAGATCAGCCGATGAAGTCGAAGCACAATTTTCGAAGGGAATTATTTCCCTGCCCCTGGGCATGGAGAATGGCTCGCCAATCGAAGGCGACCTGGCAAATCTTCAACATTTTTATGATCGTGGAATTCGATACATCACGCTCACCCACAGTCTTACGAATCACATTTCCGATTCATCCTATGACAAGAACAAACCTTGGGACGGCCTGAGCGATTTTGGCGAAGAGGTCGTCAAGGAAATGAACCGGCTGGGAATCATGGTCGACATCAGTCACGTATCAGACGCCGCATTTTATGATGTGATGGCCATCATCACAGTACCCGCGATTGCGTCGCATTCGTCAGCCCGACATTTCACGCCTGAGTTCGAGCGCAATATGTCCGACGACATGATCAAGCTGCTGGCCGCTAATGGCGGCGTGATCATGGTCAATTTCGGATCATCGTTTGTCACCGAAGCAGCATACAAATACTCATTTGCGCGAAAGGCGGCCTACAAAGCCTACCGTACCGACAATGATCTGGAAGATTCCGACGAGTTGAACAAAGAATTCAACGCGACCTATGACGAAGCGCATGGTGGCCTGCCATTCGCGAACATCGAGGACGTGCTGGATCATTTCGATCACATCGTCGCACTTGCCGGGGTCGAACACGTCGGAATTGGTTCCGACTATGACGGCGTGGGCGACAGTCTGCCGACGGGCCTGAAGGACGTAGCCAGCTACCCGAACCTGGTCGAAGGATTGCTGCGCCGTGGCTATACCGAAGAAAACATCAAAATGATACTGGGCGAAAACCTGTTGAGAGTCTGGCGGCAAATTGCAGCAGCCGCCGACACAAGTGAATAAAATATTGTGACTATGATCAAGTTGCTTCGCCTGACAGCGCTTGTTGCTATTGCTGTACTGATATCGTCATGCAGCCAACAACCACAGGCAGACTACGATGTCATCATTCGCGGTGGCACCGTTTACGATGGCCTCGGTGGTGAACCGTTCAAAGCCGACGTTGCAATAAATGGCGACAGAATTGCCTTTGTGGGAGATCTCAGCGACAAGTCAGGCAGGCTGCACATTGACGCGCGAGACAAAGCGGTAGCACCCGGCTTCATCAATATGCTTTCGTGGGCCACTGACTCGCTGATCGAAGACGGCCGGGCCATGAGTGACATCAAGCAGGGCGTAACGCTTGAAATCATGGGAGAGGGCTGGTCGATGGGGCCGCTCAATGACGCCATGAAAGAAGACCTGGTTAAGCGTCAGGGCGACATCAAATACGATGTCGAGTGGACGACATTGGGCGAGTACCTGGACTTTCTGGTCGCCAAAGGCATCTCGCCGAACGTCGCGTCTTATGCCGGTGCTGCTACCGTTCGCATCCATGAAATCGGATACGAGAACCGCAAGGCGACGGACATTGAACTGGCTGGTATGCAGGCGCTGGTCCGAACCGCCATGCTGGAAGGCGCGATCGGAGTCGGCTCCTCATTAAATTATGTGCCGGCCAGTTTCGCCGATACGGATGAACTGATTGCCTTGGTGAGCGTAGCCGCCGAATACGATGGCGCCTATATCTCGCACATTCGTTCGGAGGGCAACCGGCTTGAAGAAGCGGTACAGGAACTGATTAAAATTGCCAGTATCACAGGTGCGCCGGCGGAGATTTATCACCTTAAAGCTGCCGGTAAACAGAACTGGCACAAACTGCAAAACGTATTTGACCTGATCGAGTCAGCACAGGACGTCGGCCTGTCGATAACAGCCAATATGTATACCTACCCTGCCGCCGCCACAGGTCTCGATGCATCAATGCCACAGTGGGTGCAGGAAGGCGGCCACGACGCGTGGATTACCGCACTGAAGGATCCTGACATTCGCAGGCGAGTCATCAAGGAAATGAATTCGCCTACAGATGAATGGGAAAACTATTTTTATCAAACAGGCGCGGACAAAATGATCCTGCTGGAATTCAAAAACCCGAAGTTGAAATCGCTTGCCGGCAAAACGCTCGCTGAAGTTGCCGAGTCTCGCGGAATCTCTGCCGCGGACACGGCGATCGACCTCGTGCTGGAAGACGACAGCAGAGTGGGCACAGCTTATGTCCTAATGTCCGAAGACAACGTGCAACGAAAAATTAGCAAGGACTGGATCAGCTTTGGTTCTGATGCTGGAGCACCTGCCACGAGCGGCGTTTTTCTCGAATCGAACACCCACCCAAGGGCCTACGGGACCTTTGCACGTGTACTTGGGAAATATTCTCGAGATGAATATCGTTTGAGTTTGGCTGAAGCAATTCGTCGCATGACGTCGTTGCCGGCCTTCAATACGAACATCCGTGATCGCGGTCAATTAACCGCGGGACACTTTGCGGATGTGGTGGTATTCGATCCGCTTACTGTTGCCGATCACGCAACATTCGACGACCCGCACCAGTACTCGACCGGCGTCGAGCAAGTCTTTGTTAACGGCGTTCAGGTCCTCAAGAATGGCAACCACACCCGCGCAATGCCCGGACAGGTCGTTCGTGGGCCAGGCTGGTCAGGCTGGCCGGAGAATCAAGTCGAGGATGAGTAAGCGGTCTAGCTTTTTTCCTTGACGGATGGCCACTCCGCATCGATTGGGAACGGACGGGTATCGGTATTGAACGTCATGAAGCGAACGATCTGATACAGATAACTCGCCAGCGACTGACCGAATTCGGTTAAGCGGGAATTGGTCTTTCCTGTTAACAGTACATACAGGAAGTTAAGAACCACTACCGCACTGGTGACGAACACCGCGATGGACCAGGCAATCGCCATTACAATCATGTACAGCAGTCGTATCCAGGTGCTCTTTGCCGTTACATTTTTCTCAAGATCGCTCTGTTGCTCGTGTGCTACGCCATCATCGGACTCTACATGGTCCATCGGTTGCTCTGCGTTTGTCATTGGCTGTCCCCTGTCGCTCTGTCTCGAATACACATTATACGCCCAATTTTAGACACGTGAAGGCGCAGATGGTGCCCCATTAAGTAACAATTCACCCCGGACGGGGCTTAGTTCAGGAAGTAATACCAGGCGCTGAACGAGAGCAGAAGCATCAGTACGAGCTTCAACAGATCGGCAGTTGTATCGCGCGGATCCATCATCGAAACGTGTTGCTGCTGGATTCCATGCAGACGAGCGCCCGCATCGACCAGCACTTTGGCGTTCGCCAGTCCGAGACCCGTTGCCACTCTCAGCAACTTGATCGCTTCGATTTTTTGGCCGCTTTTGATTGCCGACACAACATCATCAGGTAAATCTTTCGCGGTTATGACTATTTCCTTGCTCATAATTTAATCGCTCAACTGCTCAAATAATTCTGAATTCCGCAGTCTTGCAAGCTACCATACAGGGCAATTCTGTCGATGAGACAGTTCTCATTATGAGAAATCAATCAACTAAAGAAGGCAATCGACAATAGAAACGAATGCTACGACGTTGAGACGCCGATTCACGGTCAAGTCCTTCCTGATTCCGCTTTTGACAAGGCCCCGGATTGCGAGGGTCATAAAGTACTCCGTCTATTTCGGGTTGATCGTAAACTTCGGGTTCTACATCAGCGACGACTACCTTGCATACAAGGCAGCGCTGCCGGCAAACGCCCCGCTGGCTGACATACTTCAGCAGTTTTCAACGACCATCGACGTGGCCGCCTGGCTTGGTCTGGTGTTTCTTTTCGAGTTGGAGACCCATGCGTTGCCGGACGAAGCATTTGAAGGCTGGATACCAAAGGCGCTGCACGCAGCGCGCCTGATCTGTTACGTCTCAATCGCATACGCGGCTTTCGGTTACACAGCAGAATCGCTGGAAAATTTCGAAGTAACTTCAGTTGATGGAATCGATAATATCTGCCAATTGGCTGACAAAAACACGTCGCTGCAAACCGACGTAATCACGTACGTAGAGATCACGACTGCAAATTGCGCTGGCCTGTCAACAGACAGCGAGTTCTTTCGAATCTCGGATGAAGTATCGATTATCGACAGCAGTGCATTGGCACATGTGCAGTGGATGGGCTGGATCGATATCGACAATGCCTATGTGTGGATCTTTGTTGTATTGCTGATCGAAATTGAAATCTGGCTGCAGACAACCGACCGGTTCTCCAGTCGGGCGTTGACCGTCGCAAGACGGGCCAAGACGTTTTTTTATCTCGTGCTGATCGCGAATGGTTTCATCTGGGCCCTGACGGGCTACGTTTTATACGCGTGGGACGCGTTTCTCTGGATATTCGGTTTTTGGGCGATTGAGCTGAACCTGGCCGAATGGGAACAAGACCGATTACAGGAACTGGACGCCGCCCGTCCGGCGAACGCTTGAGTTACGCCCAGCTTTCGATGAACTGAACCATGCCATCGACAAGTTCTTCTTTGCTTCTTAACAGCGGCTGCAGTCTCGATTGCTCGTCATTTGCAGACAGGTCAGAGAGCAAACGCAGGAAATCCAGTTCCTCGCGCTCGAAGCCGACTAAAGATTGAATTGCCTCGCCGGCCGTATCCGCTTGTCGACAAAAGCGAGCCTGCAATACAAGCACTCTCTCTTTCGCTTGCTCCACCTCGTCCAGCTCCGCCAGGACCGCGTCATTGATCTGATGCGCCGCCGTATTCATCGTCTGATTACGCTCGAGGGCCGCAACTGCCCGCACACACCGGCGTAACTCGTCCAGGTCATCAAGCTGCCTGGGATCAGAGGTTTTCTCACAGGCGATGTCGAGTAATGTGGTTTCCATGATCTGATTCTCCGCGCGATTCTGGCTGTGATCGGCCTCAGGAGTTGACGACATCTGCCAACACATAACGCAGCATCACTTCGTAGCTGCTTCTCTCGAGCGCCAATCCATCTGGCAACTCAAGCGTATGCACGGGTGTGCCATCAACATCTGCGATTTCCTGAAAAACCTTGTCACCTTCTTTAAAGACGGTGTATTTCACATCCCGTCTAGCGCCGTAACTGAGGTGAACTTCGCTTAATATCCAATCCTGAATTACTTGTCTGCTCATTTATCTATCCTTTCTCCGTACAAGACGCACAAATCACACGTTAAGAACAATCCATGTATAGCGAATACAAATGCAATGCTTGTGCCAACTATTGGTAATTTTAGGGAGATTTATAAGCTATTGATAAATAGCATCTTCTTGGATAATTATTGAATTGATGCTCAATATAGTCAACGATCCGGAGTGTCAATTTGTGACCATCGGTCATGCAATTGGCGACAGGCGCTTTACATAAACTGGCTCGTTATAGCGGCCAGACGTACAGAATCATCGGCACCGATATCGCCACAACCAGGATTTCCAGCGGCAAACCCATGCGCCAGTAATCGCCAAATCGATAGCCACCCGGCCCCATAATCAAGGTGTTGTTCTTGTGGCCGATCGGCGTCAAGAATGCACACGATGCGGCTACGGCGACGCCCATCAGAAACGGGTCCGGACTGACGTTCAGCCGTGTCGCGATCTCAAGGGCAATCGGTGCGGCAACCACCGCTGTCGCCGTATTGTTCATCACATCGGACAAGGTCATTGTCACGACGATCAACAATGTCAGGACAACAACCGCCGAGTAGCCCGCCGAAATAGTGACAATGCCGTCTGCGATCAGCGCGGTTCCGCCGGTCGCCTGCAGTGCCCCGCCTATTGGAATCATGCATCCCAATAATACGATGACGGGCCATTCAATCGAGTCATAGACTCTTCTTATTGGCACGATATCCAGCAATACATACAAGGCTGTCGCACAACCCAGGGCGATAGGCAGGTATACCAGGCCAACGCTTGCCGCGACGATTGCGGCCGCGAAAATAGCGACAGCAGCCCAGGCCTTGTCGCGCTGCAGCACCTCAAGCCCTCGGCTCTGCAACGGCAGCATCCCCAGTCGACTGGTCACGTCCACAAGGCGCTCATCCGAACCCAACAAGAGCAACACATCACCGGCTTGTATCGTCAGTTTACGAACGTTATCGCGAAAGCGTTCACCGCGCCTCGACACGCCTACCAGGGCTACGCCATAGCGATACAGGAGACGCATCGAAGAAGTCGAACGGCCGGTTAATCGCGACGCCTCAGGCACCACGACCTCGCTCAGCAGCAGGTTTTGTTCCTTTAACAGTGCAGCACCGGAGCCAACGTACTCGAATTTCATTTTCCCGAGCAGCTCCTCGATATTGGCCGGATTCGCCTCGACGACCAGTATGTCTCCGGCCTTGATCTCGACTTGCCTGGCCAGGCCCGGCATTCTCCGCCCGCGGCGAATCAGCCCCAGTATCTCGACGTCGCTTTGCTCAACGTCCGCGTCAATATCACTTACCCGTTTGCCTATCGCGCTGGATTCTTCCGCGACTTTGATCTCGGCTATGTAGTCGGACAAATCGAACAGGTCCTGCGGGTTGTCGGAATCACGGGCGGCCTTGGGTAAAAGTCGCCAGCCAATCAGAGTGACATACGCGATGCCAACGACGGCGACGGCTAAGCCGACAGGCGCGAAATCAAACATTTGATACGGTTCGCCAAGCGCGTCATTACGAAACTCCGCGATTACGATATTCGGCGGTGTACCGATAAGGGTGATCATGCCGCCCAGAATCGACGCGAACGACAAGGGCATTAGAGACAAGGACGGACTGCGTTTGGCTTTCGCTGCCGCTTGAAGATCAACCGGCATGAGTAAAGCGAGAGCGGCAACATTATTCATCAGCGCGGACAATACTGCGGCGAGCGATGACATGATGGCGATGTGCCCTGCCAGCTTGCGAGTGCCTGATATAACCAGACGCGCCAATAACTCGATGGCGCCTGAATTCGACAAACCGCGGCTAATAATCAGGACCAGCGCAATAATTACAGTCGCAGGATGACCGAAGCCTGAAAAGGCCAGCTCTTTTGGCACAACACCTGTGAGTAATGCGGCGAGAAGTGCGACAAACGCGACCAGGTCGTATCGCCATCGCCCCCAGATCAAGAATACAAAGACAAAAAACATCAGGGAAAAGAGCGTGATCTGGTCTGTAGTCAATGCATCGTCCTTTATTATGATTCCTGATCATAGTACAGCAGGCCATTGACCGCTAAACTGCAGTTGATGCGTTTTCTGATCATTGTATTGCCAATTCTGGCACTTGTATTCGGGCCCGGCATTTGGGTTAAGCGGGTGCTCGCCAAATATTCGCAACCGGACGATCGTTACTCAGGTACTGGCGCGGATCTCGCTCGCAAGTTGCTGGACATCAATAATCTCCAACACGTCAAAGTCGAGAAAACCAAAACCGGCGACCACTACGACCCGAACGACAAAGCGGTACGGCTGACAGAGGGCAACTTTGATGGACACTCATTAACCGCTATCACTGTCGCCGCCCACGAGGTCGGTCACGCGATACAGGACAAAGAAGCTTACAAACCGATGCGTGTGCGCGGTGTGCTGGTGCGTGGCGTTCAGAAAGTCGAGAAAGTGGGTGCAGGTATTTTGATTCTCGCTCCTTTCATGGGTTTGATAACGCGCGCTCCCGGCCTGGGAGTGGTCATGTTGATTGGCGGACTGCTGACGCTGGCGAGTTCTACGCTGGTGCACATGGTTACACTGCCCACGGAATTTGACGCCAGCTTCGAGCGTGCACTGCCTATGCTGGAAAAGCATCAAATTCTGATAGAAAGCGATCTGCCGCATGCCAGGAAGATACTTAAGGCAGCCGCTTACACTTATGTGTCTGCGTCCCTAATGAGCTTGCTGAATATCGCGCGCTGGATTGCTATTTTACGAAGATGAAAATCGCGATTGTTGGAGCGTCTCCTGAGGCGCGATTGCAAGGACACGGAAGCCATCGCGGGTCGGGACCCGCTCCAACATGTCTTGCGGCGGATCTTGAGCCTACGCCGGTTTGCTCAACGCATTGTATTCTTTTTCCCGTCCCATAATTAACAGTTTCAATTTTTGGAATCGGTAGCCCCAGTCATTCAACAACATGTACAACGCCGGTATCAGAAACAAGGTAATCACGGTTGCAAAGATAATGCCGAAAGCCATCGAGATCGCCATTGGCTTCACGTACTGCGCTTGTAAACTTTTCTCAAACATGATCGGCATCAAGCCCACTGCAGTCGTAAGTGATGTCAGGATTATCGCCCTGAATCGAAGCGTACCGGATTGCATCACCGCTTCCTTGATCGCCACTCCTTCCGCTCGCGCCTTGTTGATGAAGTCAACCATGATGAGGCTGTCGTTCACCACGACACCCGACAACGCGATCAAGCCAAACATCGAATACATGCTGATCGCCTTGCCCAATAATATGTGCCCAATTACAGCGCCAATTAAACCGAACGGAATAACCGACATAATGATAAGCGGCTGTGAATAAGAATGCAGTGGTATTGCAAGCAAGGCATAAATCAAAAACAGTGCGACAATTGATGCATAAGTCAGGTTTCTCAGCAGTTTTACTTCCTCAAGACTTGCTCCCTCCAGAGAATACTCAACACCCGAATACCGGCTCAGCAATGCCGGTATAAATTCCTCCGAAATTTCCTTGATAACTTCACCAGGCTCCACCAGTTCAGGATCAATATCAGCTGACACCGTTACTGTGCGCTTGCGATTGAGCCGTCGAATTCTCGAATAGGACTGGCCGAATTCGACTTCGGCAACCGATTGAAACGGCACCTCATCTCCAGACGGCGTTCGAATCATCATATTTTCTAGATCGGCGACTGATCGACGGTCTTCCAGCGGGTATCGAACCATCACTTTCAATTCGTCTCTGCCGCGTTGAATCCTCTGCGCCTCTTCCCCGTAAAACGCCTGTCTGACCTGCCGGCCCAACGACGACATCGTCAACCCAAGCGCCTCCGCTTCCGGCTTGATGTAAAGCCGTATCTCGTCACCACCGGAATCCAGTGAGTTGGTAATGTCAAAAACACCATCAAAGTCCTGCAGCTTCTTCTGCAACTGGCTGGCCGCATCCTGCAACGACTCGAGATTGCTGCCCATCAAATTAAAGCTGAGCGGAACACCGCCGCCGAGCTTCATTCCTTCCGAGAAGGTCAGATCTTTTACACCGGCGATTTCACCGGCACGCTCACGCCACATTTTGCTGATGTCAGCACCTTGCAATCGTCGATCTTCGTTCTTTGAGATCTCCACGAAAATAACGCCCGAATTATCGCTGCGTCCAAATGCGCCGACATGACTAACCGGATCCTCTTCGTCTGGATACTCCACCCGGAAATCATCGTTAATCGAAAGGATGGCGGACTCCAGCTGCTCCATCGCGATATTTCTGACTTCCGGGGACGTGCCGTTCTGCATCGTCAATTCCATTCGGATGAAATCGCCGGGAACGCTCGGAAATATGACAGTGCGGACAACGCCACTGCTCATCACGCCGAACGTGAGCATCAATATCCCGAGAAACGCTGCCAGTGTTACACCGCGGTTTTCGACGGCTCGGTCGAGCAGCGGTTTGTAAGTATCGTGGATAAGAGAATGCAGTCCATGCTGCACATGTCTCTGGACGCGTTGGCCAAACTTCACCGGCCAATGAACAGGATTATCTGAACGGTAAGGCGCGAAGATTTTCTTTTCATCAACGGGTTGAATATTTGCGTGCACCAGGTGGGCAGGCAAAATCAGTTTCGACTCCACCAGCGAAAACAACAGGCACAGAATAACAACCACAGACATCGCCTCAAAAAACGGACCTACGAATCCGCCAACGAACAACATCGGCCCGAATGCGGCAATGGTCGTGAGCACACCAAAGGTTGCAGGCGTCGCTACTCTCTTGGCGCCGCGTATCACATTATCAAGGTTGTGGCCATCTGCGCGTATTTTGGTGTAAACACTTTCCCCAATAATGATCGCGTCATCGACGACGATGCCAAGCACCAGGATGAAACCGAATAGGCTGATCATATTGATCGTAACCGGCCAGGGCCCGACCGGCATAATTGCCAACGCGCCCAAAAACGTGATCGGAATTCCAATGATTACCCACAACGCGACCTTTAGACGAAGAAATAAAGTCAATGTCAGAAATACAAGGAGCGCACCCTGAACCATGTTGCTCAACATGAGTTCAAGTCGTCCCTTCAGGTAGTGCGACTGATCGATCCATGTGTCCATGAACACGCCATCCGGCAGCGAGCTGGATCTTTTTGCGATGTAAGCTTTTACCGCTGCAGCCGTTGCCAATTCATTCTGCTCACCGCCGGCAAGCACTCTCAATGTTGCCGTTCGCTTGCCATTGAAGCGGCCAAAACCGCTTCGTTCCACGAAACCATCCTTTATAGTCGCTACGTCAGCCAGCGTAAGACGCGTTCCGTCAGGATAGGTCCGCAATACGAGTTTGCCGTATTCCCGCCCCGTATAAACCTGCCCCTCGGTACGCAGCAAAATATCGCCACCTGACGTGTTAATCGTGCCGCCCGGCAGGTCCACGGCTGATTGCCTGATTGCCTCGGATATTTCAGTCATCGTCAGCCCGTATTGCCTCAAGACGTGCTCTGACACCTCCACACTGATTTCATAATCCTGGTTTCCAAGAAATTGCACCTGGTTCACCGCGGGCATCGCCATCAGGTCTTCGCGAATCTGCTGCGCCAGCTCCTTGCGAGTAAATTCATCGAGGTCGCCGTAAACGGAAACCATCAACACCGGGATCGGGAATTCCTGTTTGTAAATTACCGGCTTCTCTGTAAGTCCCGGAAAGGTCGATATCGCGTCGACCCGGGTTTTGATTTCACCCAGAATCTCGTTGAAATCTTTATTGGCCGCAATCTCGACCCTAACAGTCCCTGACCCTTCCCTGGCAACGGACGTAAGTGTAACGATGCCGTCAATATCCTGTATCGCCTCTTCAACTTTGATGACGACACCCTCTTCCACTTCCTGTGGTGCGGCACCCGGGTAAGGCACCCTGACGATGACCGTGTTCAGTTCGAAGTCCGGTGTTGTTTGTTTGCGTATTGAAAAGGCCGAAACGATTCCTGCGGATATGATCAGCCACATCAGCAGATTGGCTGCCACGTGATTGCTGGCAAACCAGGCAATCAGGCCTTTCTCACTGCTCGCTTTGGGGCGATTCATTTCGTTCCGTCTCCGGAATCGCTTTTGCTCGCCAGCGAGGTTTCATCGTCGGCCAATGCGGGTGGATCATCCGTCGTTTTGACCTTCGCGCCATTAACCGGTGATTCAATTGCAGACAGGCTGATTCGCTTGCCCGCAAACGATTCATTTTCTATATAGGCGAAATCTGCATCAGTTCGAATAATCCGGACTGTCCTGATTCTCAGGCGATTGTCCTCGTCGACAAAGACCACCTCATTCCTTCTTCGCAATGTTGATCGCGGAATTCTGATTGTCGAATCTACGGTTGTTCCGGATATTTGAGCGCTGACGAACGACCCCATGGGCAGTGGCGTTTCATTAATCGAAGAATCGTGCAATTGATACGGGTCGGCAATTCTCGCAACAGCATAGGTAACGCGCGCGCGTTCATCGACGACACCTTCGCTGCGCACAATTGTTGCCTGCCACGTCGACAATCGCCCGCGTTGTATTGCGCTCAAGGTCACGGCCGGACCATTGGCCGGTCTTCCGGACGCAGTTATTTCACTGGCATCAGGCAGGTCAACGAATGCCAGATCCTGGTCGGTCAACGGCAGTCTGATTTCGGCAATATCGGTCGCAAATACAACAGCGAGCTCTTTACCAGGATTTACATACTGGCCGAGATTGGCACTGCGGCTTCGTACCATGCCCTCGTATGGCAGGCGGATTCGGGTCCGGTCAAGGTCGCGTTCAGCACGAATGAGGTTTGCTTTCGCGGTTGCGAGCGCGGCTTCCGCGGCGGCAAGCTCTGCTTCCGCCCGGTACCCTTTGGTTCGCAGCGTTTTCGCACCGTCAAACTCGATTTGACGGTGTTTCAATAAGGCCTTCGCCTGGTCAACCGCGCCAAGGTAATTGGTTTGATCGATACGCATGAGTTCTTCGCCGGCTGCAAATACGCCACCCGCAATAAACCTGGGTGACACATGAACAATAGATCCGGATACTTCTGCGCTCAGAATCGTTTCGGTCAAGGGGCGTACCGTGCCCTGACTTTTGATGACAAAACTAAAACTGCCAGATTCCAGAGTCATTACATCGACCAGTAACTCTGTTTCCCCCGCCGGCTTTTTATGCGGTGGCGGCTTGAGTCTCGATAGACTCATGGCCACAACAAACGTTGTGAGCAGAATAGACACGATCAACAGATTGCGTTTGGTTCTGAATGTCACTAGCTAAATCTCCGCAAGAAATGCTCGAACCGCCTATCTTGATCGCATTGGTAACAAAAGGCTTGTTATTGTTGTGTCAGGCGTCAATACGACAGGATAAATGCTTGCGATGGAAAGACGCTGCCTGCCAGAAGCTCTTTAAACGTCCGCTCGATGGCCGCTTCACCATGCCGCTCTACGATTTCCATCCACTCGCCGGTAGACGCGACAAATCCGATCGACGCTGTAGAAAACTCCTGCATCAATTGAGCGGTGCCGAGCTCGTCTGCTCTTTTTTTGAATTGTGCCGGTGCGAAAAACCACTCAGGTTTCGGCCCGGCAAATTCGCTGGATACGACGCCGGCATCCCAATGTGACTTGCCGACTCGACAACTGTATTTCAGGTTATCGCCCAAGTGGGCG
>SMVA01446251.1_pt1 | contig 14221 bp, 10 predicted proteins | sample 2456451 | NCBI WGS metagenome assembly SMVA01 (sample SAMN11095933, study PRJNA526329) | marine sediment metagenome | biome: Marine sediment; feature: Surficial sediment; material: Deep marine sediment; isolation source: Hadal surficial sediment | place: Pacific Ocean | collected 2014-05 | depth...
CTAACTAGCGATTGCATATTCCGGCCCATCGATACCATAATTGCGTATAATTTATAGTAAATGTGAGAGCGATTAGCTTATTTATAGTAACTGGTGGCTAGCAGATTGTGGAAGGAAGGGGCGTTAATGCTACCTATACTCTAAAGCGGGGCAGGCTCTCCATCAATTCTATCAAGATCGATTAGTTAAGTTGGCAATACCTCTATTGGGGCCTTCGCTCGACCCAAATCACCCTCGGCTTCATGTTTTCCACCGTTTCTTATCTGGCCTACAGCTTCCCCTGAGTGCCGCCATATTGCCCATTAATCACTCCCAATTTACGCCAGATTGTCAGCAACCACCTCACGCAGCAATCGCGCCACTTCCTGGTCATCGTGGTTGATCTGTTTAACGATCTGTTGCGCTCTTGACGAAAGTCGGCGGTAACCCCAGTGCGATCGGCGCTTGGTCTCGTCCCAACCTTCGCGTTGGAAATAAAGCGGCAGGTTGACATCAAAATAGGAAATGCTGTCTGCATCTTTGAGCAGATCAGCGTCGGGGTCGCCACCCACTTCGTGGATCACTACCAGGCGACATGCCTCGTCCACTACCTCGGGTGCCACGTTGCAAGCGATCAGCATCGGGTGCAATAGTTCAGCACCGTGGCTAGCGTGGGCGGCCTTGAAGACATCGTAATCGTCGAAATCCGCTCGCCTTACCTTGACCTCCTCAATGGCCCGGTCGATGTCATGGGCCAATGCCGCCAACTGCAGGGCCTCGCCGGACCCCGGTTCCAGGCGTAAAAGCCATTCCAGGGTGTTGTCGGCGTGACCGGGATCTTCGGGCACTTGCGAGCCCGCGATCACCGCACGGATTTTTTGCTTGGCGTGATCAACGTTGTCCATCAAGAGCCATTTTTACTCGGCGCAGGGTCTCAAGATTCATCACCACGGCGACTAGCACCAACACCGGCAACACCAGATTGGTTACCGCACCGAGAAAGATCAGGAACACGCGCACATCGCGACCCATTCGCCAGCCGGCCTTACCACCGGCTTGCAGCCGCTTTTGCATCAGGTTGTCGTACTTATCCGCCGTGTAACTCAGCATGAACGAGCCGATAATGGCCATAAAACCCACCAACAGGATCCAACCACTCACTTCCACCGCCAGCAGATGCCAGGTCAGGCCGAACAGCAGAAAGGCATCCGCATAGCGGTCCAATACCGCATCGAACCAGCCGCCGACGTCGCTGCTCAGGTACTTGAGCCGTGCCACTTCACCGTCACAACCGTCGACGATGGACGCAAACTGGGCCAGTACACCGCCCAGTAGCAAGGCAAAATACCCACCCAGAGCAAACAGTCCAGCGGCCAGCACCGAGCACAGAAACGAGAACAGGGAAATCTGATTGGGTGTGATATCGTGCTGCACTAAGGTTTGCGACATCCGGATGGATAATGGGCGGTTCAAATGACGTGCGACGGGCCCGTCATTTGGTTTGTCACTGAGTCGCTTTAGCAACGCCTGCTCCGCTTTTTGGAATGCGGCGGGATCGTCCACATCGAGCCAAAATCCGTCCATCAAGAGGGCTTTGGCGCACCCCTCAGCAGCCAGAATCCGTACCGCCCCGGACAGCGATGTGTCGTCATCTTTTTCTTTGCTTTGCTCCAGAGCCTTGAAGATCGCCGGGGAGCACAGGAAAAGACCCGTATCGAAACCATTAAAGTCAGCCATGCCCTTACCGATATCACGGATCTTTTTACTGCTGTTTTGACCGTTTTTCGGTGGGGAAGCGTCGGCTTCCAGCTTAACGCGGGTGACATCATCCATATCGATAAGCGGGTTGCGGGTGTTGCCGTCCACGACTAAAGCAATCTCCCCTTCGCCCAGTTCCAGGGCCGTCAATTCTCGAACCAACCGGGGATCAAACAGATGATCCGCCATCAGTAGCAAAAACGGCTCCTGCAACACCTCTTTGGCCTTTAGCACCGAGAGACCGTTGTCTTTATCCCAGTCATCATTGACCAGCGGCGTGATCTGGATCGCCAAGGATTCCGCCAGACCCGCCAGGAAATGGCTAAGCTGCTCGCCCTGGTGGCCAACAACAACAAAGAACTCATCCGCACCTGCCTCTAGGGCAGCGCGGATGACACGTTCAATCAAAGGGATGCCCAGGAGGGGAATGAGGGGTTTGCACTCACCTCTGGATTGCAGCCGGCTACCCTTGCCGGCCGCGATGATCAGGCACTTCATAGTGTTCCTTACTCTTTCGTTGAAGACTCTTTATTTGGAGCCATTCAAGACTCGCCCTTAATAAAATCTTCCATCATTTGGAAAGCTTCATCATCAGTGAACTGGCGTAAGGGATGTTTGCAAAAATAGGCCGATGGCGCTTCCAGAATACCACTTTGGCCCCGGTCCAACGCCAGTTTGGCGCAACGGATCATATCAATGGCCACACCTGCCGAGTTAGGCGAATCTTCCACCGACAGACGCAATTCAAGGTTCATCGGCACATCGCCAAACATCGTACCCTCCATCCGCAGGAAACAGATCTTGTTGTCGTTTTGCCAAGGCACGTAGTCACTGGGGCCGATATGAATGTTATCGGCATCCATGCGTTGGGCGGTCACTGACTGCACGGCCTCGGTCTTGGATTCTTTTTTCGAGACCAGGCGTGAATGGTTGAGCATGTTGAGAAAATCCGTGTTGCCACCGGTGTTAAGCTGGTAGGTACGCTCCAGCTTAACGCCGCGCTTGGCGAACAGATCCGTGAGCGTGCGGTGGGTGATGGTCGCCCCCAACTGGGCCTTGATATCGTCACCGATGATGGGTAACCCGGCTTCTTCAAAATGACGTGCCCAGTCTCCCTTGGAATCGCTGGCGATAAAGACCGGGATATTATTGACGAAGGCCAGTCCCGCTTTGTAGGCGCAGGTAGCGTAAAAGCGAGTCGCATCTTCAGAGCCGACCGGCAAGTAATTCAACAGGATTTGTGCCCCGGATTCCTTAAACGCCTTAATGATGTCTTCTTCGGTCGATTCGGGTTCATCCGCCAGCACAAAAGTGCGTTTTTCAGCGTAATCCTTCATGTGGTCGGAAAATCCGTCCAAAATTTTGCCCATCTGCACGGTGACACTGGACGCCGGCAGTTCAGAACAGAACACCGTCGTGCAGTTGGGCGCGGAAAAAATCGCTTCGTTGACGCCAACACCGACTTTGCGTTTGTCGATATCGAAGGCCGCCACAACCTCTATGTCCCCGGGCTTATAGCCGCCGATCTCCCAATGCATTAGACCGATAGCATCCTGCTCGTTTTTCTCCTGGTAAAAGTGAATACCCTGTATCAAAGAACTGGCACAGTTTCCAATACCGACTATCGCAATCTTGATCTTGCTCATTTTTTACCTCACCTGTTAATTCGCTCGGTGTATGAATTTTTCTCGGGGGAAACCCCATTGTTCTACTAAATGTTCTTTTGCACGAGTTCGGCAAGCCTTTTCCGGCTAGGTCGATTCTCCATCGTTCTTCTGCGTCAGCGAAAGTTAGACATCGTTACCGCTTTCGTTCCCTTGAGAGGCAGCACCACCGGGCCTTTGGCTGTCACGCGGGCGTCAATCTTTTGCCGGTTGAAACACCATTGAGCCCCGATTCTGGAGGCGGAAGTATCTCCATCCCGGACCATCCGGTACAGTATACCGCTGTTGAGCTTCAAGTACCCGGTCGACTCACCAAGGGTGAGGCATTTATTGATTGCCACCACTACGTCGCCATATAGGGAAGCATAAGCAGACAAAAGAAGGCTAGCGCGGCTAGTAAAGGCTAATAAAATGGGCCTTCCCCAAATCGAGTGGGTAGTTTAGCCTGATGTCCCATGAGAGATACACAGTTATACAGCCAGATATTGGGTATCGAAAAGCCATGGAAGGTGATCGATGTGCAGGTTTCACTCGCAGACGATGAAGTGGAAGTCAGCGTAGAGTACGGGGGCGGCAAATTGAGATGTTCCAAGTGCGGCAAAATCTGCCCTGGGTACGACAAGCGGCAAAGGCGCTGGCGCCATCTCGATACCTGCCAACTCAAGACCTTACTGGTGGCTGATATACCCCGGGTGGAGTGTTCGGAGCACGGTGTGGTCACGGTCAGTGTTCCCTGGGCAGAATCCGGCAGCGGTTTCACAGCTTTGTTCGAAGCGCTGGTCATTGATTGGCTGAAAGAGGCGTCGATCAGTGCTGTGTCAAAACGACTAAGACTAAGTTGGAATGCCGTGGATGGCATCATGCAGCGCGCAGTGAAACGTGGTCTGTCGCGACGGCAAGTGCTATCGCCCAAACAAATCAGCGTCGATGAGACCTCTTACCGCAAGGGTCACGACTATGTCACGGTGGTGACGGATCAGGAGCAGGCGACCGTACTGCATGTCGCTGAAAACCGGAAGGTCGATAGCCTGACTGAGTTTTACGACCTGCTGTCTGATGATCAGAAAAAGGGAATTGAGAGTGTGTGCATGGATATGTGGCCCGCCTACATCAGGGCCACCAAGGAAGCGATCCCTGATGCGGATAGCAAGATTGCCTTTGACCGTTTTCACGTTGCGCAATACCTGGGCAAAGCGGTTGATCAAGTACGCCGCCAGGAACACCGCCAGTTGATCAAGCAGGGCGATGACCGAATGAAGGGCAGTAAATACCAATGGCTGCGCAACCGGGGCAATATGAGCTGGCATCAACGGCGCAGTTTCAGTGAACTGCGACACTCTTCACTGAAGACTGCCAGGGCGTGGGCCATCAAGGATCTCGCCTCACGCCTTTGGGACTACCGGAGTCGCACCTGGGCTGAGAAGGGCTGGAAGCGCCTGATTAACTGGATGGCTCGTAGTCGGCTTAAACCGATGCAAACGACGTCGAAGACCCTGCGGAATCACCTTTGGGGAATTCTCAACGCGGTGATTCGGAAGGTGGACAACAGTCATGCTGAAAGTATGAACAGCCGCATCAAAACGCTGAAAGTCCGTGCCCGAGGATTCAGGAACAAAGAGCGATTCCGCAATGCAATTTACTTCCATCTAGGGGGGCTACAGCTCTACCCGGAAGGAATCAGGGTCTGAATGACCCACTACGATTGGGGAAGGCCCAATAAAATTAACCAACATTATCAAGCTGTTACTGTCATTTTACAAAATACCCACACTTTTTAAATGCTCGTGATAATATGTGCCAGTACTGAGACGATATCTGCACTCTTTACAGCAAGTAGGCTAAATTATAAAGAGAGCATCACGAACAACAGGCCTATTATGATAGATAACATTTATGCTAGAGAGCATTATAACCTACAGCCTTAATTCCAGTATTCTTACTCCTGTTAATGATAAGCGGCCATTATGAATAACTGGATGAAAGCATTAAGTCTGCATTATCGATACATGAAAGAACAGTTTCCAGATAGGAATCTGATGTTGGTCTTTGATATCGATGGTTGCATTAATGATATGCAATATCAGCTCTTCCGAGCATTGCGAACCTTTGACCAATTACAAGGCACCCATTTTTTTTACCGTTTAAAACCCGATGAAATCAAAATTCATGAGGATTTGTTGTCTTCATTCCTCGAAGAATATAAATTGTTACCTGAACAGAAAGATGCATTTCTCTCTTGGTACACGGGTTACCGTAAGTCTTCCCGGGTGAAATTGCGTCCTATGGAAGGAGTTATTGAAACCATTTGTTGGTTTCAGATGCAGCCCAAGACTGCGGTCGGGTTAAAAAATATTTGCTCTCAGGATATGCGGCAAAAAACTATTAAAGCTATTAAAAAATTTGGCAAAGACTATCGGTTAAAATTACCTAAAGAATTATTTTATTTCCCCAAGCATAGCGCCCCCGCTGAGTCAGCGGTTGAAAGTCTGGCCTATTTTCGGCAGCTTGGATATCATGTGATTTGTTTTGCCGATAGTGAAACGCAATCTCTCGACGCCATTGCCAACGAAAAAGATACCCGCGACGTTTTACTGCTCCATGCCGATACCGTTTATCGCTCGAAAGATACACCGATAACGGCTGCCGTTGAGAAAGGCAAGTCCTATGAATTGCGCGAACTGGTGCGTGAGAAGGATTTACCTCCATACATTGACTTGGTTTGGCACGGTATTAATGACCGGCAAAATATGCAGCAGTTCCTCGCTTCTCCCATTCAATGGGGCGAGGTGGATGTACAGACCGTGAGTGAAGATGGATCGGTTTTGCTGCAACATGACACTCTGCTGACAGATGAGGCTTTATTGGTCGAAAAGATCGACTTACCATTGAATGAATTATTGGGTGAGTTTCAACAACATGACAAAAGAATAAAAATTGATTTTAAAGACAAGGGTAATGTATTACGCAAAACCATAAAGCAACTCAAAACACAAGGTTTTACGGATCAGCATATTTGGTTGAATGGTGACATAGATGTGCTCAAAGAAGAAGGATTTAAAATGCTGTTGGAAGCATTTCCCAATGCCATCATACAAACCCCCATTGATTTTATCTGCCCTTTGGTCTTCTCCCTACCAGATCAAGCCAAGAATATACTGACAATATTAGAAAGCTGGGGCATCAATCGCTTTTCCATCAGCTGGAAATTGGAGCGGTGTTCAGCGTTGTTGCAACAGCTCAAGAAATGGGGAATTGAGGTGAACATTTATAATGCGCCTGATTTAGAACAGTTTCTTAAGGCGATGATTCTGTCTCCACGGTCTATCACTTCGAACTTTAATTTTCCAGAATGGAATTATTATGGCCGCGGTTCCGGCAAAAATGGTCTTCAATCGGATTATGTGGAGAAACAGGTAAAATTGGAATAGGGCGATGAGGGTGCAGTGACAACTATCTTGAAGCTGACAAGGTCTAGCTGAAATTGTCTGGTGCGTTACAAATGTTAAATCTGGTTTAAACATTGGCGAGTTTGAATAATGAATAGTCAAACGGAGAGTCCTCAACCCGAGGAAAAAAGCTCCATCGCTGTAGGAATTATTGGGGCTGGTCGAATTGGCAAGCTTCATGCCGAAAATATCATCCGGCATATCCCCCAAATCAGCCTCAAGGCGATCGCTGATATCAACCTCGATACAAGCTGGGTAAACACGTTACCAGTAGCCGTTACTGGCGATGAGGTCCAGTGCATTTTCAATGACCCCGCGATTGATGCGGTCTTAATCTGTTCGCCTGCCCCCTCTCATCCTTCACTTATCATTCAAGCAGCGCAGGCGGGCAAACATATTTTTTGTGAAAAACCCATTGCCCTTGACATAACCGCTATTCAACAAGCGTTGGCGGCGGTAGAACATGCACAGGTGATTCTCCAAGTTGGATTTAATCGCCGTTTCGATCCCAATTTCGCCAAGGTCAAGCGTGTCGTACAGGCCGGTGGCATTGGAGAGCTCCATATTATTCACATCACGTCAAGAGATCCAGAGCCGCCACCCCACGACTATATTGCCAGTTCGGGCGGCATTTTTCTCGATATGAGTATTCATGATTTCGACATGGCGCGATTTTTGGCGGGCAGTGAAATTACCGAAGTCTATGCCACCGGCGCAGCCTTAATTGACCCGACACTCACTCAACTGGGAGATGTAGATACGGCGGTAATTCAGTTAAGCTTTGCCAATGGCGCCCTGGGCGTTATCGACAACAGTCGCCAAGCGGTGTACGGATACGATCAGCGCGTGGAGGTGTTTGGCAGTCAAGGTAAAATGTTGGCGCAAAATGTCAGCGCAACACAAACAGAATTATCCACCGCGGATGCAGTGACCCGCGAGAAACCCATGGCCTTTTTCTTAGACCGCTACCAGGCATCCTATGTGGCAGAACTTCGAAGCTTTTGCCACGCTATTCGCCATAAGCAAGCCCCAGCAGTCGATGGGCGGGATGGATTAATAGCTGTGATTGTCGGTCATGCGGCAAAACAATCCTGTCAGAACCATCAGCCTATACGGATTAACTATGAGCATCCCGAGCAACACGGTATTTGATCGCGATAGACCCGTTGATGTGATCTGTATGGGTCGAGTAGCGGTCGATCTGTACGCCGAACAGATCGGGTCTACGCTGGCCGATGCGCAAACTTTTCGAAAATATTTGGGGGGCTGCGCCGGCAATATCGCCGTGGGGTCGACCCGCCTTGGACTGCGCTCGGCCATGTTATCCTGCATCGGGCAAGATGAAATGGGCGTGTTCGTTAAACAAACGCTGCAAAACGAGGGTGTGGTGACAGACTGTCTGCGGGCAACGCCAGAGCATTTGACCGGCTTGGTGGTGTTGGGGGTTGATCCACCCGAGCATTTCCCCTTGATATTTTATCGACAAAATTGCGCAGATATGCAATTGCAATCCAGTGATTGTGACAAGCAATTCTTTCAGCAAAGCAAAGCATTACTGGTAACCGGCACAGGGTTTTCTACCTCCGCAATGCGCGTCACCAGTCACTACGCCCTGGACTTGGCGAAGAGCACCCACACGGCGGTGATATTGGATATTGATTATCGGCCTGTGTTATGGGGATTGACAACAATCAGTGATGGCGAAAGCCGTTATCAGCTCGCCGAAGAGGTCTCCCAGCACTATCAACAGATTCTGCCCAAGTGTGATTTGATTGTCGGCACTGAAGAGGAAATTCTCATTGCAGGTGGCGCTGGCTCCTTGAGTCAGGCACTGGCAAATATCCATCGATCGGTCAGTGCGCCGGTCATCGTAAAGACCGGCGTCAAGGGATGTCAGATCTATCTCAAGGATAATCCCAAGCCACTCACCGCCGAGCCCTTTGCGGTAACGGTACTGAATGTACTGGGGGCCGGGGATGGGTTTATGAGTGGTTTTTTGCTTGGCTGGCTTAGGAATGCATCGTGGCAAAGCTGTATGCAAACGGCAAATGCTTGTGGTGCGATCGTGGTCTCACGGCATGGTTGCGCACCGGCGATGCCGAATAAGGAAGAATTAGACTATTTTTTACAGCATGCTGGCAGTCGACAAAATGGTCTCCAAGATCGGGGCATGGCGCTGCGACATCGCCGCTCAATCTTAGGCAGCGCCGCTGATCGTGAATTGTTTGTTTTAGCCTTTGATCACCGAGAACAATTGCAGAAAAGCTGTGTAGCCGCTGGTAAAAATCAAGCTGTCATCAAGACATTTAAGCAGCAAATATTTTCAGGCTTTCAACTGGCGCTACAACACTTCTCACAAAAACAAGAGGCACAAAAACAAGGTGGGCAGAGTCTTCAACTGGAAAAGAGTCTTCAACTCAAGGCAAATAGTCACTTAGCGATACTGGTTGACCCGAATTATGGAGCGGCCATATTAGGGTCGCACATTGACAAACGAATCACCGTTGGCGTGCCCATTGAGGAACCCCTTAGCCTGCCGGTACGCTGGCTGGGGGATAAACCGCTTTACCAGGAGATTTTACAACGCCCTGCGCCCTGGTTCGTGAAAGTGCTTTGGCAATATCATCCCAAACTCGATGAAGAGACTCGACGGCAACAACTATTGCGTTTAAAAGAACTGGCGGAGGTCTGTGACCAACTTGATCGACGGCTCATGCTGGAATTGATTATACCCAGCGAATATACCGATCACCGGTCGGCGACAAGTGACGCCATGAAGTCGGTCTATGAACAGGCGATCTATCCTTTTTGGTGGAAGCTCGCCGGTGACTTTTCTGCCGCCCATTGGCGCACCCTGGCAGATATCATGGAGGACAATGACCCCGATTCACGTATCATTTTATTGGGGGGGGAAGAGACCGAAATCGCCAGTTTCAGCCCCTTATTTACCACCGCGAAAGCTTCGGAAAAAGTCAGTGGTTTTGCCATTGGCCGGAGTATTTTTTGGCAACCTTGGCAGCGTTTTCTAAAGGATGAAATTGAGTTGAAAGAGATCCCCAATATTATTGCCAAGGATTTTCTGCAATGTATCCGCCTTTGGCAAGAGGCCTGATACTCTATAAGAAATACTGTAATAGACACTGAAAGAGGCATCCCATGTCGCCACTGTTGCTACATTCTCCAGGTTTTTCTTTTGGGCTGACAAGCATTACCACTATCGGTGAGGCAGCCGACGATACCGGAATTCACTTCGGTATTCTAAAGTTACGTGCTGGAGAGGAATGGATAGTCAATGATAGATTGGAATCCGCCATTTTATTGCTGCAAGGCAAAGTAATGTTTCGTTGTAGTGGTAAACAATATAGTGCCGAGCGACAATCGATTTTTGACGAAGATCCCTATGCTGTTCATTTTGACGCCAACGAATCCGCAACGATTATCGCCACAACGGACTGTGAATTAGCGCTATCACAGGTAGCCAATGAACGGAGCTTTGAACCCCAATTTTTTGATCCCGAGAATCTGTTACTCAGCGAGCAACGCGGCAAGGGACTATTAGATAATACCGCCTATCGTATTGTTCGCACCATTTTTGACAAGAGAAATCGACCCGAGGCAAATTTAGTATTGGGAGAGGTGATTACCTTTCCAGGGCGTTGGTCCAGTTACCCTCCCCACCACCATCCGCAACCTGAAATTTATCATTATCGTTTTACCGAGCCGCAGGGGTTTGGCTATAGTGAAACCGGCGATAATCATAGTGACAACAGCGGCAATCAACAAGTAGTAAAAATACAACAGTACGATACCTTAAAAATTCTCTATGAACTCGATCACGCACAAGTCGCAGCACCAGGCTACGGTATGTTCTATATCTGGGTGATCCGTCATCTGGAAAATAATCCGTATACCGTCCCTGAATTCACTGAAGAACATGCCTGGGCCCAAACAGAGGATGCCAATGCGCGAGTCTGGCAGCCTTTGAAAGGCACGGAATAAAAGGGTATAACACCACTGGTTTAACAAAAGGGCCAATAGTGAAGGAGGAGCTTATGTCAACTGAACGCCTTACCATGGCACAAGCCTTACTGAAATTTCTCGCCAACCAGTGGATTGAAATCGACGGCGATTGCCAACGGTTTGTCAGTGGTATTGTCGGTATCTTCGGGCATGGTAATGTCACCGGCTTAGGTGAAGCCCTAGAGTATGGTGATTCAGGGTTAACCTTTATGCAAGGCCATAGCGAACAAGGCATGGTTCATATGGCGACGGCTTATGCCAAACAAAAAAATCGCTTGGCTATTTTTGCCTGTACTACATCTATCGGCCCTGGTGCAACCAATATGGTAACCGCTGCGGCAACGGCAACGGCTAATCGCATTCCGGTATTGTTGTTGCCAGGAGATATCTTCGCTTGTCGTCAACCTGACCCCGTATTACAGCAGATTGAAGACCCAAGCCATTACGCACTTTCGGCTAATGATTGTTTGCGCCCTGTCAGCCGTTACTGGGACCGTATTACTCGCCCTGAACAACTGATGACCGCTTGTTTAAATGCGTTTCGCGTGTTGACTGATCCTATTGACACGGGTGCTGTCACGCTTTGTTTGCCGCAAGATGTACAGACAGAAGCCTATGATTATCCCACCGAATTTTTTGAAAAACGCACCTGGTATCTGGACAGACGTAGTTTATCGGATCGCGCTGTTGAAGCGGCAGTCGTGGCCATTAAAGCTGCGAAGACTCCACTGATTATTGCCGGCGGTGGCGTACATTATTCTCTGGCCTGTGAGTGCTTATCGACTTTCGCTGATCAATTCAGCATTCCCGTAGCAATGACTCAAGCGGGGAAAAGCGCGCTGCCTTGGACCCACCGGATGAACGTTGGTGGTCTCGGTGTGACAGGCACTAAAGTGGCCAATCAACTCGCCGCGCAAGCGGATCTTATTATCGCTGTAGGCACCCGGCTGCAAGATTTCACCACAGCATCCAAATCGGCTTTCCAACATTCCGCGGTCAAGATTTTGCAACTAAATGTCAGTGCCTTTGACGGTTACAAAATGGGGGCCACTTTATTGCAGGCAGATGCCAAACTGGGATTACAGGCGATTCACAAGGGGCTAGAGAGTCTTCAACCCGTGGGAAAGAGTCTTCAACCTAGCGAAAAAAGTTACTCCACCGATGATCATTATCAACAACAGATTACTCGGTGGAGCCAAGAGTGGCAAAGGGAAGTGGATCGGCTTTACACCACCGGGATTAACGACGGCAACTCCCAAACCAACGTGTTAGGGGTGTTGAACGACTTTGTGTCTGAACGCGATGTGGTGGTCGCAGCTGCTGGTAGTTTGCCCGGCGATTTACACCGCTTATGGCGCTGCAAGACGCCCAAAGACTATCATCTGGAATACGCCTATTCTTGTATGGGGTATGAAGTGGCGGCGGGACTGGGCGTCAAAATAGCTCATCCCCATGGCGAGGTATACGTACTTGTCGGTGATGGCAGCTATTTGATGTTACATTCAGAATTGTTCACCAGTATCCAGGAGGGGGTAAAAATTACCATTATTCTGATGAACAATCAGGGTTACCAATGCATTAAGAGCTTGCAACAATCCCAAGGTAGCCGAGGATTTGGCAATGAATTTCGCTATCGTGATAAGGTCACGCAACGTTTGGACGGTGAAACCCTGCGTATTGATTTCGTGCAATATGCCCGCGCTCTGGGAGCGAACGCGATGCTGGCCAGAGATGTCACTGAGTTCAAACAGGCGCTAGTGGATGCCAAACAATCACCCATATCCACACTCATAGAAATCCACGTCAACGCCAACTCCATGTCTGCAGGTTATGAATCCTGGTGGCGCGTTGCGATAGCGGAAGTGTCCACCGCTGACGAGGTGAAGCAGGCTTATCGGGCAATAGAAAACCACATAAAACATGTAAAACCCTATTAGGCGAACGCTGATTGCAAAGTATGGTTAAAAAGTATGATGTCGAAGCAAGTAAAAATTGGTATTTCACCCATCGGCTGGAGCAACGATGATTTACACCAATTGGGTGGTGATATACCGTTCCAGCAATGCATAGAGGAAATGCACAGGGCCGGTTACGCAGGTTGTGAAATAGGGCACAAGTTTCCCCGCAGTCCCGATGACCTTAGACGGGCGATCGAACCACTAAATTTACAAATCGCCAGTGCCTGGTTTAGCTGTCGCTTTACCGAGGAGGGACTTTATCAGGAGACTGTATCTGCCTTTGCAGACCATTTGCAGTTTTTAAAAGCGATGGGGGCTAAGCTGGTGGTAGTGTGCGAAACGGGGCAAAGTATTTATACCGATCAGCATTGTCCGGTGACCGGCAACCATAAACCCACGCTGACTCAACAGCAATGGCGCACGCTAATTGACGGACTACACGACATAGGTGAAATGGCGCGTGAGCAAGGCTTGTGTATTGCTTACCATCACCATATGGGCACGGCTATTCAAACCTTCGAAGAAATCACCCAATTGATGGCAAGCACCCTGCCTGAACTGGTTTCTTTGGTAGTTGACACCGGGCACCTGGTTTACGCGGGCGCTGAACCGGTGCGTTTAATTTGCCAACAAGGACTACGTGTTAAACATGTGCATTTAAAGGATATTCGCATGGACATTTTACCGCAGGTCAAACAACAGGAGCTGAGTTTTTTGGACAGCGTCATCGCGGGCGTATTTACCGTACCCGGTGATGGGGGTATCGACTTTTCCCCGGTTTTTGAAGCCTTGGCCCGATTAGATTACCAGGGCTGGTTAATCGTCGAAGCCGAGCAGGACCCTGCCCAGGCGAATCCACTTGAGTATGCCCGGAAGGGATATCAATTTATTCAAACCATGCTGGAGAACGTTGATATCCAGACAAGTTCCGCTGTTAATCAAAGGTAATTTTTTTACAGAGTATAGGTAGCATTAACACCCCTTCCTTCCATAATCTGCTAGAGACAACTGGCCGCTGGCAATAGTAGATCGCGGTAAAGGCCCGCCACCAGTTACTATAAATAGGCTAATCGCTCTCACATTTTCTACAAATAGCCCGCCGTACCTGTCGCACCCGACGCCAAGGAAGTTCAGCTCGGCCCCATCTCAAAGTTCGGTTTCAAAAACCTGTTACCCTTCTTCAACTTACTGCAACAACGTTCGGTATAGCCCACAACCAGGCTCGGCATAAGCTCGGTCTCAGCCACCCTGCCCTACCTGTGGCTGGCGAATTCGTAATTTACTCATGGAATAAATCAGTTGGGCATATCGAGAAAATTGGTAATTGTCACTGACACCTCCCCCAGAAACCCCCAAACAACCCGACGCAGTCGACGAACCCGACACCTTTCACCAA
>SMVA01362917.1_pt1 | contig 14213 bp, 13 predicted proteins | sample 2456451 | NCBI WGS metagenome assembly SMVA01 (sample SAMN11095933, study PRJNA526329) | marine sediment metagenome | biome: Marine sediment; feature: Surficial sediment; material: Deep marine sediment; isolation source: Hadal surficial sediment | place: Pacific Ocean | collected 2014-05 | depth...
ATCTTGACTATGCATTTAAATCTTTAATGGCTGCTGCAGAAACAAAAAAATTCCTGGCTATTCGAGTAATACGTAGCAGGAAACTCTCGGAAGCATTTTATTCAGACCCCCGTTTTTTAGAATTCTGGACGCACCCGAACGTCAAACCGCTTTTCGATCTGTACCTCGAGGCCGGCAATGCGCCGTGGATACCCATCATGAATGCTGGGATTGCTGATCGAGCGAAAAAAGGCTGATATCATGCCCCGGGAAATCCAGGGCATCCAAGACTTTTGACCCTGTTCAATTAACCGAAAATAACCGATATTAGACCCTGGTCAGCAACCACCCATTTGAATTGAGTAAATCTGTTCAAGCGGTGTACCAGAGGGAGAATAACAATGACTGAAAATTCATATTCAGTTTTCAATGCAATGACAGATATTTTTGCTTCACCGGCTAAAGCCCTGGCTGAGGTGAAATCGCACACATCCTGGCTGTGGTGGCCATTACTGACCGCCATTGTGCTCGCATGCAGCCTGTTTGTTTATTATTTTAGCTGGGTGGATTTTCCGTGGCTGATCGAGGAAACCATCAGGAATACACCGGCAGACCGGCGCGCTGAGAGCGCAGATGCCATCAGGCAGTTTATGAGTGTGAGAACAAGCACACTAACGACGATTGCTGCGATCGTGATCATGTCATTTGTGATTTATGTAATTCAAGCAACTTATCTGCACCTTGCAAATAAATTGACTTCCGGCTCGGACATTGGTTGGGGACAGTGGTTTTCATTCACTTCCTGGACAATGTTTGTCAGTGTTTTCGGCACTTTGGCGGTATTTGTTCTTATCTTCATGGCTGATACCAACCAGTTGTCCCAGACAGACCTTCAACCCCTGTCCCTGAATTCGCTATTGATACACGCCAGTCCGGGTGACCCCTGGTTCACTTGGGGAAGTTCTTTATCGCTGATCAATTTCTGGATGCTGTTCCTGATGAGTATTGGTTATGCGCAGTGGACAAACACAGCGATTGTAAAGTCGACCATCACCGTGGTGCTGCCCTGGGCAGTAATTTTCGGAATCTGGGCATTGATGATCTAAGAGCAAGCTTATGAAAAAACCACTGATTTTTGCAGGGCTGGCTGTATTGCTGGTCGGACTACCCCTGTTTTCGAAGTTAACGGACAAGAGCGATGTGAAGCAGGTCGAGGTTCAGCAGGCCGAGCGAAAAATGATCAAAAGCTCGATCCTGGCCTCCGGCACGCTTGCGTACAAAGAGCAGGTACAGCTTCGTTCGGAAGTAATAGGCCAGGTGACAGGTCTCCACGTGCAAGAAGCGGACGCTGTAAAAAAGGGCGACCTCGTCATTACGCTGGACCCAAAGTCCTACCAGGCCCAGGTTGAACAGGCCGAGGCAAGGGTAAGAATCCAGCAAATCGCAATTGAACGTCAGCGGCTTTTGATCGGGACCCTGGAAGACCGGTTCGATCGCCAAAAAGCTCTTTATGAAGTGAAACTGATAGATGAGGACAGTTTCGAGGCACTGAAAAGTGAACTCGCACTTTCCAAAGTAGACCTGCGTTCGGCACAAGAGTCGCTATTACAGACCCGTGCTGCACTCGACCAGTCAGAGGAATTACTGAGCAAAACCCGGATCAGATCCCCGATAGACGGCATCGTGATACAGCTCGATATCAAAGAGGGTGAGACGGTTATTGCCGGTACCACCAACATCCCTGGCTCAACCATGATGGTGATTGCTGACCCGTCTGAGACTTTGACCGAAGTCAGAGTAGATGAAGCCGACATTGCCCAGGTACGGGTAAACCAGCAGGCCGATATTTACGCGGCCGCGTACCCGGATACACCCCTGTCGGGAACAGTTCAATCCATCGCAACCGTCGCAAGACAGGCACCGGGACAGCAAAGCCTGACCTTCCTGGTCAAAATCCTGCTCGATGAACAGGATGAAATGGTTATTCGCTCGGGAATGAGTGTTCGGGCTGACATTTACATAGAAACCTCCGATAAAACGCTGTCAATTCCCGTCCAGGCCGTGCTGATAGACGAAGACATCGAAGAAGATGAAGTCGGTGACAAGGAACAGGCTTACGTTTTCGTGCTGTCCGATGGCAAGGCCGTCAGAAAAAATGTTGAGACCGGGATATCCAGTGACAGTGACCAGGAAATTCTGCAAGGTCTTAACGAAGGTGACGCAGTCATCATCGGCCCGTTCAGGGTACTCAGGGATATGAACGAAGGTGATGAGGTCGCTGAGGAAGAAAAAGAAGATGAAGATGAAAGTGCTGTTACGGTAAGGATTGACTGATGGCAGGTACTGGCAGTTCTGGCCCGGTCATTCAGTTTCAGGATGTTTACCGTACTTACAAGATGGGTGACCAGGTGCTCAATGCGCTGGCTGGAGTTGATCTCGAAATTTCGCGTAACGAATATATCGCCATCGTTGGTGCTTCCGGTTCAGGCAAATCAACCATGATGAATATCATTGGCTGCCTTGATCGCGCTACCCATGGTGACTACATGCTCAATGGAATCGATGTGGGTGAAATGACCGAAGTTGACCTGGCCAGGGCGCGTAACCGGGAAATCGGCTTCGTATTCCAAAGTTTTAACCTGTTAGCCCGGGCATCGGCACTCAAGAATGTCATGCAACCGCTGGTCTACCGGCGCATCCCCCGGGCAGAACGCAAGCGCATCGCGACCGAAGCACTGCAACGTATCGGACTGGGTGATCGCATGAATCATTTACCCAATGAACTGTCCGGCGGCCAACGCCAGAGGGTGGCGATTGCAAGGGCGCTGGTGGGTCATCCTGCAATCTTGCTGGCGGATGAACCAACCGGAAATCTTGACAGCAAAAGCAGCCAGGAGATCATGGCCCTGATTGATCAGCTTCATGCTGAGGGGCAAACGGTCATTATCGTCACCCACGAGCCAGATATTGCGGCGCATTGCCAGCGCGTCATTCGCCTGGAAGACGGTAAGATCTGTTCTGATGCACCGGGATCTGAAATTCCCGTAATGAAATTAGCTCACTGATGTTCACCTTGCTGGAAAGCATCCGCTCGGCCTTTGAATCCATCCTCGCGCACGGATTCCGGTCGCTGCTAACCTCGTTGGGAATCATCATTGGCGTCATGTCAGTTATTGCGGTTGTTTCCATCGTCCAGGGACTGTCACAAACGGTTAATGCACAATTCGCAGGTCTTGGCGGCAATTCTTTAACCATTCGATCCTACACGCCGTTTAAAAAGCAATTACAGGGCCGCTTCGCCAGACTACGGGACAGTGATATGCAGCTCATTTCCCGCCAGGTAGACGGCATCTCGGATATCACGCCAATCCTGTACGTAGCCAGCGGTCGCCGTGGCGGTATCAGTTATCGCTCACAGTCCTCTTTTTCACAGGTGATTGGTATTGGACCCAAATACCTGGAAGTCAATGGCGTCTACCCTGAAAAAGGCCGCTTTTTCACCCACGAGGATGATGCACGCAGACGACTGGTTTGTGCGGTGGGCGCCGATGTCATCGAAAACCTGGAAATGCCCGAAGATTCAATAGGAGAGTTTTTCCGCATCGGTGACGAATGGTGCAAAGTCATTGGTATTCTTGAAAAACGCGGTGAATTGCTGGGCTTTTCGCAAGACGATTATGTGCTATTACCCTACAGCACGGCCAAGCGAATTATGGGTACTTCCAGGCGCATGGATATCCAGATCCAGTTGCTGGTGGATGATATGAACCGCCAGGATGAGATCAAGGCCCGCATTCGCAGGATTCTGCGCAAAGAACATAAATTGAAAGCAGGCCAGCCGGATGATTTCAAGATCCAGACTCCCGAGCAACTAACCGAATCATTCAATGTTGTCATCAATACAATTACCGCGGTATCGGCCGGAATCGTCGGCATCTCATTACTGGTTGGCGGCATTGGAATCATGAATATCATGCTGGTTTCAGTCACAGAAAGAACCCGCGAAATCGGCATACTCAAGGCGCTGGGCGCAACCCGTCAAAATATTCTTTTACAGTTCCTGATCGAAGCCCTGGCACTATGCATGATTGGCGGCCTGGTAGGTGTCGCACTTGGCTATGGCCTTGGCGCGCTGGTATCCGCATTATTACCCGGTTTCCCGGCGGCGCACGTGCCGATATGGGCAGTGCTGCTCAGTTTTGGCTTCTGCGGCGCAGTTGGGGTTATTTTCGGGATCGTACCCGCAGCCAAGGCCGCCCAACTGGATCCGATCGACGCCCTGCGTTACGAATAAAGAAAATAAAGCAAATAAAGGGGTCAGGTTGAATTAATTCAACGATTTAATTCAACCTGACCCCTTTACAGGCTTTGCCTTAGCCCTTGGATTCAAGCATTTGGAATAGAAATTCAGTGGCTTCGTCGGAATCCATTACAGTAAGCATTTCCATCATCTGGCGCTTGAGTTCCGGATCACTTTCCTGGCTGATCAAACCGATCAAAGCAGGTGCATCATTGAGCATCATCATGGATTCGATGACAGCAGTCTTTTCAACCCGGGAACCGCCGGCATAAATACCGGCTAGCAAACTGGCGGTACCATTGTCACTATTGATCGCAAGGGCATGAATGGCCACCACTTTAAGCTCAGGGTCCTGTTCTGTCTCCAGGATTTTCCTTATTCCGGTGGTGTCACCGGCAACCGCCATCGCTTCCAGCAGACTTTGGCGTGTTTCCAGGTCTTCAGTCTGGTTGTAGTAATCACTCAGATGATCAGTCGAACCAATCATGCCCATTATTTGAATCGCAAGGCGCTTTAATTCAGGATCATTTTCATTCTGAGCGACTTCGCGGGCAAGGTTTCCTGCCCCGTCCATGATGACCAGTGACTCAAGTATGGCCATCTTTTCCTCTCTGGTTGATGCCTTGAAATACATGGATTCGACAAATTCGACCGCACCATCGCCGTCTTCGATTGCGATACCCTGAATAGCCGTAGCCCTTAATTCTGCATCTGTTTCAGATTCGAGTATCTGCATGAGCATTTGCTGGTCACCAGCCACGGCAAAAGCCTCAACGGCCGCCCTGCGGGTTTCCAGGGTCGTTAATGTTGGATATAAAGCATGCAATTCACTGGTGGCTTCCATGGCACCCAATGCATAGATTAAATCTCGCTGCATTTCCGGATCCTTTTCCCACTGGAGGATTTCCACCAGCGGCGCGGGCTGATCCGCATTGAGGTACGCGTGCATCACTGCCTGCTTAATTTCAATACTTGCAGATTCGGTATACAGGCCATCCAATAGCACCAGGGAAGTGTCGTCACCCGCGATGGCGAGAATGCTTACCGCGTGTGCCTGTAAATCCGGCCTACTGCTGTCACTGACAATATCGGCAATAGCGCGTTGCGCTTCAGGGCTGTCGCTCATTCCGAGCAGGAACATGGCATCTTCCCGGACACTGTCCGATGCAGAGTTGTTCATAATTTCAATCACCAGCGGAAGAGCCCGGTTGAAATCACGTTCCAGTAACTGCGAAAGTGCGAACAAGCGCAACTCATCTTCTTGTGAAGCGTCATCAATTGAACCCTGGTATTCAATTTGCAGGGCTTTTGCCTCGTTTAGCCATTCACTGCCTGGATACTTCCTTTCCAGTTGATGAATCTGGCGTGCGGCATCACCACGATGGTCTGCTTTGTAAAGCGCGTGCGCCCGCCAATACATGGCCGCAGCCTGGTCACTGTCATCGGCGACATCTGACGAGTCAGATACCTTATCGAAATGATCAGCAGCAGCCATCCAGCGGGCTTCACGCAATGCCTTTTGGCCTTCCTCGTAGGGTGTCTGGGCGGTTGCAGTTATTGCAACGAATGAGCAAACCAGGACCAATTTATTCAAAATTCTATTCAGTAACATGTTTATTTCCTTTTTAGGTAGTATCAGGTCGTAAGCCGTGAAGTTTTCAATTGCTTGTTCATCACGCGAATCTTGAACAGCAGGTCATCACGGACCTCCTTTTGCATGCGTTCACGTGCGTTGTTTGAAGCCGTATGGGCTTCGTAAGCCAATTCGATTAACAGTGGTTCCAGGCTGGCAAGGAAGCCGGCAAGACGCCGGTCACCACCGGCACTTGCTGCCTGGCGATAAAGTCGGTTGGTCAGCAGCAAATCCATTGCCCAATCCGAGTCGTTCACGCCCTGACGGTCGCTGATTGCAAATTCAGTCAGCACAACATTGAGTTTCTCAAGGTGGTTTGATACCGAAGATGAGAGTAAACGTCCTTTATCTATCATGGAGAAACCGGCTACCGGGGCTGGTTCACTGATGCCGGGGACAGGACCATCTACATTGCGCCCAAGCGTAAAAGCCAGTGTCGCCACGATGATCAGCCCAAACAGGCCTGCGGTACTGAAGCGTGGCTGGCTAATTGCTTGCCACCAGTCGCTAAATCGCGGTTTTGAGTGAGGCTGGGATGCTATGAGATGAGGCGAAATACGCTGCCAAACCTCAGCACCGTATTCAACACCACGCTCGGGAGGCTGATACGCGTCAACCAGTTCCAATTCATCACTCAAGGCCTTGAAACGGGCAGACAGTTCTGCCGACTCCGCCACGATTGCTGCAAGGTCGGGTTCCTTATGCTCTCCGTAATAGAGTAGCGTCAGGTCTTTTTCTGTGACTTTTCTCATGCTCAATCTCTCTATCAACTTACCAGGGGCTGCAAAGCGACTCTCATCTTTTGAACAGCGCGGAAAATGGCCTGCTTGCTTGCATCACTGGTCATGTCCAGAATCTGCGCGATTTCCTTAATCGAGTGGCCCTCGTAATGGCGCAACAACAAAGCCGCGCGTTCGGTATCACTTAATTGCTGCATGGCAGCCCCTGCTTGGGTGCGGATATCAATCTGAATATCAGTGCGTGGCAGCACAGCCATCTCAGCGGTTTCGAATTCAGGCTCTGCGGTTTCAAACTTCCTGCGACGGGATTGTTTCCTTAAATAATCCATTGCAGTGTTGACCGTGATCCGGTGCAACCAGGAACGAAAACTGGATTGCATCCTGAAATCCCCGAGCTTGCGCCATGCTTTAATCAACGATTCCTGCACTATGTCCTCCGCGAGACCCTCGTCATTACACAAGCGCCAGGCAACCCGGAACATCGCGTGGCTGTGATCCAGCACAAGTTGCCGAAAAGCCATACGGTCACCGCGTGCGGCGGCGCTTATGGTTTCTTGTTCTGTGTCTCCCATTTCGGAAGTATAGACGTGGGGGGAAGGATTTAGGTTAGCAAGGAACTGAAAAAACTATGCTTAATGGGGTCAGGTTGAATTAAACAGGGAATTTAATTCAACCTGACCCCTCTTTAGACCCCTCTTTAGTCAGTACAGTCCCTGCCCTGTACGCCGGCAAGGCGGTGAAACACCAGTTCCTGGCTTCCAAGCGAGCCAAAATCATAGTTCACATGCATTGAGTTACAGCCATGAACGTGAATGTCCAGGTTGCCGATGTCCTGGCGGATTGCGGTTGAGTTATTGGGAATAGCAAAACTCAGCCCGGATAGCCGTTGGCTGGGAATGGATATCTGATTATCGCCATACTGGAACGCAGCAGCGCCGGAAACCCAGAACGGGCTACCGTTGAGAAAGGTAAACCAGGTGTAGAAAATGACCGGGCCCGATGGATTTTCCGTTACGAAAAACATGATTCCCTGGTCATTCAGTCCGTCGGCAACCCATGCGCCACTTAAACTGCCGTTGATGGGTGACTGGTCTGCGGATGTCGGTGGCAATGATGCTTTGAGCACGAATAAACCTCTGCTCATATCACTGACCAGGATGGTGCCATTATCAAAAAACGGGTAAACGTTCCACGCACCGTCAAAATTAAGGGAGTCCCCGGTTGGGTCGGTGTCAAAATACGCTACCTCGGTTAATCCGGGAGTCGATCCCTGTTTAATTCGTAGAATTCGCAGGCCCGCCCTGTAATTGGCCTGGTACAAATAACCGTCTTTCACATACATATTGTGATCGATCACGGAAGTCGCATGCAGATGTGAGTCAGTGAATCCAGGATTATCCAGATCCCTCACATCAAACATCAGTGTGCGGGTGTTCATGCCAAAACTGCGCTCATCAATTTCATCTCCCATGAAGAACACACCGTTTTTCTCATCCAGCCAGCCCTGGTGGGCGTAGGCCGTATCAGGATATAGAGCCTTGCCCAGCAAGACGGGTGCAGATTTGTTGGTGACATCAACAATAGTCAGGGAATCAATCGTGCTGGCAAAACAAATTTCTGAACCCTGGTGATCTGGGTCGTGGCCGGAATAAGTGAGGCATTGAACATCATGGGTGTAACCGTCAGCTGAGAAACAGCCTGCAAAAACCGGGGTCAATGGCTCTGCGATATCCACCATGTGAAAACCGCCGTCACAATCGTCACCGCCGACCAGGTACGCAAAACCGCTTTCCTCGTTGATGGCAATATTGTGCGCTGACCCTACGCCTGTATACAAAGCGTCGGTGGTGAAGACCTGGGGTGATGTAACACCTCGCAATCGGGTCAGGTCGAATACCTGCATCCCGTGGCCATCGATTCCATCAGCCACGATAAATGCATGGTCAGCGTACACTTTAATATCCCGCCACGGCCGGTCACCTGAAGTTGATGGAAGACTGCCGATCAGGATTGGGGCTGCCGGGTCTGTCACATCGATAAAACTGGTTCCGGTAGACCTCCCCATCAAAGCATAATACCGTCCCGTCTCAGTATCTTTCCAACCCCAGCTGTCTGCGCCGCTACCCCCTCCCATACTGGCGAGCGTGACGCGAGACAGCATCTCAACATTATTACAGGCGAACCCTGCCGATACACCGGACAGGCACAGATCACTCCCGGTACCCTGGATCACGGGGGCAAGTTCCACCTGTTGTTCATGTTGGAGTTCTATTTGTCCGTCCACCGGTACCGCATCAGCGACTGAAACGACTACGGCCATCAATAGGCCAATAACCAGCAGCGGGGCTTTTTCCGGGAAATACGACATATACGGTAGATTACCTTTTAGTATGCTTGTATTCAAATGCGGGAATATTTGACCGGCACAGGATAAACCAATGAAATTCCGATTTTCAAAATACCTGGTACTGCTCATTTTACTTGGCGTTCCCGGTGCAGCGCCTGCCGGTCAGTCTAACCTGATTATATTTTATGTAGATGATCTGGGGTACGGAGATCTGGGCAGTTATGGCCACCCGGTAGTGAAAACACCCAATATTGACCAACTTGCTGCCGAAGGCATCAAATACACCCAGTTTTATGCGCCTGCACCTCTATGTTCGCCTTCACGCGCGGGAATGCTGACGGGGAGGACCCCATATCGTACCGGTGTCCGGTCCTGGATTCCCGATGGCCAGGATATTCATATTGGTGAGAATGAAATCACGATTGCTCACCTGTTGCAGGAAAAAGGCTATCAAACCGCTGTAATGGGAAAGTTGCACCTTAATGGTGGCGCAGAAATGGCTGATCATCCGCAGGCTGTCGATTTGGGCTTTGATCATAGCTTTGTCATCACCGGCGGATGGGCCAAAAATGCTGCAACCGAGGCGCCCACAAGTAACGGCAGCCCCAGAAGTGGGAAAATTTATCCGGATAATTACTGGCGTAATGGTATTGCCGTTGGTAAGACCGGGAAATACAGTGCCGAACTGGTGAGTGATGAAGTTATCGACTGGCTGGATCAGTTGGATGGAGACCGACCGTTCTTTATCTACATTCCCTATTCTGAGGTTCACGTCCCCATCGCTTCGCCCCCCAGTTTCCGGGAAATGTATTCTGAATTCATTACCGATTCAGCGAAAGCAAACCCGGATGTGTTTCATTTTGACTTCAAAAGTCTGCCCTATCGTGGCAGTGGAGAGTATTACGCAAATATCAGTTTTATGGACGCCCAATTGGGCCGTGTACTCGAAAAAATAGAACAAATGGGTAAGTCCGGCGATACCATCGTGATCTTTACCAGTGACAACGGCCCGGTTACACGTGAGTCACGCAAGCCCTGGGAATTGAGTATGGCTGGTGAAACCGGCGGCCTGCGGGGCCGGAAAGACAATCTGTTCGAAGGCGGCATCAGGGTTCCTGCCATTATCAGATTTCCATCTCAAATCCAGCCCGGGCGAGCCTCAAATGAGCCGGTGCATGGCGTTGATCTGTTACCAACACTTGCTCAGTTACTGGGATTTGAACCACCTGGAGACCGGGTGCTCGATGGACAATCAATAGTGCCCACCTTCAGCGGCCAGGCAATTGAACGCGAGAAGCCGCTTTTTTGGACCATAGATATGCCGGACCAGGATGACCCGGTGAATGAATGGGCCATTCGCGATGGTGACTGGAAGATGATCCTGGACCGCAAGGAAAAGCCCAGCTACCTGTTTAACATCAGCAATGATCCTTACGAGATGTACAACCTGCTCAGCCAGGAGACAGAGCAAGCCCAGTCACTTTTCGATCAATTTCTGAAATTCAAAGACAGCATCGATACCGATGCCATCAAGGCAGCAAGATCTAACTGACCGCGCAACTCATATCAGACCCGCAACACATGGGTGATTTGATCTTTCCATGACCATTTGGACACTTGGAAATCTGTACTTCCGCACCACCGTCCAATGTCAGAGTGTCATTTTCCAGCGGTGCATCACAGTGACCACAGGTCGCGTTGACGCTCATTCCGCATTTTTCACATTCATAGGTTGCCATTGATTTTAACTCCACTTTTATTTGAATATTTTGATGAAGGTACCAGGATATTCCCAAACTTCACCTTCGTTTGCCTTCAGGCCACCAATAATGGCATAGATGATAGTGATCAAACCAAGTGCGATGAAGCCCAAAAACCCGATCAATACAAGCATCAGTACAAAGCAGATTGCTGCATATACCAGCGAGGATACGATCCAGTTCAGCACGATATGAGCATGCGGAACAATGCCCGGAAGATCGTCTTTTTTCAACTGCCACAAAATGATGGGCACAACCAGCCCGGCAATAGGAATGGCCCAGCCGGCCAGAATGGAAAAATGAATAAACATCGCCCATTGATTCGTTTCACTGTCTCTCCCGGTGCCTGACGATAGTTGGGGTTCACCTGTATTTTCTTCGGGGCCTGGTCCTAGATCACTCATTTCACATTTCCTCTTTTCAATCTGTCCAGATTTCGATATTCGCCGCTTTTCCCAGATATGCGTCAAAGTATAGCGCGTCAACTGCTTTCATGGCGCGAAGACTTGATCAGGATCAATTCCTTGCAAAGCAGATGAAATTAAACTTTCATCCGATCTGCTAATAGCGGAGAGACAATAGTGGAGCCGATTTTTATTATTAGCGGAGTACTTGCCGCAATTTCAGTGATTGGACTTGGAGCCAAGTTACTCCTGATCGCGATGGGCAAAATCAAAAGCTGATTCTTAAGACTTCAGTACCTGATCAATGACCCGCCTGATTTCGGCGGCCCACGCGGGTGCGCGCCTTGCAGCTTTCTGGCGATTTCCCAGCACTTCATAAGCTTCGTTGTCCTGAAAGATCATTTCATACAGGTTGAAGCGGATTTTCCCCTTACCATCTACCAGGAACAGTCCTGGAGTTCCCTTCACGCCAAACAGTGGCATGACAGCATTAGCATCCGGTAGCAGAACAAAGTCATAACCCATTTCGTCCAGAAAAGCGCGCGGGTCTTCATCATCCTTAATATGGAGTGCAAAAATGCGAACATCTTCGCCGTACTCATCCAGGATACTCTGCAAATGTGGCATTAATGCCTTGCAGTAAGGGCACCAGGTGGCCCAGAAAAGATATATATCTGCCCCATTGTGTTTCCGGGGTAACGAAATTTGGATTCCGTTCTCATCCGCAATGGTGAATTCCGGCGCACTTACACTTTCTGCCGGAATAGAGCTTGTGACAAGCACAATAAACAAGCCAAAAAGAACTCCGGCCATCAATTTAATTTTGAGGGAAGCGTTAATCACAAGACAATTGACCGGCCTATGCCGGATGAAATTACAAACTCTTACAACTAGCGGGTTAACACTATTGTTAAATGGTATTTATTTGGCAAATCTATTCACCGTTTTCTAATTCAAAAAGCCGTTGTTTGACCGCTGCCAGTTCAGATTCCAATTCGCTGACCCGCTGTTCCAGAACGGCATGCTGCGAATGTGAGGACCCGGATAAAACCGGATCACGATTTACCGGTGCGGGGATGTCCGGTTCTCCACATAGCAAGTGTGCAAAGCGGCCTTCTTTCTGTCCCGGCATTCTTGGTATATCTGTGACCAGCTTGAGCTCATCTTTTTGCAGGCTATCCAGGGCAAACTGAACATCATCCAGGTCATCAAACGCAAACACGCGCTGCGAGTGTGTTTTTAGTTCACCCAGGGTTTGCGGGCCGCGCAGCATCAGCGTGGACAATAAGGCAATACCCTTGCGATGCAGTCCAAGTTTCTTGCCAACCAGGTGTCCAAATTTGGAAACCCGGCTGCCCCACTCTTCCCTGATTAAACCCAGGCTCTCCAACTCTCGTAGCGTATGTCCGATCTCACCTTCACCGTAGTCTGTAACCGGCTTACGTGAAGATTTTTGATTGCAGGCATTCTTCAGTGCATTCAGGGTTAAGGGATAATGGTCTGGAGTCGTTTCCTTTTTCTCCATCAGGCACCCAAGCACGCGTACCTGGATCGGGGTCAATTCATTCATACTAATTCTTTCCTCATTTTCAACAGGATAACGCAGTAAAAGAATACTGAACAGTAATGTGGCACTTCTGTTATAGTGCGCTCCGTTCTGGCGCCTTTCGGTCCGCGCCTGTCACTCAAGGTCGCAAGTTCGCGACCAGAGAATTTCCAAACAGATCCAGCCTAGACCGTCCCGAACTGATGAATAAATCATCAGCACAGGGCAAGGCGATCCGGAGTAATTACACGATGTTATTTTCAGAACTCGGCCTTTCGGCCGAATTACTGCGTGCGGTCGATGATCAGGGCTACCTTGAAGCGACGCCGATTCAGCAAAAAGCCATTCCGCTGATACTTGCAGGCCAGGACGTCATGGCAGGCGCACAAACCGGAACCGGTAAGACAGCCGGTTTTACACTGCCATTATTACAGCGTTTGCAAAAGTCGGGCGCACCGGGTGCAAAACCACGTGTTCGGGTGTTAATCCTGGTACCCACACGTGAACTGGCCGCCCAGGTCGCTGAAAGCGTGGCTACTTATGGCCGTTATCTTCCTTTCAGGTCTGCCGTGATTTTTGGCGGCGTGAGCATCAATACGCAGATATCGAAGCTGCGTAAAGGTGTAGACATCGTCATAGCCACCCCGGGACGCTTGATTGACCACCTGCAACGGGGAACGATCAGACTTGATGCGGTTGAAACCCTGGTACTGGACGAAGCTGATCGCATGCTGGATATGGGCTTTATTCATGATATCCGGAAAGTCATTAATAAAATGCGAGGCAAACGCCAGACCCTGATGTTTTCAGCAACCTTCTCAAAGGAGATCCGGCATTTGGCGGGTGAATTCCTGACCGATCCTCAGAAAATTCAGATCGCAGCGAGAAACACGGCTGCCGAATCAGTCAAACAGGTCGTACACAAGGTCGACAAGGCACGAAAACGCGAACTGCTTGCATACATGATCGGCTCTGGTAATTGGCGTCAGGTACTGGTATTTACCCGTACCAAGCACATGGCCAACCGGCTTTGCCAGCAGTTGGAACGTGATGGACTGTCCACCGCCGCTATTCATGGCAACAAGACACAGGGTGCCCGCACCCGCGCTTTGGCTGACTTCAAAAGCGGCAAAATTCGTATCCTTGTCGCCACTGATATTGCCGCACGTGGTCTGGATATTGAACAGCTTCCACATGTGGTCAACTACGAGTTGCCCAACGTACCGGAAGATTATATTCACCGCATTGGCCGAACCGGCCGTGCAGGGCTGGAAGGAGAAGCAATTTCTCTGGTTTGTGTGGATGAACTGAAACACCTCGAAGCTATCGAACGCCTGCTTAAGCAGAACATCGATGTGATCGCAATTGATGGCTACGATCCTGATCCGCGCATCAAAGCTATACCGATTCGCAACGGCAATAATAGCCGCCCGCAAAAAGCCCGCAGAAGAGGTGCTCATCGTCCTGCAGAACAAGGCCATGGACCGCTTAGGGCAAGGAATCC
>SMVA01047852.1_pt1 | contig 14206 bp, 12 predicted proteins | sample 2456451 | NCBI WGS metagenome assembly SMVA01 (sample SAMN11095933, study PRJNA526329) | marine sediment metagenome | biome: Marine sediment; feature: Surficial sediment; material: Deep marine sediment; isolation source: Hadal surficial sediment | place: Pacific Ocean | collected 2014-05 | depth...
ACCATAACAATCTATATCTCTTCTTAGGATATATTGTACCTTTCCAGATTGGAGACCGTTGGGGGGAAATGTATAAATCCACTACCACCGTCTTAGATTATAATTCAATATCTATTGATATTGGAACATTCTACGGCGCATATCAATTGGTACATTCAATGCATCCTCAGCAAACGTGTGGTTCTCGGTCAAATAACTGGATTGTCCCACGTGTTGGATTGGTAAAAATGGATTTGACAAGTTGTCATCCCGGCCCATCTCAATTTTCTTGTATATGCACCGAGGAACATTGGGAATTGATTTGGTATAATTTAGTTGAATAGGCTATCAGAAAGTTTTGTTGAGATTAAGATAATGATTTTACTGCGTTAGTATCCAAAAAATAAAACTGGTACACTGATAAATTAAGATCAGTTATGATAACTTATGATCTGAGTTAATCTTAATCAACCATACTAATTCTTCTTACTCTTAATATATTCAAGTAATAATTAATTGTTTGCACTTCCCAAAATTAAATCTTAATTTTTCGCTCATTGATATTAACGGAGATCACGAATGTATAAATTTACATCATTAGCAATATTGTTCATTATTATTTTGACAGCTCCCGGTTGTGGTGAAAAAGAGCCTGAACCAAAAGGGACACCTGAATACATTGCAGAAATTGAACAATGGCATCAGAAAAGAATTGAAAGACTGAAAAATGAAAACGGTTGGCTTACTCTAGTTGGTCTCCATTGGCTTAAAGAAGGAGAAAACAGTTTTGGTTCAGATAAAAATAATGATATCGTCTTCCCCGAAAACGCACCGCAAAACATTGGTAAAATTGTTTTAAAAGACTCCGTTATTACATTATATGTTAATGAAGGAGTTAATGTTACAACCGAAGGTAACGTCGTTAAAGAAATCAAACTTGAAGAAGATCTAACAGGTAATCCGACTGTGCTGGACGTTGGTTCTTTTCGATGGTATATAATTAAACGGGGCGATAGATATGGGATAAGACTACGTGATACTGAAGCATCAATATTAAAGGAATTTAAAGGTATTAATATCTATCCTATTAATGAAGATTGGCGCATTGAAGCAGCATTCATACCTTATGATCCTCCGAAGCCAATATTAATCCCCAACATTTTAGGAACAACTGAAGAAGATAAATCACCTGGCGCATTATCCTTCACAAAAGACGGAAAGAGTTATAAACTTGATGCGATTGAGAGCAGAAATGGATTCTTTATTATTTTTGCGGATGAAACAAGCGGTAAAGAAACCTACGGCGCTGGAAGATTTCTTTATACCGATAAACCTGATACTAACAACAACGTGATTTTAGATTTTAACATAGCATACAATCCGCCCTGTGTATTTACGAAGTATGCAACATGTCCCCTGCCGCCAAAGCAGAATTATCTTCACTTAAAAATAACCGCGGGAGAAAAGATGTGGGGAGAAAAACATTAAAAACTTATAACAACCCAACGATTTTCATTTAGTCATACATTCATTCATCCATTCCAAACCGGGATGAGAGAGAATGACTGTATGGTTGAATGATTGAATGTTTTTGAATCAGTATTCTTTAATTCTTGCTAAACACAGATACCAAACCATATGATAGCGCTTCTGGTGGACAGATAAGATGTGTTCCGCCACCGAATACTTTTGTTTCCATCTTTAAACTTTCATAGCCTTTTTCAGTGATCAACGTAACCATTTCATCTATAGGATTAAAATATTTTTCTTCATCTTCCTCGCTTCCCACAGAAATAAAAACTTTGGCATCTATATCATCCATCTTTTCAAACGCTTCCTCTTGAACAGTAAATATTCTGTAATCATCCCACGATAAGTGCGGACTCCCGATAATGTAACGGCTAAACAAATCTGGTTCGGTAAATAAAGTATAAACAGCAAATAAACTGCCGAGAGAATATCCATTTATTGTTCTATCGTCGGGTATGGTTCTGTAAGTGTTTTCTATATATGGGATTAATTCTTCTTTAAGAAATTCACGAAACTTTGGAGCACCACCAGTTCCCCTTCTTCCTCTTTTGGGCGAGATGGTGTAATCTCTGCTCCTCATATTCCCTTCATTTTTTTTCAATGCACCGTATCCAATTCCAACAATTATTAATTCAGGAATTGCATTCCCAAACTGAAGATATCGCGCTATACTTGCTGCCATACCAAATGCCACATCTCCATCTAACAAATACAGAACAGGATATTTTTTATCCGATTGATCATAATCATCTGGTATACTTATATAGAGATGAAAATCATCAGCAATAATTTTAGATTGGAAAATCTTAACCTGAGTATTGTAGAGGTTATCTTTACCGGCAGCATCTGTAACCTCCTGGGCATAACCAATTGAGCAGCCAATAAAAGCGGCTATTATAAATATTATTAGTCTTTTCATTTTAATCCTCTTTTAATTCCGTTTTCAATTAAAAATATACAAATCACAAATGCAATTTGATAGGGAAATCCAGCACAATTAAATTATGGTAGTTATAATAATAAAAAGATTCAGAATTGAAACATCCCTGGAGCGGACTAAAAAATATTCCACGTAACATCTGGTTGCTCGCAGCAGCTTCGCTGATAAACCGAACAGGAATGATGGTACTCCCGTTTATAGTACTATATGCGGTGGAAGAGTTGAATGCATCTCCCTCAGAAGCGGGAATTATTCTTGCGGTATATGGAATTGGTTCGCTCATTACCAGTCCATTCGCAGGAAAGCTTAGCGATAAAATAGGATCTGTTAAGCTAATGGAAATTTCTCTTATTCTTACAGGAGTTTTTCTTTTTGCTTATTCGATGGTTACAGATTTGTATTTGTTTATTTTATTAAGTTTTCTTTTTGCTGTAATATCCGAAGCATTCCGCCCTGCAAGTATGTCTTTTATATCCAATAACATTGGCTCAGAAAGAAGAAAAACTGCCTTCGCACTAAATCGTCTTGCTATAAATCTCGGGATGAGCATCGGCCCGGTGCTGGGTGGAATATTAAGCCAAATAAATTTTTCCCTGCTATTTTATTTTGATGGGGCAACTTCACTTGCTGCTGGTTTCTTCTTAATTGCAATAAGATTAAAATCACAGGAAGTATTACCAGAACCTGAAAAAATCGATGGGGAAGCAGTTAAAGCAATCAATACAATATCTCCTTTCGGGAACAGAAAGTTTGTTTACTTTATGCTTGCTTTAATTCCGGTGGTGGTAATTTTCTTTCAGCATATTGGTGCCATGCCTCTATTCTTTGTTGAAGAACTTGGGTTGTCAAAAGCAACTTTTGGATTTTTAATGGCAACCAATACTGTGCTGATCATTCTAATTGAAGTTCCGCTTAACGATGCTATGCGTTTTTGGAAGCCATGGAAAGCACTTGCTCTCGGATCATTTTTAGCTGCACTTGGTTTTGGTATGATGGCGTTTATTACCCAGATACCGCTTCTTGTTTTATCAATTGCTATATGGACTTTTGGGGAAATGATTGTATTCCCAACAGCCGGAGATTATGTGGCTCAGATCTCACCCGAAAACAGGCGGGGAGAATATATGGGATACTTTCAGATGGCGTTTAGTTTTTCTTTTATGGTAGGACCTCTTGTTGGAAACAGAGTATTTGAAACACTCGGTTCTTTTCCGCTATGGATTGGTTGTTTCGCACTTGGGTTAATCTCCGCCTTGATGATGTTAAAATTGAAAACTAAACAAAAATAAAAATGCTATTTTTGAAAAGACATTATAGGGAGAGATTAAATTAAAAGGTAAGGAAAATGTTATAAAACTTTTTAGTATCTATATTTTAACTGATAAGGTATTATAAAATCAACTTGTTACACTTGTAATTTTACGATTAAAATGGATAGAGCTCTTTCACTTCAGTTTAGAAATAATAAAAAGCCCCGATAAAATCAGGGCTCAATAAATCATTCAAAACTTTATCAGGTTTATTTGTTTTTAAATATCCTTTTTCTATTCATATATCCGAGACCAGCCACAGCTATTACTGCAACTAAAACATACATCCAGCCAAAGGATGATGGCGTTAACCTTCCTTTCCAATCAGATATTTTAAGTTCAACTTTACGTTCCTGTTTACTATCTAACATTTCGTTATCAATTAAAAATGGTATCCAGTTAGGACTGATAACCTTAAACCATGTGCTGTCTGAAAATGATGAGTAAGTAAGGTTTGATTCTTCCGGGCTTTTTACGCCAATGTTTTTAATTGCCTCATCAATAAATGAGGTGAGCACATTTGTAAACTCCTCACCGTTTGTAAATTCAATCAGGTTGATGTTATTGTATGCAAAATCTTCTCTAATGTTTCTCCACGCTTCTTGTTCGAGAGTAAAATTCCACATTGAAAAGAGCGAGTCTATTTCTTTTATCTCTTTGCTTTTTTTGTTTTTCCCGGCATAAATATCAACCAGCTTAGTTCCGGCATCCCGCCAAAATTCTACAAACTTATTTTGTTGTTTCTTTATCTCTGTAAGATCGCCGGGTTCAAGAGAAGTTAATTCTATAAATCTTATATTATCCAGTAATGAACGTTTAACATTCGACAGGACGTTATTTCTCTCCGCTTCAATATATATTGAGTTCATCTCTTGCGAACTTAATTGAGTTTGCTCCATCATCGGCTGCGGAAGAAGACTATCCACAATACCAACTATCAATTCATCTCTTTTTCTTAATGATCTCATTAACTCCTTCACCAATGCGTCAAGCTCAGCAGCGTTGTTAACATCTTTTTTATCTGTGTATTCATACTCCTGGATTTTATTCATCAATTCTGCGTTTCGTTTGTTCAGAAGTGCAACCTGCTCTTTTAATTCCAGGTTTTCTGTTTGAAGAATATCAATAGTTGTAAAATCCTGGTTTCTTATTATAAATGACATATTCAATTTCTCGAAGGTTTTATCAAAATTATCCGGGTACAAGCTCTTGTCTAAAAGTGCTTTTTGTTCTACGTATTCATTTCTAAACCTATCAATGTCTGCGACTATTGAGTTCAGCTCTTTAAGGGTTTTCGCTTTGGTAATTGCCTCTTCAAGCTGCTTATACTTTTGTTTGAAACCTTTCACCAGGTCGTAATCGGACTGAGCAAATAACTGATTCGTAAAAACCAGCAGAATAAGTAAAAGTATAATTTTATTTATAGATGAATAACATTTCATTTTTTATTCCTATCTATTCCGTTATTAGTTAAGTAAAGACTTTTACCGCCATCAATCAATTCAATATATGGTGTGCGCTGATTTAGTGCCGGGTCTTTTATTCCAAATTCAGATATAAAAATTTTATTGTTTAACGCCATCGCACCGTTATCCATTTTGAACACATAAACATTTTTAAACTTTCCTGCAGTAATAAAATAATAACCGTTTATATCACGTAGTATCCTTATCTCTTTTCCAACATAGGCAGACGAATCCTCAAATTCTTCATAGAATAAACCTCCTGTATCAAACCTAATTGAATATCTCTCATCACTGACTGTTCCATTTTCAGCAATAGAAATTACAGATTCTACCGGCCAGGCGAAATCTGCTCGCTGCAATTTAAGTGTAGAACAAGCGACTGCAATTACAAGCAAAAGAAAAGGGAGAAAATTAGTTGGTTTCATTTAACCTCCGAATAAAAAATTAACATGATTAAACTTAAGAAAATATTACCAAAATTGTTCCCTTTAGAAGTAGTTAAAAGTTTTTCTTTTCATTCATAATTTATCAAACTCTTTCTTCTTAGATATATACTAAGAGTGAAGGAGGGCAAAAACAAACTCAAACACACGTGAGCGACAATTGCCCAATTGCAAACTGTATTAAAAAACTATTTGGATCATTAAATATGAATCGGAAGGAATGGTGAGGTACATTTGTCTTTGCAAAGAATTAAATACGGTTACTAAAGAATTTCCTGGAATGCCAGTAATGAATCCTTCGAATTTCTCATAACTAAACAGTTAATTATATTTTTTCGGTTTTGGTCTGTTTCTTGATATATTTATATGTTGAATTCTTTGGGTATCGGGCAAAAATGATTGTGTTTATCCAAAAAAATTCATAGGTTTTGTTTAACAAATATTAAGTTAATACTTTAAGAATTAAGGAGTTATGTGGCAAAAAAAATAGCTATAAGTATTCCGAAAGGTGGAGTAGGAAAAACAACGACTGCCGTTAATCTTGCTGCGGGATTTGCAATTGCCGAAAAAAGAACTCTTCTCATTGATTTTGACCCGGCAGGAGCCTGTGCACTTTCTCTTGGTTTCAATGAGGCGAATATGCATGGTGATATCTTTCAGGTTTTTAGCTTTACCAAATTTATTGATTCCGTTGTACATAAAACCGAACTTCCTTATTTAGATTTCATTCCTTGTCAAATAAACACTTTTGATCTTGAAGAACGGATTAACAGACTAAGCCGGAACATCTACCTCTTTTCAAATGTACTGGATCAGCAAGCGCTTACCGAATATGATTATATTATAATTGATTGTCCGCCGTACATGAAAGGTTTAACAACTGTTGCATTGGCTGCTGTCGACTCTGTTTTAATACCTCTCCGTGCAGGACAATTTTCAGTTGCCGCGTTAAAGAAAATGTTTGATCAAATTGAGTGGGTGAAATCAACCATTAACAGCGAATTAAAAATTGAAGGCATTCTGTTAAATATGTTTGAACCGCGTACAAAAGCATGGGATCTTACAATTAAAGCATTAAGCAAGCACTTTAAAGAATACTTATTCGAATCAGTCATACCAAAAAGCATTGCTATTTCCGAAGCTGAATTTTACGGGAAACCCTCAATGCTATATGATATGAAATCCAAGGGTGCGAAAGCATATTTAAATTTAACTGCGGAAATATTAAATAAGAATACCAACCCAAATATATACAGACTCAGCGAGGCACATTAATCAAATCTAAAGAGATAATTATAACTTCAATTTTTATTTCTTTTAAATCCTATCTTTTATAATCATAAATTTCAGGCACAGCACTTGGACTTTTTACTATAATGAGGGATATTTACATTTAAAATTATCTTATACAAATGATCTATAATTACAACAGCAGAGCAGTACAATGAAGAGAAAACATTTTTTCTTTTATCATGTTGTTATTTTTATAATTGCTCAAATCGCCTGGTTGTCACTAATCGGTTTGTGGATATATTGGTACGTTTATAATTATATAGTATATAAAGAAGTTGGTGACCAGGTTTCTCCTGAAATTAGCTATGATATTACAAATATTGGGCCTTTTGTAATTGGTTTGGTTCTGTTAGTCGGATTATCTTTAATAACCATCTGGATATTCCGGAATTTAAATGTTCAGCTACGATTAACAAACCTCTACGATACTTTTATAAGTAACGTTACACACGAGTTAAAGTCGCCTTTATCATCTATCCAACTCTCACTCGAAACATTAAAATCACGGGATGTGCCGCGGGAAAAACAAAAGGAATTTGTTGATATGATGATAAAGGATGTGAACCGGCTTACAAGACTTATAAATTCAATTCTGCAAATCCCGGCACTTGAGCAAAAAAAATTCGCGTATTCTTACCAGGTATATTCTACTGACTCGGCAATAAAACAAATATTAAACGAATCAGTCGAACAGTTTCGTTTACCACCCGATACTATTAGTATTGAAAAGAATGCGGTCTGTGAGTTTGTTATTGATATTGAAAGTTTGAAAACGGTTTTTGATAACTTAATTGATAATGCAATAAAATATTCTTTACAACCTACTAAAATAAATGTAAACATTAGCTGTAATACACAAAAAGTTGTTATTGAATTTACCGATAACGGAATTGGAATAGCCCATAAAGAACTGAAGAAAGTATTTAACAAATTCCATCGCGTTTATCATCAAAACATACCAAGCGTTAAGGGCACAGGATTAGGACTTTACCAGGTAAAGGAGATAATAAAAAATCACGGTGGGAAAATTTATGTCTTTAGTGAAGGCGAGGGTAAAGGCACAACATTTAAAATTGAATTGCCAATCTATCAAGTATTTAAAAAAAGATTTTTAACTAAACTGCTTAAACGAAGTGAGCAAAAAAAACAATTGGAAATAATAAATGAATAACAGCACTTTCGAAAAGCACAGAATTTTATTGGTTGAGGATGAAGAAAACCTTGCGATTGGTTTGCAGTACAATCTTACAGAAGAAGGATATAGCGTTGAGTTAGCTAAAGACGGAAGAGAAGCATTAAAACTTTTTGAAACGAAGAAGGTAGATTTAATTATCCTCGATATAATGATACCTTATATAGATGGATTCGAAATAGCCCGTCGGGTGCGAAAGAAAGATCCTCAAATGCCAATACTGATGTTAACCGCAAGAACTACCAGGGAAGATAAAGTAAAGGGATTAGAATTAGGTGCAGATGATTATATTACAAAACCATTTCATCTTGATGAACTGCTTTTGCGGGTAAAGGGAATGCTTAAACGTAAAACGTGGTATAAAGATGTTACTTCCGACAAGCCGTTATTTAGTTTTGGAAAGAATAAAATCAATTTTGAAAACCTCGGCTGCAGCAATGCTAAAATCGAATTCAAACTTACTCCCCAGGAAGCAATGGTAATGAAATATTTGATTGAGAATAAAGGAAAGATTATATCACGCAAAGAACTGCTGGAAAATGTGTGGCATTTGAATCCGGATATTGAAACACGTACAGTAGATAATTTTATAGCCCGGTTAAGGAAATATTTTGAAGTAGACCCCTCAAATCCTGTTTATATTAAAAGCGTACGCAGTGCCGGTTATATGTTTGAAGATTAAAGAAACTACTAATCCGGACTTAACAATACCATTGCAGTAATCATACTTAATATTAATAACAAAACCGCCGGTATATACTTAATCAATGAATGATTGGCTTTAAAATGCTTGTAAAGTGCAGAAGAAGATATATAAGCAAAACCAATGCATGCATAAAATTCAAATTTTGGGATGAACAATGCAGCAACAAATAAAATCTCCATCATTCCCATAAGAATCATTGCCAGCCGGTTTAATTTAAAATCCTTAAACACCTCTTTCATGTACTTAAACCCAAAAATTTTCAATGTCGCTGCGAGCAGGAATGCAATTGCTAAGATCGTTTTTAAAATGCTCTCGGTATTGCTCATAAAATCATTATTTTATTATTTAATTGGAAAAATCCGGAACATATAGTGCTCTATAAGTTAGAGTTATCAAAATGGTTAAAAATTACTTCTGATGCAAACTATGTAAGCACCGGATTAAATTGAGAATTCAAGAAACACACAGAAAATGCTGCAACTTATTACGGCATCAATAATTAGTAAGTATTTAAGGGGAAATTAATATCGGTTTCTGCCGCCGCTTCTCTTTTTATAACTTTTAGGTAGTGCTTCATTAGCAACCGGTTAGTAGTCTAACATTATATTAAATTTATCTTTTCGTGATTTCTTTGTGATAATTATAAATTAGTTTCTCCTTTGAAAATTATTTCAAAAAACATTTTAATATTATATTTATTGTGTTATAATTATGTGATAAACTAAGTTTATATTTATAGAACAATTTTTTGAAAGCAGAAATGAAGAATGTACTTGTAGTTGAAGATGATAAATCGATAGCAGATCTTTTAGAAATCCATTTAACAGATCTCAATTGTACCGTTACAAAAACTCTGGATGGCGCTGAGGGTTTACGAGAAGCATTAAATAAAAATTATGACTTAATTGTTCTTGATCTTATGCTGCCAAAGCTAAACGGGCTTGAGCTTTGCAAGGAGGTACGAAAGAAAGATGATTACACTCCTATATTAATGCTCACTTCAAAATCCGAAGAAATAGATAAAGTATTGGGTTTAGAGGTAGGTGCCGATGATTATCTTACAAAACCATTTGGAATAAGAGAATTTATAGCAAGAGTAAAAGCTATTTTTAGAAGAATAGAAGCTATCCAAAAAGAAACAGATAATGATAGCGACATTGCTTGCGGACCATTAATAATTGAAGTTTCAAAACGAAGGGTGATACTGAGCGGGGAAAGAGTTGACTTAACGCCTAAAGAATTTGATCTGCTGCACCTGCTTGCAGCTCATCCGGGCAGGACATACAATCGCGAGCAATTATTAAGCATACTTTGGGGCTATCAGTATAACGGGTATGAACATACTGTTAACTCGCATATAAATCGGTTAAGAAGTAAAATTGAAGACGACCTATCGAATCCAAAATATATTTTAACCTCATGGGGTATAGGTTACAGATTTAACGAGAACGAGGTAACTTAAAATCATTATGAATAATATTAGCAAGGGTTATAATAGTTTTTTCAATAGCTTGTTCTGGAGAATTGGTGCAACCTTTCTGGTTACATTACTTATTCTTTCAGCAGTTTATCTTTACATATCAGTTTATACTGCTGAAATGTATTTTCAGGAAGCCAGCCAAAAATTGAATGCAGAAATAGCTCCTCACATTGCAGGAGATAACAGGTGTTTCATTAATGGCGAGGTGAACGAAGAAATCCTGAAGGAAGTTTTTCATAACGTTATGATAATAAATCCCAGTATAGAAGTTTATCTTCTCGATACCGAGGGAAAGATATTAACATACTTTGCTCCAAATAAAGTAATTAAACTTGAGTATGTTCCTCTGGAACCGATTAAAGAGTTTATTGAAGTTGGCGCCTCATCTTTTGTAATGGGTATCGATCCGAAAAATGAAACTGCAATGAAGGGATTCTCTGCATCAGAGGTTTTTGAAGACTCAACATTGAGGGGATATATTTATGTAATTCTTGGCGGTGAAGAATATGAGAACGCTACTCAGTTTGTTTTCGGCAGTTACATGTTGAGGCTTGGTGTTCGCTCAATGGCAATCACTCTGATAGCTGCTGCATTAATCAGCTTAATTGCTCTTGCTTTTATTACAAGAAACTTAAGAAAAATTATACTTGTTATAAGAAGATTTAAAGAGGGTGATTTAAACACACGTGTAAAACTAAAAGGGAAGGGCGAGTTAGGCGAGTTTGCAAGTTCATTTAATGAAATGGCGGATACTATTGTAAGAAATATGGAAGAAATGAAGACCATGGATAATTTGCGAAGGGAACTCGTAGCAAATGTTTCCCACGATTTAAGAACGCCATTAGCAACTATACAAGGATATATTGAAACTATATTAATGAAGGCGGATTCTATTTCCGATGAAGACAAGAAGAAATATATGCAAACAATTTTCAGTAGCACCGAGAGACTAAAAAACTTAGTTGAAGAATTGTTTGAACTATCTAAACTTGAAGCAAGAGAAACCGTACCCAATCCCGAACCTTTTTCAATAGCCGAGTTAGTACAAGATATACAGCAGAAGAACCTTATAATAACAGAACCCCAAAAGATAGATCTCTCTTTAGAATTTCCTTTTAATCTGCCTTTGGTATATGCGGATATCGGAATGATGGAGAAGGTACTTCAAAACTTATTGGATAACGCAATTAAGTTTACTCCCGATGGCGGTAACATTACAATTAGTTTATTCCCACAAAAGGAAGAGATTCTCTTATCCGTTAAGGATACAGGTGCAGGTATAAACTCTAAAGTTTTACCCCACATTTTTGATCGTTACCAAAAAGCAGAAAGAACAAATTTAAAGGATAATGAGGGACTTGGATTGGGATTGGCAATTGTAAAAAAAATTCTTGAAGTGCATAATATTTCAATTGATGTTGAAAGTGCCAAGGGCGAAGGGACAGCATTTTCATTTAAAATCCCCGTTTACAAGGGTAAGTCGGTATTATCCAAAGAAGCTGAATTAAGTTGAATTCTATAGAATTGAATCAGGTACTTTTATTGAAACGAAGAAAATGATGGAACACCTTCATCCGAAAAAGGACGTTGGACATATATACTTATGAAGAAAAACGGAAAGTGGATGCTTGTTGGCGACCACGGTGGTGAAGTAAAGAAATAGGTTTAATGATCTTTTATCTTCTACTTAAAGAAACTGTGTGAAAATAAAGAAATTACATTAACCCACGATTTTGGCGAAGCCATCCCTTCGGGACAATCGTGGGATTTTAGAAAAAAAACAATCTTTGTTTTTAACCGTTTCACCTGTGCGCCTCTGGCGTAACGGTTTTTAAAATATCCGCACAGTCTCTAAAGGGCGAAGCATTGCTTCGCTCTAAATTTTTGTTATCAAATACCGTTAACCACATTCGAAGCATAAACCAGCCGGTCTCTCGTTAGATCCGATGACCCGTTAAGCTCAATTAAACTATTGAAATATTCCTTAGCCAAGTTTATCTCTCCAATCTGTTCAGCAGCTATACCGCACCCGTATATTGAGTTAAAACGGTTCGGATTATTTTCAAGAGTTAACCGGTATTGTTCTAAAGCATCTTCGGGCAGACCCATTTCAAGAAGCAGATCACCAAGCATTTCCCTAACGGGAAGCAATTGTCCTGGTGTTACAGGATTCTTTTCTGTTGCAGATTCAAGTTCGGCTGCAAGAAACATAATCTCTTTCGCCTTTTCCATATTATTCTCTGCATACATCTGCCATGCTTTTACAACTGTTTTCTGGACTTCCATCTGACCTATCCAGTATTGGCCCGCTCTTGAATCTCCAAGAATGTTCTGTAAGGATTCAAGTTTTTCAAATGAAAGTTTTGCAATTTCGGAGTTGCCGCTTCTGCCTCCTCCGATACCTCTTGCAAAAAATACCAGCGCTTCATACTGGGGATAGTTCTCCCACGGAAATTTTGACTGATATTCTGTTAAAAGATTAGCCGCATCCGTCCATTGCTGGTATTCAAGTGCTATACGTCCTTTTATTGCGGCCAGTGCATATGCAGTTGCTGAGGACACTTGGAGTTCTCCACTCAGGTTATCTATACTTGCTGCAATGTCTTCCACTTTATCGTATTCGGATTTCTGCAGGTAAGCATAAACAAGATAATCAATTGCGTGAAAATACTGTGCCGATATATTTCCGTTAACCGGAAATTTCCAGGCAGCAGCTGCTGAACGTAAGTTTAGACCTATGGATTCATCCCACTTACCAAGCCGGGTGAATATATGTGTGGGCATATGTAATGCATGTGGTATCTCCGGGGCAATCTCGCTGTAACCTCTTGCTACCCTAAGTGCATCGTTTGCAAGAGGCGGAAAATCATAAGCATGAATAGCATAGTGATATCCTCCCGGATGGTCCGGAATTTCTTCAAGCACCTTTTCGGCAATAGCTCCTGCCTCCCGCTGCTCGGTATACGATTTATCATCCGGTGATACAGTTGCCAATCTTGTGAGAACATGGAATAGCCGGGCTTCAATATCATCCGGAAGCTGCTGGCTTGCCTGCCGCCAGGCATTTTTATATGCCACTAATCTTTCATACTCGGTTTTCTCTTTTCCTTTTTCATAGTAAGATGCGAGGGCTGTTCCGTAAAGTTTTTCCTTCATTGTGCTCGCAAGATTCAAAGCTGTCTGTGCAAATATCCAGCCCCTCGTCATTTCATCCTCGCTGGGAACATCGGGCCATAGAGGATGAATATAGGTCATCGCTTTTCCCCATTGACCCCAGAAGCAGTCCGGATCTATTTCAATCACATTATCGAAAGTGTACTCCGCATTTTCAAAAGTCATGTGATGTATAAGTGCTATACCGAAACTGATCAATGTATCTAATTGCGGACTGCACCCATCCGTAAACTGCACAGTACCGCATAAGATTTCAGGTGTAAGATATACGACCTGGTTATTGCCTGAGCTCTTCTCATTTGAGCAGGAAAGCATGAAAAAACTTACAATGGATATGAATAAAACCGACTTAATAATTTTGGGAGAAGTAAGGTTTGATATAAGAAATCTATCAATGGACAGCAGGGCACTATTTCTTTTAGAAATTCCTGGCTTCATATTATTTATCCTTATAATAATATTTATGAAAAAATTATTCTATCATAGTTTCATTTGATTGCAATAGCTGCACTTGTAGGCCCGGCCAATGGCATAAGAGATGTTTCCTTAAAACCGGCATCTTTTGCCCAACCGTTAAAATCTGCGAATGTAAAATCATAGCCTGCTTCGGTTTCTATCAACATATTCAGAGACATCATAAGCCCAAAAGCGTTATCACTACGATTGTTGTCTATAATGTTTTCAATAACAACA
>SMVA01291607.1_pt1 | contig 14201 bp, 9 predicted proteins | sample 2456451 | NCBI WGS metagenome assembly SMVA01 (sample SAMN11095933, study PRJNA526329) | marine sediment metagenome | biome: Marine sediment; feature: Surficial sediment; material: Deep marine sediment; isolation source: Hadal surficial sediment | place: Pacific Ocean | collected 2014-05 | depth 0-1...
GCGACGGGGTGATCGAGGTCGAGAATGCCGTTTTCGAGAGCCGAGATCGCTGGCAGGCGCCGTCACGCGAGCGACCGCCGCTCCGCTACAGCGCGTCGGATCGGCGATTCGATTCCACGATTCGAACCACCAGTTTCTCGGGTCTGGTTCGAGAAGGCCATCGAGGGGTCGTTGCGATGAGTGGTCCGGAGGTGACAGGGCGGGATCTCGACGCGAATGTCCTGACGACGAGTTCGAGCGAGGCGGCGTTCGGTGATCTCGACGAGCTGGTCCCGGATCTCGCAGCGGACATGCACGAGTTTCCACGCGGAGCCGAGGCCGGCAGTTTGTTGCACGCGGTACTGGAGCGGGTGGATTTCGGAGCCTACCAGGAAGCGGTCGTGCGGGAGCACGCCCTGGCGCTGCTCGAAGAGAACGGGATGGATCCCATCCATGTCGACCAGGTGATGCATGTGGTCGACTCCGTTTCGCGCACACCGCTTCGTCGCGAACCCGATCTCTACAGACTGGCTGATGTCGCGCCGGGACAGCTTCGACCCGAGATCGAGTTCACACTGGTGACGGCCGGCGCCGAGCAGGGCCCCTGTTTCGAGCCCGAGAAGCTGGCCGACCTGCTCGCGGAGTCGCCGGCGAACAGTCCGTTGGCGCGTTATGCGGATCGCGCGAGACGGATGCAGTTCAGATCGCTCAAGGGCTTCTTGCGCGGCTTCATCGACGCGGTCTTCTTCGATGGCGAGCGCTATTACCTGATCGATTACAAGTCGAACCACCTGGGCAATCGCCAGAGCGACTACCGGCCAGATGCGCTGGTCGAACCGATGATCGCGCACGACTATGTGCTGCAATATCTAGTCTATTCCGTTGCGCTCGATCGCCACCTCTCGCGCCGGCTCGCCGACTACGACTATGAGCGACATTTCGGCGGCGTCTATTATCTCTTCCTGCGTGGTTTCGCCGAGGCGCACGAAGCCGGATGCGGGGTGTTCTTCGATCGACCGGATCGCGAAATCGTGCGAGGCGCTTCCGCATTGATGGGACTCGGGAAGGAGGGCGCTGCATGAATGCGCCGAAAAGAGATTGGCTGCGCTCGGGGGAGGGCGACCTGCTCGAGCGGGCTCGTTCACAGGGACTCTTGTCTCCTCTCGACCAGCAATTTGCAAGTCGCCTGGCCCGGCTCTACGGCGAGACCACGGATGGCGTTCGGTGGGCCCTGGCGGTTGCCTGCCGTCAGGAGGCCGCGGGACATGTCTGTGCAGATCTCGTCCGGCTCGAACGTGAGGGGCTCGTGACCGAGACTGCGGGGAAGGTGCACGCCCACTCGGTTCTCGCGACGCATGGCTCGCTCGAGGAATGGATCGCCGAGCTTCGAGAGAGCCGGCTCGTGGACGACTCGGATGACGGTTCTCCGGGCATGGCCGAGCCCCGTCCCCTCGTTCTGGACTCGCACGGTCGGCTCTTTCTGCGCCGGGCGCATCGCCATCAGATCGAATTGGCCGAGCGGATTCGCGCGCGTTCGGAGCGGGCCCATCTGGCCATCGATTGGAGCTGGGCGGAAAGCTCGATTGCCCGCTTGATTCCCGGGGAGGATTCGGATGACGAGCCCGCTCGGCAGGCGCTCCGCATGGGACTCGCGCGGCCGCTCTCGGTGGTGACGGGGGGGCCGGGAACGGGCAAGACGACGATGGTGGCCAGGCTGATCGCGCTGCTCGTCGAAGAGGCGCAGGCGGCGGGACGCGCTGCGCCCCGCGTTCGTCTGCTCGCGCCGACCGGCAAGGCCGCTGCGGCGATGGCCAACGCACTTTCCGGGGGACGCGACCTGCTCGACGTCTCGAGTGAGGTTCGCGAGGCGCTCCCGAGGATTGCCGAGACGATCCATCGCGCGCTGCACCGCCAGACCCGACTCGACGCGTTCGGGCGTCCGACCCGGATTCGGCTCGATGCGGACGTGGTCGTCGTGGACGAAGCCTCGATGGTCGATCTCGAGTTGATGAATCGCCTCTTCGACGCATGCGAGGAGGTGTCGCGGGTCGTGTTGCTAGGCGACCCGGGCCAGCTCGCTTCGGTCGATGCGGGGGCCGTGTTGTCCGAGCTGTGTGAGGGGGCTGACCTGGACCGCGCCCCCTCGGTTTTTTCGGAGCGAGGGGCGCCCACGAGTGCGGCCGAAGGATTGGCGGAATCGATCGTCAGGCTTCGCAAGAGCCATCGTTTCGACGAGGCCGGTGGGATTGGCCGGCTGGCAGAAGCGATCCGCGCAGGGGATGCCGCGGGGGTGATCGGAATGCTCGCAGACCCGAAGCTGCCCGAAATCTCACGCTGCGAGGTAGTTTCGAGTGAATTGGTCGTGGCGCAGCTGGTCGAGGCGAGTCACGCGATGCATGTCGAGATCGAGGGCGCCGGGGACTCGAAGAACAAACTCGACCGGATGGGTCTCTATCGCGTGCTCTGCGCCCATCGCCGCGGGCCACTCGGAGTCGAAGCGCTGTGTGCCCGGCTCGACGAGTCGGCGGCGGCGATTCGTCAGACGACGGCTCGCGCGGGTTGGTGGCGCGGGCGCCTGCTGCTCGTGACGCGGAACGCGCCCGACCAGGATCTGTGGAACGGCGACGTCGGCCTGATCGAGGAAACGGAATTGGGGCTTCGCGCACTCTTTCCCGATGCTGCCGGCGGGGTTCGTGCGCTGTCCGCGGGCCGTCTTCCCATGCACGAGAGCGCGATCGCGATGAGTGTGCACAAGAGTCAGGGGTCGGAGTTCGAGGTCGTGGACCTGGTGCTCGGGGACGTGGCTTCGCCGCTCATGACACGCGAACTTCTCTACACCGGTGTGACGCGTGCACGCGAAACGCTCCGGATTTTTGCGAGCGAAGCGGCGCTGCGCGATATGGTGGATCGCCGGGTCCAGCGAGACTCGGGTCTCGGCGAACGGCTCTGGGCGGATTGACGATGGCCGATCGCAAGAAACCGGGACGCAGAAAGAAGAAAAGGGCGCTGCGAGGTGAACCCGAAAAGGATGCGCCGACGACGCTCGGGCCGGAGCAGGGCGAGCCAGGCCTCGTGGTGGCGCACCACGGCGTCGCCGTGCTCATCCGCTTCGATTCGGGCGTCGAGCGCCAGCTCTGGCTTCAGCCGGATCAGCGCGCAGTGGTCGGCGATCGCGTTCGGGTGGCGGGCGCTCGATTCGCCGTGGAGCCCGCCCGCGGCGTGCTCCGTCGCCGCGACCCGAGAGGCCGCGAACGCACGATTGTAACGAACCTCGATGTGTTGGGGATCGTCGTCGCACCCGAGCCCCGCGAGCCGCCGGGATATATCGATCGCGGCTTCGTGATCGCCCGCTCTGCCGGGATCGAGCCAATCCTGGTGTTGAACAAGACCGATCTCGACATGGACGACGAACTCGCCACACGACTCATCGAGATCTACGCGCCGTCGGCCTCGGTACTCTGCGTATCCGCACAGCGAGGCGAGGGGCTCGATCTGATTCTCGACGAATTTTCCGGGGGGCGACTCGGGGCGCTCGTCGGTCCGTCTGGAGTGGGCAAGAGCTCGCTGCTCAATGCCCTGGTGCCGGATCTCGATCTTCGGGTGAGTGAACTGAACCGCGGCAGCGGAAAGGGGCGGCACACGACGACGACGGCCACGCTGCACGCGCTCGATCGCGGCGGCTTTCTCGTCGATACGGCGGGCTTCAAGGACTTCATTGCGGTCGATGTGGAAACGCTCGAAGCCGCCCAGGCCTTTCCGGGCTTCGAAGCGGCGATTCTCGAGGGCTGCCGCTTTCGCGACTGTCTCCACCGAACCGAGCCCGATTGCTCCGTCCTGGCAGGCGTCGAGTCCGGCACGATCTCCGAGCGCCGTCATCGAAACTATCTTCAGCTGCTCGAGGAACTCTCATCGCCGGACGGGCGTTCGTAACTGATCGCACCCAGCTTCCCACTGCGCAGGTCACGAAGGAATAGATCCGCGGCACGATCGAGATTGACGTGTCCCCCGGAACGGAGTGCTCCGCGTTTTCGACCAACCGCTTCGAGCAGTTCGACGGCCCGCGATGAATCCGCGGGGTCCGCAGTCGTCCGCGCCAGAATCTCGTCGACTTGATCTCCGAGCTTGTAGCGCGCGACGAGTTCGTTGGGGTACTGCGCGGCCACGAAACAAATCGCCCAGCCCGCGACATCGATCAGCTCGAAGGCGTTCTCGCCGATCGCGCCGCTTGCCGCGAGTCGTCGAGCCCCCTCCTGATCGTCGAGCTTCGGCCACAGAACGCCGGGTGAATCGAAGATCGACAGGTCGTGGTCGAGTTCGACGCGCTGTGCCCGTCGCGTGACGGCGGGGCGGTCAGCCACCTTGGCGATCTTGCGTCCAATCAGCGAGTTGATCAGCGTCGACTTGCCGACGTTCGGGATCCCGACGACGAGGGTTCGGAGCGTTCGACCGGGGCCGCCACGATGGGGCGCGAGTTCGCGACATCGCGCTGGCACTCGTTTGACGCTCTTTGGATCAATCATGACGAGCGCGAGCGGCCGTGGCCCAGGCCAGGCGTCCTGCCAGGCTCGGGTGACCTGGGGATCCGCCAGATCGGATTTGGTGAAGAGCGTGAGGATGGGCTTGCCCACCGCGAGTTTGCCGAGCAGCGGATTTCGACTCGAGAGCGGCAGCCGGGCGTCGACCAACTCGATGACGACGTCGACCTTCCGAATCGCCGCCGCGATCTCCTTGCGAGCGCGATTCATATGACCTGGAAACCAATTGATCGTCATCGCTCTCGTGCGCCCGGGTGGGGCTCCTCTTGTCGGGATTCGTCGGTTCTCGTCGGCTCCCACGGGTTCTCGTCGCGGGTCGGAACTGGCCGGACGATAGCGACCAAAATGACTTCGCAGGGTACTCTTGGCACGGGAGGTGAGAGTGATGTCGACGGAGTCGATTCGCAGCATGTTGGGCCGGGACACGGCCGGGGGCGAGGGGGTCGTGCGAGGCTGGATCCGTACGGTTCGCCACGGAAAGGGTGTCTCTTTTCTCGACGTCTCCGACGGATCCTGTTTGGACGGGATGCAGGTCGTGGCGAATCCCGAAACCGAAGGGTACGAGTCGGTCGTGCGAGGTCTTTCGACCGGCTGTTCGATCGAAGCGCGGGGCGAGCTGGTCGAATCCCCTGGCAAGGGTCAGCGCTTCGAGTTTCACGCGAATGAGGTCGTGCTCGTGGGTGAGGCGGGTGAGGATTATCCCCTTCAGAAGAAGCGGCATAGCTTCGAGTTCCTGCGCACGATCGCCCATCTACGCCCCCGGACGAACACGATCGGGGCAGTCCTGCGAATCCGCAATGCGGCCTCGATGGCGATCCACGACTTCTTTCAGAAAGAAGAGTTCTTCTATCTGCATACGCCGATCGTGACCGCCTTGGATGCCGAGGGCGCGGGCGAAATGTTTCGTGTAACGACACTTCCAATCGGTGACCCGCCCCGGGATGCGGAGGGCGCTGTTGACGACGCACAGGATTTCTTCGGGCGGCCGACCTTTCTCACCGTGTCGGGTCAGCTCGAAGCCGAGATCGGCGCACTCGCGCTTTCGCGTGTCTACACCTTCGGACCGACTTTTCGGGCGGAGAACTCGAATACCGCACGACATCTTGCGGAGTTCTGGATGGTCGAACCGGAGGCCGCATTCTATGACCTCAGCGATCTCGCGGACCTCTCGGAGCGCTTTCTCAAATCCGTTTTCAAGGCCGTGCTCGATCGATGCGAAGACGACATGGCATTCTTCGAGAAGCGCATCGAGCCCGAGGCGATCGAGCGGATGAAGACGGTGATCGAGAAGCCCTTCGAGCGAATTTCGTATCGCGAGGCGATTTCGATCCTCGAACGATCGGGCGAGACATTCGAGTTCCCGGTCGGCTTCGGACTCGACCTGCAGAGCGAGCACGAGCGTTGGCTGACCGAGAAGCATGTCGGCTGTCCCGTCGTCGTGACGGATTGGCCGGCTTCGATCAAGGCCTTCTACATGTTTCGCAACGACGATGACGAGACGGTGGCAGCGATGGACGTGCTGCTCGGCGGCGTCGGCGAGATCATCGGGGGATCCCAAAGGGAACACCGGCTCGACGTCCTGGAGTCGACGATTCGAGGACAGGGTCTCGAGCTCGACGATTACTGGTGGTATCTGGACTTGCGGCGCTTCGGCAGCGTGCCCCATGCGGGCTTCGGGCTCGGCTTCGAACGGATCATTCAATTCATGACCGGGATGGCGAATATCCGCGACGTGATTCCGTTCCCGCGCGTTCCGGGCCAGGCCGAATTCTGATTGCGCTGCTCGCCGATTGCAGCGGATCAGGACGAGGGGGCATAGGTCTCCCGAGCCCAGCGATCGAGCGCTTCGTTCATCCGATCGAGGGTGGCGACGGAGAAGCGTTCCTGCTCGTCGAGTCGGCACAGCTCCAACCTGATCTGGACGAGCCGATCGAGCCGTCTGCGACGCCCGATCTTCGAGAGCGGTTCGCCGCGCCTTGGCCCCGATTGAATGGTCAGGTCATTCTCGATGAACTGGCCTTGGAGATGGGCGAGCTGCTTGTCGAGGCGGGAGCGGCGAGCGCGTATCCGATTGAGCCGAAGGGCCACCGCGTCGTAGCGGTCTTCCGCACCGGCACTCAGCGGGTCGAAGGGACGAATCATTTTCAGGACGTTCGATGTGTCCATGATTGACTCCTGGGTGGGGGGACGCTCGGGTCGAGCGTGTGTCGACATCCCGGAACGATGGATCCCGATGTCTGTTTTTTTAGAGTCGGCACTACCCAATAGGTTCCTTTGATAACGCATTCGGGTCGAATTGAATGGGCACCGGATGTGACCCACGGGTCTTGTATTCGGCCTAACGACTCGTCAGATTTTAGAGTGACTGTCCGGGGGTTGACGAACGTGAATCGGCGATCAATGAGGGGTATCGGACGCGTTCTAGAGACGTAGATAGAGACGTCGGTAGAGAGGTCGATCGGGAAGTAGCAGGAGAGGAAGAAGAGCAGGCAAGAGGCGCGATCAGGCCGCACAGACGTAGTCGGACCCTTCGGTGAAACCCATTTCAAAAAGTGCCGCGCGGATCTCACCACGCGGGCCAGAACCCGCGACCGAGACGACGATCGGGTATGGAGGTCTTTTTTTCAGCGCGTCCGGTGGGACAACGGGAGCCCCACGGATCGTGTTGCCGATCCGGCGTGGGTGGACGTCTACGATCGCGGCCGGATGGTGCCCGCGCGCGGCCAGCGCGCTGCGAAGGGCGCGGCCGGTTCGGCCGTGCCCCCAGAGTATGTATTGCTGGCTTGCGCGGAGAAAGTCACGACTCAGGTGCCAGGCACGACACTCGGTAAAGCGCGCGAGCGCGTAACGAGGATCGGTTCGGGACAGGCGATCCGGAAGATCTCTCCAGCCGTGAAGACGTTCGGGTACGACGCCGACGACCGGCCCGGCCCGCAGGAGCCGAAGCAGCAGATCGTAGTCCTCCGGCCATCCGCGATCGCGGTATCCGAGTTCCCCGAGTCGTGCGCGCCGAATCATCAGTGTCGGGTGGGCGATCGGACATTCGATGAAGCGCTCGCGCCAGATCTTCTCGGGATCGCCGAGGCTCTGGAGCCAGCGCTCGTACGCACGTCGGCCGTCGCGCATTCCGCGCCGTGGGAAGATCCGCACGAAGCAACCGACCGCGTCGAGATCGGGCGCGGCGTCGAGGGCGGCAGCCTGGCGCGCGAGTCGCTCGCGATGCATCCAATCGTCTGCATCCATCCGCGCGAGCAGCGGCGCCCTGCAGAGCGCGGCTCCGGCGTTGAGCGTCGGGATGAGTCCCGTGTGCGCGCGGGCTACGACTCGAAAGCGGGCATCGCGGCGCGCGAAAGATTCGGCGATCGCCCGCGACCGATCGCTCGACCCGTCGTCGACCACGAGACATTCCCAGTCGCGTTCGGTTTGACGGTCGAGGCTCCGAAGTGCGGTCGCGAGCGTCGCTTCGGCATTCCAGACCGGGAGCAGGATCGAGACTCGGGGTGTCATCCGAGATCCGCTTTCGGCTCTGGAGTATTCCTGAGGGTTTCGGCCCACGAACGACCGGAAATTGCGCGAGAAGGGTTGGGTTTCGCACTCCCGCTGCCGATGGGTTGGGGCGAGATAGCTCCCCGCCCCTCATCCGGAGTCCAATTCGTGCTGCGAGCGACACAGCTCAGTCGATCGATCGATGGAGGCACGCGCCGATGGATTTCGGCCCTCGTCGCAACCGCGTTGTGGCTGTGCATCGGCGTTCCGGAAGCGCATGCCCAGTCCGAGGACCAGATCAAGGCGGCCTTCCTTTTCAATTTTCTTCGCTATGTCGAGTGGCCCGAAGCGGCCTTCGCCGGGCCTGATGATGCGGTCAAGATCTGCCTGGCGGGGTCCGGGAATTTCGCGGACGTCGTCTCCCTGACTGTATCGGGAAAAAGCGTCGAGAACCGGCCGGTCGAAGTGAACACTTTATCCGGACTCTCCCGCGCCTCGAGTTGTCACATTCTCTACGTCGGCAAGGGCAGCGAATTCGCTCCCGCCAAAGTGGCCTCGAGTGTGCTGGGGTCGAGCGTCTTCACCGTGGCCGATCGCGAAGGTTTTGCCACGGGCGGGGGGATCGCCAACTTCATCCGTACGGACAACAAGGTCCGCTTCGAAATCAATCCGAGCGCCGCAAAGAAGGCCGGGCTGAAGGTCAGCTCGCGACTGCTTCGCCTCGCGAAAGTCGTGAAGTAGGAGTACGCGGGTGATCCCGAACCGAATCGCCGACAGCAGGCTCTCGCAACGCCGCCAACAGGAATGTCGCGGCGTACAGGCGTCCCGACGCCTCCGGCGTCGGGTTCCTGGCCCGCTGGCGCAGGAGACGAATCGGAGGATGATGCGATGAGCAAGATCTCGGGCGATCGCCAATCGATTCAGCGGCGCATCATCATCAGTTTTTTTGCGACGACAGGGCTCGCGCTCGTGCTGGCCACCGGTGCACTCTTCACGACTGCCTATATCCATTTCCGCCAGGACATGGACGAGAACCTGAGCGTCCTTGCCCGGGTCACGGGGACGAATTCCGAGGCCTCGCTGCTCTTCGATGACGCGCAGGCTGCGGTGGAGACGCTTCGTGCGCTCAAGGCCGCTGATTCGATCGAGGCGGCGGTCGTCTACGACGCGGAGGGTCGCATTTTCGCGGAGTACGTACGCGCCGACATCGATGGTTTTCGACCGCCCCGCGACCTTTCCTTCGAGCCTCGCTGGCGAAAGGACCACATCGATCTCGCCTCCCGGATCATGATGGGCGACGAAAGAATCGGAACGGTCTTCCTGCGCTCGGATACGAAGCAGGTCACGGAATATCTCCTCATGTCGATGGGCATCGTCGCGGGTGTGCTGCTGATCTCGTTCTTCCTGTGCTGGTACGGGGCCGCTCGTCTCAGGCGATCGATCGCGGATCCGCTCGAGTTGCTCGTGCAGGGTTCGGCGTCGATGGCCGAAGGGGATCTGTCGACGCAGGTCACGGTGCACAGCAACGACGAGATGGGTGTTCTGGCGCACGCCTTCAACGCGATGGTCGACAGCCTGCGAGGGCTGGTCTCGCGGGTCGGTGAGAATACGCGTTATGTCGCGCAGGCGATGAGGCAGTTGACCGAGGCGAGTGCTGCGATGCGCGATGAAGCGCTTCGCCAGGAAGAAGCGGTCGAATCGACCGCGGAGTCCGTCGGACGGATCATCGCCTCGATGCACACGGTCGGCTCGAATGTCGAGGCGCTCTCGGAGATCGCAATCGAAACATCGAGCGCCGCGATCGAGATGGATTCGTCGATCGCCGAGACCGGGACGCATATCGATGCGCTGTCGGAGATCATCGATACGACGGCCTCGAGCGTCGTCGAAATGACGAGCGCGATTCGCGAGATCGCCCGTAGCGCCGAGACCCTCGATCAATCGACGGAGTCGACGGCCCACGCCCTGGAGCTGCTCTCCGGGTCCGTTCGGACGGTCGAGTCGAACGCGAGGGAAAGCCACGCGCTTTCGGACGAAACGGCCCAGAAGGCGGAACAAGGGATGTCTGCGGTGCATGAGACCGTACGAGGCATGGTCGAGATTCAGCAGTCCTTCGAGGGCATCGACACGATCATCTCGAAGCTCTCGGAGAAGAGCGAATCGATCGGCGCCGTGGTCAAGGTCATCGAGTCGGTCGTCGAGCAGACGAACCTGCTCGCGCTGAACGCCGCGATCATCTCCTCCCAGGCCGGAGAGCACGGTCGTGCTTTTTCAGTCGTGGCCGAAGAGGTTCGAAGCCTCGCAGAACGAACCGCGTCGAGCACGCGTGAGATTGCCGCGCTCATCGAATCGGTTCAGGGGGGTGTTCACAGCGCGGTTGCTGCGATGGAGCAGGGCTCTACACGCGTCGAACGGGGTGTCGAACTTTCGAATGAGGCCGGTCGGATCTTGCGAGAAATTGGCGAGGGCACCCAGCAATCCACGCGCTGGGCGAAGGAAATCGTCGAGGCCACACGCAGTCAAGCGGCGGATATCGACCAGGTCGGGATCGCCATGACGCTGGTCAAGGAAACGGCGACGCAGCTCAGCCGCGGGACCCACGAACAGGACAGCGCGAGCTCCGAGATCACTCGTGGCGTCGAGCAGATGCGTCACCTCGGGCTCGAAGTGAAGAACTCTGCGCAGGAGCAGCGACGTGAATCGAGCCTGATCACCCGGTCCGTCGAGGTCGTCGCGGCCAAGATCACGGAGATTTCCGTCGAAACCAAGGATCAGAGCAAGCGGGCCGATCAGATCCAGGAGGCGCTGCACGTCTTCCGAGAGGTCACGATCCAGAGTACCCGTCGTGCGGAAGAGACCGGTGAGACGGTCAAAGATCTCTCGGCGCATGCCGCTGAACTCGAAGAAGAGATCGGACGCTTTCGGCTCTGATTCGTGGGCGCGTCAGATTTCGGGACCGGGCTAGTCGGCGAAGATCGGACTCGACCAGGCCAGCCCCCCGTCCTCCTGCAAGATTCGAACGTAGTGGAACTCGCCGGGTGCGAGGCGGGGGATCTTGCGCTCGAGGCTAAGGGAGAGGCCAGGGGAGAGGTTGGGAGAGGGCACGCTGGCGGAGAAGCTGTCCGACGCGCTGAGCGTGGCGACTCTTCCGGAGCGGATCAGGTCGATTCGTTCGATCGGTGAAGTCGCTTCGTAGCGAACCCGGAGAACGTGATCGGGCGCTTCGTCGCCATCGTAGGGTGGGCTGCTGGTCGCGAGCGTCCCGCCCATGACGGTGTCGTCGATGTGGACTTCGAGCCAGGGTCGGATGCCGTTGGTTGCGAAGGTGTGCCGGCGGCGCATCGCATCGAGCAGGCTTGGCCGATCGAGCGCAGGCGTGAAGATGCCCGCAAGGCCGGCCTGACCGGCGGCGATCTGGGCGAGACCGGGGTGGCCGTCGTGGGAATCGCCGCTGCCGATGAACCCGAGGCGCACTCCCCGCATGAGCGTGTCCCTGACGAAATTACCCGGAATTCCGCCGAGGACGGGGTTGGGCGCGTCGAGGGCTTCGCTCACACCGTGAACCGAAGCGATTTCCGTGAGGGGTTCGAGCTCGGGATCCGGCGCGAAGAGCCAGTTGGTCGCGACCGGCTCGCCGGCGGAGTGGTGCGCGAGGGTGAGCGCAGGAAGACCCCGAAGTGCGTTCCACAATTCGTCGGGCCGGTCGGTCCGCGGATCGAGCGCGGAGAAGATCGGTGCTTCCCGATCGAAGTAGAGCACGTGTCGGTGACCGTGGAGCCAATTCGTCCATTCATAGCCCGGGATCGTGATGAAGTGACCGGGTCGGTTGAAGGAATGGGCCGTCGCGAGGAGATCCGCTGCAACATCGGGTCGCTCGTCGAGGGGTCGGAGGCCCCAGTGATCGTGGTCGGTGAGCGCGACGACGTCGAGGCGTGCCACATCACGCGCGTAGGCGAAATAGTCGTGCGGGGTACCCGTACCATCCGACACGGAAGTGTGTCCGTGAAGGTCCCCCCATACGAGTCGATTCGCAGCCTTTCGAACGACGATCGGGGGGAGATCGAATGCCATTTCCGCGAGGTCCTCGCGGCCTTCGATCCGCAAACGAATCGTCCCCTCGCCCGGTTTCGGCGTGAACGAGAGGCGCATGGGTGCATCCGGCGCACTCCGGGCTGTCCTCGGCGAAGCTGCGCCTTCGAGTCCGAGGCTCGAGTTCTCGAGTACGTGGATCGCGAAATGACCGACCGAGACGCCGGCTTGCGCGTTCGGGTCTTCCGGCCAGCGGGCGCGATTGCCGACCGGATCGGTCAGGGATACGACGATTTCGAAAGCTGCGCCGGGTGTGATCTCAGCGGGCCCGAAGGCGAGGAGCTGGACACCCGGTTGCGCGGAGATGTCGACGCGAACGCTCTCGTCGATCCACGCGCGGACGCCGTCCCCATCGGCATCGACGCCGATCATGATCTCCGCACCTCGCTCGGCATAACGATCGACCTGCGCACCCGGTTCTCCCGCACCGTAGGTGAAATCGATGCGCTCCCCCGGCTCGAGCGCGCGCCCTACGACCGTGAAGGCCGCATCGCCGAAGTCCGCGCGGAGCTCGACGCCGTCGACTCGTGCTCGTGCGGTCGTGTAGCCGGGGGCTCGCGGATCGCCGGATTGGGCTTCGCTCCAGTACCAGAACGGTTCGGGATTCAGAAAGATCACCCCTCCCTCGTCGATCCCGAATTCGCCGACCTCGAAGCCGATCTCGAAACGATGATAGGAGGAGGCTTCGAGCAGGGGTCGGTCTTCGCTCGCCTCGCTTCGGAGCCAGGTCGAGGCGTCGTCACGGGCGTCCACAGGCCGAATCGATTCGAGCCAGGCCCGGCCGCCGCCATCCGCTGGATTCCTCTCGATCTCAGCTTCGGCGAGCCCGATCCAATGGGCCTCCGATTTTGCGTTCGGCGAGAGGACCGGGTGCTGTTGCTGCCAGCCTTCGGGCAACTCGAACCAGGGCGCGTTGGGGAGGAGCATCTCGGTGTCCGAAACGACCCTCGACGAGGTCGGGGCTTGCTCCGGGTCGGAGAGGGAGGCGCTGTCGCGTGCGTCGCAGCCGAGCAGCAGAGCGCACCAGAGCGCCAGGCCGCAGAGCGAGTGTGCTGCTTCCCAGCAGCCGGGCAGGAGCGATTTCCCCATGACGCGAAACTTTTTCAGCACCCGGTGACCCACCTCACGGATTCCCGCTAAGGCCACCCCCCCATCCGGCCGTTGAGCAGAGAAGCCAGGAGCGTACGGGCGAGAGTACGTCCTCCGTTCCGGCTGGAGAGGGAGAGGGACGAAGTGCGTTGGCTCCGAAATTTCCCGATTGTGAGTCTGCTCTTCGCTGCGGCAATCGCCGCGGTGTCCTTCCAGCTTGCCCACGATCCGGGGGAGGCCGATACGCGGGCCGCCCTCGCAGGCGAAGCGGCCCGCGAGTATTTCGCGCGGCATGCACAGCTCGAAGTCGATGCACTCGGTGAACTCATCCTGGAACCGGCCTGGCTCATCGAGACGCGAGAATCGGCGGCGAATTTCGATGCCACGATCGATGTCCAGCTTCCTCCGCGCATGATCGCGCGATCCCAGGCTCGGCTCGACCATTTGATCGAGCAGGCCTACCAGGCGCGCATGTCGGCGGACCCGGCTTGGCGACTTGGGGTTCTCGACGGGGGTTCGCCCCAACAGAACTACATCAAGCATGCGTTCGTCCACGAGACGACGGCGGGGGTCCTTCTCAGCATCGTCGTCCTGATCTTGATTGGCGTTCCGCTCGAGCGCACATGGGGTTCCTGGATCTTTGCCGCCTTCGTCGCTTCAGCCATTCCCTTGGTGGCTCACAGCTATCGCTTGCTCGACGCGTCGAGTAGTGGTGTGCCCTGGAGTGGCGGTGCGGGCCTGGCGGGTGCCTTGTTGGGAGCCTACTTCATTCGCAGTCTGGGAGGACAATTCGGTTTGCCCGGCTGGATCGTTCTGCCCGCCTGGTTGGGGCTCGAAACCTTCCTCGTTCGTGGCTTCTGGCTCGACGATCTGGGCAACGTGCCCTGGGCGACGCTGTGTGCGGCGGTCGGATACGGCGCACTCGTAGCGAGTAGCCTGCGGCTCATGAAGGTCGAAGCTCACGTAGACGACCGGGCTTCGAAGCGGAAGGTTCGGGGTCCGAACCCGATCGTTGCGCGGGCC
>SMVA01000821.1_pt1 | contig 14196 bp, 10 predicted proteins | sample 2456451 | NCBI WGS metagenome assembly SMVA01 (sample SAMN11095933, study PRJNA526329) | marine sediment metagenome | biome: Marine sediment; feature: Surficial sediment; material: Deep marine sediment; isolation source: Hadal surficial sediment | place: Pacific Ocean | collected 2014-05 | depth...
ATCGACGATGAGCCGGTATTCGATGAGGTGTTGATGAAATTGCTGCGCTGGTCGGCGGATTATTTTCATCACGCGCCTGGCGAGGTCTTCGCGACGGCACTGCCGGCATTGTTGCGGGGCAGCCGGCCATTGCCGGCGGCGCCCGAACACTGGCGGGCAACCGACTTGGGGCAGGCCGCGGAACCACGCAAAGGCGCATCGCGCCAGCAGGCATTGCTGGAGCTGCTGCGTGAGCACGAATCTTTGTCCGAATCCGAGTTACCCGCGCTGTTCAAGGGCTGGCGCCCGAGTATGAGGGCTTTGCAGGCAAAGGGGCTGGTCGAGCGCCGGGTAATCGAGCGCGGCCCGCCGATTCCTGGCCCGGAAGCGCCCGACGATGTTGCGCTGACCGGGCCGCAACAAAAAGCGGTCGCTGAAATCGGCGCGCACGATGGCCGCTTCGGGACTACCTTGCTTTTTGGCGTCACCGGCAGCGGCAAGACCGAGGTCTATTTGTCGCTGATCCGACGCCTGCTGGCCAGCGGGCAACAGGCCATGGTGCTGGTTCCCGAGATCGGCCTGACCCCGCAGCTCATTCGACGCTTTCGCGAACGCCTGCCCGGACGACTTGCGGTACTCCACTCGGGCCTGGCCGACGGCCAGCGGCTGGAAGCGTGGCGCATGGCGCGCAGCGGCGAGGCAGCCATCGTACTCGGGACCCGCTCGGCAGTATTCACGCCGATGGCGCGGCCAGGCTTGATCATCGTCGATGAAGAACACGACAGTTCCTTCAAGCAGCAGGACGGCTTTCGCTACTCGGCGCGCGATCTGGCCATCGTCAGGGCCAGGCTGCATGGGATACCGGTGGTGCTGGGATCGGCGACCCCGTCGCTGGAGTCTTTTCACAATGCGCAAACCGGTCGTTACCAGCTTTGCGAGTTGCCCGAGCGTCCCGGCAACGTTGCCCAGCCGAGCATGCGCATCATCGACCTGGGCGCGCATCGCAGCGACCACGGGCTGGCGACGCCAAGCCTCATGGCGATGCACGCGCATCTGGACCAGGGCGGCCAGGTTCTGTTGTTTCTGAACCGGCGGGGTTTTGCCCCGGCCTTGTTTTGCACGGAGTGCGGCTGGGTAGCCGGTTGCGATCGTTGCGATGCGCGCATGACCGTCCACGCCGCGAAGGGCCAACTACGTTGCCACCATTGCGACCGACGCTGCGCGATGCCCGCTCATTGCCCGCAATGCCGGGAGCGGTTGATCCCGATTGGCCAGGGAACGCAACGGGTCGAGGATTTCCTGCGCAGGCAATTCCCGGATGTCGGCGTTACCCGGATCGATCGCGACAGCACGCGCAGAAAAGGCAGCCTCTCGGACAAACTGGATGAAATCAGGTCGGGTCGCTCGCGTATCCTGATCGGCACCCAGATGCTGGCCAAGGGGCATGATTTTCCGGATATCAGCCTGGTCATCGTCATGGATGCCGACCAGGGTTTGTTCGGCACCGATTTCCGTTCCAGCGAAAGACTCGCCCAGATCATTACCCAGGTTGCCGGTCGTGCGGGCCGGGCCCAGCGACCGGGCGAAGTGCTGATTCAGACGCGTTTTGCGGAGCATCCGTTGCTGCTCGACCTGATCCGGGACGGTTATGCGGCTTTTGCCAGCGACGCACTGGCGGAACGGCGCGCGGCCGGCTGGCCACCCTATTCGCACCTGGCCTTGCTGCGCGCCGAGTCACCGAGCCAGGACGATGCGAGAATATTCCTCGAAGCGGCACGCCATGAAGCGGAGAAAATCTGCGATGGCGGGACCTGCCTGCTGGGTCCGGCGCCCGCGCCAATGGAAAAAAGGGCCGGCCATTTTCGTGCGCAATTGCTACTCCAGGCAAGCCAGCGCAACAGTCTTCGAAAGTTGCTGGGGCCCTGGATAGCCAAACTGGAAAATCTGCCGCAACGGCGCAAGGTTCGCTGGTCGCTGGATGTCGACCCGGTGGATATGTTCTGAGCTGCCACCGGCTGCCTTTGGTTTATTTTTGCCGGCAAGACGTTAGACTTGCTGCCTGATCGTCAGGACCACCGGCCCGCCCCGTGAAAAATCGAATTCAGTCTTTGTTTGTACAGGCATTGCAACAGTTGCCTGTGGAAACCCTTGAAAAAACCGATCAGTTGCCAGTCCCGAAAATCGAGCGAACTCGCGATCCCGCGCATGGCGATTTTGCCTGTAACCTGGCGATGAAACTGGCCAGGCCTTGCCGGATGAACCCACGCGAGCTTGCGGCGCAATTGATCGCAGCGCTGCCGGACTCTCCGCTGATCGACAAGACCGAAATCGCCGGCCCGGGGTTCATCAATATTTATCTCTCGGCCACCGCTTATCATCAACAGCTTCGCGACATCGTCGAATCCGGCGATGCATACGGGCAGCAACCTGCCAGCGGCAAGAAAATCATCGTCGAATTTATTTCCGCGAACCCGACCGGACCGTTGCATGTCGGTCATGGCAGGCTCGCAGCGTACGGGGCCAGCCTGTCCAACCTGTTGGCGGCCGCCGGTAACGAGGTGTTCCGAGAATATTACGTCAACGATGCCGGGCGGCAGATGGCCATACTCGCCGCCAGCGTCTGGTTGCGTTACCTGGAGTCTCACGGCGCGGTTTTTGCGTTTCCGCAAAACGCGTACAAAGGCGACTACCTCAGGCGTATCGCCGATGACCTGAAGGCGGAGTACGCGGAAAACTTTGTCGTGGATACGGCCAGCCTGTTTGCCGATCTGCCCGCGGATGGTCCCGCTGGCGACAAGGACAAGTTTATCGATGCGTTGGTCGAGCGGGCACGGCAGACACTCGGTGAGCAAGGCTTTGGACAGGTGCTCGACTTCGGGCTGAAAAAAATACTCGACGATATCCGCGATGACCTGGAGGAATTCGGCGTACACATCGATCGCTGGTACGCCGAACGTGACCTGCACAGCGGCGGCGCCATCGATGAGGCGTTAAAGCTTTTGCGCGCTAACGATCATGTTTACGAAAAAGACGGCGCGGTCTGGTTTCGCGCCACCGACTTTGGCGACGAAAAGGACCGGGTCGTGGTCAGGGAGAATGGCCAGAAAACTTATTTTGCCTCCGATATCGCCTACCACCTGGAAAAACGCCAGCGCGGTTTCGACCTCCTGCTCGATGTACTGGGAGCCGACCATCACGGCTATATCGCCAGGGTGCGCGCGGGACTGGAAGCGATGGGCCAGCCCGGCGAAACACTGGAGGTCAGGCTGATGCAATTCGTTGCGCTGTTCCGCGGGGGCCGGAAAGTGCAAATGTCCACTCGCTCGGGCGAGTTCGTGACCTTGCGCGAGCTGCGCAGTGAAGTCGGCAATGACGCGGCCCGGTTTTTTTATGTTTTCCGGTCGAATGACCAGCACCTGGATTTCGATCTGGAGCTGGCCAAGTCACATTCGAGCGACAATCCTGTCTACTATATTCAATATGCCCATGCGAGGATTTGCAGCGTGTTGCAGCAACTGAGCGACAAGGGTTTCGACTGGCAGGCGGAGCGGGCCTGGGGCCACCTGGAAAGGCTGAACGAACAGCATGAGAAGGCCTTGATCGTCAGCCTGAGCCGCTATCCTGAAGTCATCTCGCTGGCCGCCCAGAACCGCGCACCGCACACACTGGCGCATTATCTGCGGGACCTGGCCAACGATTTCCACACTTACTATAACGCGCACACCTTTCTGGTCGAGGATCAGGATTTGCGCGATGCGCGTATTGCTTTGGTCGTCGCGGTACGGCAGATTATTGCCAACGGGCTTGCGATACTGGGTGTTTCCGCCCCCGAGAGCATGTAAACCATGACCAGGGACTACAAACGCCGTCCCGGCCGGCGCAAGAAAAAGAGCGTACAACCGCCCGGGTGGATCTGGATGCTGTTCGGGCTGGGCGTGGGGTTGTCGGTCGCGATGTGGGTTTACCTGTACGACCGGCAGGCGGAGCCACCAGCGCAGCAACCGGTAGCAAGCGCGCAGCAGGAACCGGCGTCTGCGAAAGCCGAACAGGAAACGCGCAAAGAGCCGACACGGTTTTCCTTCTATGAAGTGCTGCCGAAGTTTGAAGTCGTCATTCCCGAAACGGAGTCATCGGCGCAAGCCGATACCCACCCTGTTCCGATCACCGAACCGGGCCAATACGTGCTACAGGCGGGTTCGTTCAAAAATTTCGCGGATGCAGATCGCATGCAGGCGACACTGGGGATGCTGGGTCTGGAAGCCCGCGTACAGAAAGTCAGCATCGATAGCGATACCTGGCACCGGGTTCGCCTGGGTCCATACAGCGACCTCGATTTGCTCAACAGGAACCGCGAACTCCTGCGCCGGAACCAGATAGAAGTGATCCGGATTCGTGTCGGCGACTAGCGGGCCGGCCAGGCGGCTTATCTACCTGGCCCTGCTGTGCATTGCATTTCCGCTCCTCGCCGGCGCCGATTGTCCCCGGTCGGAACAACAATTCGAGCCGCTGCTGGTTATCGGCGTCGGCGATATCATGCTGGGGACCGATTTCCCGCTGAACCACTTGCCCGACGATGACGGCGTTTCTTTCTTCGAGGGGGTCAGCGAAATACTCCGGTCCGCGGATATTACTTTTGGCAACCTGGAACAGACGCTGATGGATGGCGGACAGCCGGTAAAAACCTGCACCGATCTGAGCGTGTGCTATTTGTTCCGGAGCCCTGCGCGCTATGCCGCACATTTGCGCAACGCCGGTTTCGATGTCATGAGCCTGGCCAACAACCATGCGCGTGATTTTGGCGAAGAAGGCCGCGATGCCAGCATGGCGGCGCTCGACAAAGCGGGAATTCTTCACTCGGGACGCGAAGACAGTTTTGCCAGCTGGCAGGTCAACGGTCAAAAAATCGCGTTGATGGCATTCGCCCCGTTCAAGGGGTCCAGTTCACCGCTGGGGCCCGACATCGAACGGGCCAGAATGAACGTTTCCTCACTGGTCCAAAGCCATGACATCGTCATCATTTCCCTGCATGGCGGCAGCGAAGGCGTCGCAGCGAACCGGGTTCCGTTTGCGGAGGAGTATTACCATGGCGAGTTGCGTGGCGATGTGGCAGCCTTTTCACGGGCGATGATCGATATCGGCGCCGACCTGGTGCTTGGCCACGGTCCGCACGTGCCCAGGGGGATGGAAATCTACCGGGGCAGACTGATTGCCTATAGCCTGGGCAATTTCGCGACTTATTACGGTATCGGCGTCGCGGGAATGAAAGGGGTCGCGCCGATACTGCTGGCCAGGCTAGGTCCCGATGGCCGCCTGCTCGATGGCCGGATTATCTCCGCGGTTCAACGACGCCCCGGCGGGCCTTACCCTGACAGCGGCATGCGGGCGTTTCGGGAAATCATGCGGTTGAGCAAACTGGATTTTCCGGATGGCGGCATCGCATTCCACGAAGACGGCAGCTTCACGCCGCAAAAGACCGACTAGGAGCCTGGTTATTCGTCGCGGCTCTTGCTGAACTCCACGCCGAGCGTACGCAACTTGCGGTACAAATGGGTCCTCTCCATACCCACCCGCTTGGCCAGCAACCCGACCTTGCCGCCGCAGAGGATCAGTTGCTGCCGCAGGTAGGCTTTCTCAAACTGCTCGCGCGCTTCTCGCAACGGCAAGGCAAGAAGATCCTGTTTGACCAGCGGCTCGTTGCTGGCCGGTTGCGTGGCAATGTCATTTTCTATTTCCTCGAGACTGATTTCTTCCTCGTTGCTCATGATCAGGTGTCGCTGCACCAGGTTGCGCAGTTCCCGGACATTCCCCAGCCACGGGTAGTTGCGCAGCCGATTCTGCGCGGCGACGCCAAAATGACGGTAGGGCAGCCCTTCGCTATTGACCAACTTATCGACGTAATAGCGCAGCAGTTCGGGCACGTCCTCGGCATATTCCCGCAGTGGTGGCACATGCAGCTGGACGACGTTGAGCAGGGCAAGCAAATCGGCCCTGACCGGTCCGTTTTTTGATAAATCGAGTTTGGAATCGGCCGAACTCAACAGGCGTAACGAAAACGAGATGTCGGTGTCGCTGCCGATGCGCTGGAAACTGCCCTGCTTCAGGGCGCCCAGCAGCATGGTCTGGACCTCCGGATCAAGGTCGCCGAGATCGTTGATAAACAATGTGCCGCCGTTCGCCTTTTCAAACGCGCCGGCCGACACGATACTGCCTTTCTGATTGCCAAAAAGCTTTTGCGCGGCCTGATCCGTTTGCAACGAGCCTCCGGTGATGGTGACGAACGGCGCGGCAGAACGCGGGCTCATGGCGTGAATATATCTCGCGAATGCTTCCCGCCCGGTGCCCGCTTCGCCAAGCAACAGCACCGGCGTATCGTGTGGCGCCAGTCTTTGCGCCTGGTCGCGCAATGCCTTCATTTCCTTGCTCTTGCCGATCGGCGCCACCATGTCCGGCAGTTTCATTTTGCTCTGCGGCCGAACGCTCTGCCCCTCGTTTATCGCTCGCTCCACCGTCCTTAGCAATTCCGCCAGCGACAATGGTTTTTCGACAAAATCGAAAGCGCCGAGGCGCGTGGCCTCGACCGCGGTTTCCACGGTGCCATGACCGGACATCATGACCACCGGACAGCTCAGGGGCTTACCATCCGACCATTCACGCAACAAGGTGATGCCATCCGTCCCCGGCATCCAGATATCCAGCAGCACGAGATCGGGCTTGTCATCGACCCAGGCCGCGCGGGCTTCGTCGGCATCGGCGGCCACCGTGACCTGGTAGCCCTCCTCGCTGAGAATTTCCTGCAACAATGTCCGGATATCCAGTTCGTCGTCGACGACCAGAACCTGCAGATTACTCATGCGCTTTCTCTCCTGACTTCAACACGCCGCTGCTCCATCATGGCCTGCCGGGCCGTTTCATTAACCGGCAGCAAGACTCTCACTTCCGCGCCGCCTTCTTTATAGTTGCCGGCTTCAATTTTGCCACCGTGTTCCTCGACCAGTTTCTTGACGATGGCCAGGCCCAGGCCGGTGCCCTTGGGTTTGCTGGTGACATAAGGGTCAAAAACCCGGCTGACCAGGTCCATCTGAAATCCCGGCCCATTGTCACGAACGATGATTTCCGCCAGCGGGCAATCGTCTTGATCGTGAAAGCGCGAGAAAACCTCTACCTTGCCGTTCTGGTCATCGCCCAGCGCCTCGAAGGCGTTGCGGATCAGGTTGTGCAGAATCTGCCGCAGCCGCCCGGCGTCCACTTCGATTTCACCGAGTTCAGGATCCAGGTTCTGTTTGATTTCCACACCCATCTCGCGCGCCCGGTACAACTCCAGCACCTCGCCGATCAGCTTGTTCAAATCGACCGTGCTGATCTCCAGGTTGGGCGCCCTGGCATATTCGCTGAAGGCATTGACCATATCCTTCATCGCCTCGACCTGTTGCACGATCGTGTGCGTGGCGCGTTCCAGAAACTGCGAATCCTCGGCATTCATGGTGCCCAGGTATCTTCGTCTCAGCCGCTCGGCCGAAAGCTGAATCGGGGTCAGCGGATTCTTGATCTCGTGCGCCAGGCGCCGCGCGACCTCACCCCAGGCTGCGTCCCTCTGCGCCTGCAAAAGGGCGGTGATGTCGTCGAAAACGAGGACAAAACCACCGGGCTGGTCGCTGCCGCCCGGGAGGGGTGTGCAGGCACACATCAGGACCCGCGAACCCAGTTCCCCGCGCAGGACAAACTGTTCACGCCACTCGAATTCGTTCTTGTCAAAATGGCTGCGAGCGGAATCGAGGAACTGGACAAGCAGGGGCTGCCCGATCGAAACCTCTTCGAGGGTTTCGCCGACCCGCGATCCGAGCTGGGTGCCGAGAATTGCGCCAGCGGCCTCGTTTGCGGTACGGATCCGAAGCTGCTCGTCGAGGGAAATAACACCGGTCGAAAGACGGGCCAGGATAATCGCCAGGTTCGCCCGCTGCGACTCCACCAATTGCTGGCTGCGGGCAGCGGTTTCCCGTGCTTTTCCCAGCCGGCGGGTCATGTCGTTGAATGAATTGATCAGGAAACCGATTTCATCGCGGCTGGACCCCGGCGGCAACTGCGTATCGAAATCGCCCTTGGCCACGGCGCGGGTACCCGCCACCAGTTGCTGAATCGGCAACACCAGCCGGTCGGCGAAGAAGATTGCGCCATATACCGCGCCCAGGAAGGACAACAACAGCACCAGGGTCAGGGTCAGGGTAAAGCTCTGTTTGAGCGGTTCGCGCAGAAACATCTTGCCCTGGTACTCGTTATAGGTCTGATCCACCTTATCGGCCAGCCGTCCCAGCCTGGCGACCACCAGGAACTGGCCAAGCAATGCACGCTGTTGCGTCAGCGCCGACCGTTGCGGGATATCGACCGCGGTTATGACCCGGTAACCGTCTTCTCCCGTCGGTTCCATTCGCACATAGGGTCTGCCCTGGCCAATCTGCTGGAGCAGTTCTTCGCCCGGCAACAGGGCCTGGATATCACGGGGCTGATCCTGGCTGGTCGCGATGATGCGCCCGCCGCGATCGACCACGGTAAGCGATCTCGCGCCGATGGAGCGTCTCAGGCGACCCACCGCATTGACCATGCCGAGATCGGGCCAGCCGACGAGACTGGCCGCGGCCTCTTCGGTTCGCGCCAGGTAATCCCGTTTCTGAATATCGAGCACCATCTGGGTGAGGCTCAGCGCATCCTCCAGTCCTTCTTCGACCTCGACAGTGAACCAGCTGTCGATGCCGCTGTTGAGGAATTGCACGGCGAAGTAATAGACCACCAGCAACGGCAAGACGACGAGAATAACGAACGACAGCAACATCCGCGCCCGCAGTCTCGAACCGGGGATATGCTTCCTGTAGTCGCGAATCAACCGGCTCAGCGCAACGCCGATAACGACCAGCAGCACCATCACGCCGACGGCATTGATCAACAGAATCAGGTTGTGGAGTTCCCCAAAACGCTCGGAATTCTGGGTGGACTCCGCCAGCAACAACAAAGCGGCAATCCACAGGACCGCGCCGACGGTCAGCAGCACCTGGAAAGCGATGCGTTTTATGGCTGAAGAGGCCATGTGTACCACGCGCTGGTCAAGCGCCAGTCATCGAGCCAGAATGCCAGTAACTGTATGGGTGCGGGCAGGCGCCTGACATCCAGTTCAGCCTGCAGTTTCAAAATATATTTCTTGCCGGGTTGCAGCAGCGCTTTATCGAGTATGGGCAAGTTGGAAACCCGGCCCAGAAAACTCAGTGCAGCGTCCAGAGTCGCAAAAGACCGCTGTCCGCCGCTGTTGAGGTTACGAACGACATAGCGATTGACCAGTGCATTGAACCGCAGCTGGTAGCGTTGCAGCAGAGTCGCCACATTGGCATCCGGGAGATAGCGGCGCACGCGGTTGACTTCGATACGTAACTGGAAATTCAGTTCCACTCCGCTTTGCAGCGCCTTTAGCGCCTGCTTGCTGAGCGGGTAATCGATCCTGGCATGCAGGAAATACACTGCGTTTTCCAACTCGGCATAGGCTGAGCGAATTTCAAAGCGGGGCCTGTCCTTGGCGGCATCGGCAACCCCCGCAGGCAGGACGCCGCAGCAAACCAACGCAAGAGACGCCAGCCAGACTCTGTTCGATGATGTCGCGCCGTTCATGCCTATCAATCTGTCGCTACCCTCAATTTCCTCAATACCGCGTAGAAAAACCCGTCCATTCCCTCTTCACCGGGAAACACTTGCATACCGGGTCCCCTGCCATCGCCAAAACGGCCCCTAAGCCTATCAGATAGTGGCAATAATTCTGCATCGGAGTGGCTATTCATGAAGCGATCGACCTGTTGCTGGTTTTCTTGCCGAAACACCGAGCAACAGCAATAAAGCATAAGCCCTCCTCGATCCAGCGTCGTCCACAATCCGTCGAGCAGATACCTTTGCCGGCCAGCCAGATCGTCGATATCGCTGCGTCGGCGCAACAGTTTGATGTCCGGATGCCGGCGTATAACGCCGCTGCCGCTGCACGGAGCATCCAGCAGTATCCTTTGAAACGGCTTGCCGTCCCACCATTCACCCGGGTTCGCTGCATCCGCCGTCAGCGTCCTGGCGGCCCACCCGAGCCTCCCCAGGGTCTCGTCAACCTTGCGCAGACGCTGCGGGTCCCGGTCCAGCGCGAGCAGGTCAATATCACCGCCAACCAGCTCGAGCAAGTGGCCCGTTTTACCGCCTGGCGCGGCGCAGGCATCCAGAACCCGCTGCCCGGCTACTGGCGCCAGCAGCTGGCCGGCCAGCTGCGCCGCCCCGTCCTGGACCGAAACCCGGCCGTCGGCAAAACCAGGCAGCTCGGCTACAGCGCACGGCTTGGCCAGGCGAACCCCGTCATCCACCCATGCCGACAGGCTTGCTGCGTGGCCATGGTCGCTCAGCTCCTGCAGGTAATCGCGGGGACTGGTCCGGGTCCGGTTTATCCTGAGCCACATCGGCGCCTGCAAATTGCCGCTGGCGACGATGTTTTCCCAGTGCTCAGGCCAGTCGCCGCGCAAAACTTCCAGCATCCAGCCCGGATGCGCACTGGCCGCAATCGGGTCCTGATCCAATTCTGCCTCGAGGGCGTCTCGGACACGCAAATATTTGCGCAACACTCCGTTGACCAGGCCGGCCAGACCCGGCCTGCCGAGATCCCGTACGGCATTGACTGTTTCGGACACCGCGGCATGGTCCGCCGCATGCATTATCGATAACTGGCACAAACCCACCTGCAACAAGGCATCGATAACACGGTCGCGTGCCCGCAAAGGCCTGTCCAGCAATAGACCCGTCAGCCGGGACAGGCGCGGTTGCCAGCGCACGCTGTGATAGACCAGCGCCTTGTACAGCGCCGCCTGCTCGACGACCGGCGGCGCGAACCTGGGCATCGCCGTATCCAGCGATCGTCCGTCGAGTACCGCGGACAGTGCCCTCGCAGCGGCTGCGCGGGTCCGCGACGATTCGCTCAAACCATCACCATCGGTCTAGGAGTCTGCGCGATAGAAATATTCCTAGTAAAGTTGCAGGCCACTGAGATCACAGGCATTACAGAAATCGGCCACAGCCTGGGGTTTGCGACCCGGCAACTGCAGCCGCTCGGCAATCAGATCGCCGGTGCCGGTCGCAATCCTGATGCCGTCTTTACTCGCGGAAATGACCATGCCCGGGGACCAGCCGGAAGCGCCCCTCGCATCGGCTTTGGCCTGCCAGATTCGCAGGGTTTGCTCCGGGTCTGCATCACCCCGGCGCCACCGGCACCATGCGACCGGCCATGCGTTGAAAGCCCTGACCATGCGTTCCAGCTGTCCGGCATCGAGACTGAAATCCAGGCGGGCATCGCTCTTGGAGATCTTGCCTGCGTAACAAGCCTGCGCCTCATCCTGTGGCTGCGCCTGGGCCGTGCCGTCAATGATACCCGGCAACGCCGCCGTCAGCGCCGTCGCCCCCAGTTCAGCCAGCCGCCGATGCAAGCTGGCGCCCGTTTCATCGGCCCGAATTGCCAGCTCCCGGCCCAGGTACAGCGGCCCCTCGTCCAGGCCTGCGCTCATTTTCATGATGCTGACGCCGCTGCGTTTATCGCCGGCAAGAATTGCTCTTTGTATCGGCGCGGCTCCTCGCCAGCGCGGCAGCAAAGAGGCGTGGACGTTGACGCAGTCCAGGGATGGCAGTTCGAGCACGGCTTTGGGCAACAACAGGCCATAGGCGACGACGACGATCAGATCCGGCTCGAGGCTATGCATTGTTTTCTGTACAGCGGGCAATTTGAGCGTTTCGGGTTGCTCGATCCTCAGCCCCGCAGCGGTCGCGACTTTCTTGACCGGGCTGGTGCTCATCCGGCGCCCGCGTCCGGCCGGACGATCCGGCTGGGTATACACGGCGACGATTTCCATTGCCGAACGCTCACTGTCACCGATCAGAGACTCCAGGACCGGCAAGGAGAAATCGGCTGTTCCTGCAAAAATAATACGCACGGTTGGATGCTTTTCGAGAGCCTGTTGCAGCGCTCAGATCGCCGGCGCCTTATGCGACCGATCGACATCCAGGCGACGGGCCTTTTGCAGGCGCGTTCTTATTCTCTGCCGCTTCAGTTCGGACAGGTAATCGACGAACAATTTGCCCTCCAGGTGATCGCACTCATGCTGAATGCATACCGCAAGCAGACCATTTGCTTCCATCTCAATGCTCTTGCCGTCACGGTCCAGCGCCCTGAGGGTAATGTGCTCCGCCCGTTCCACTTTTTCATAAACGCCGGGTACCGAAAGGCAACCTTCCTCGGTGATTTCAACCCCGTCACGAGACAGGATTTCTGGGTTGATCAAGGCCAGCGGCGCCAATTTGTCTTCAGATATATCGGCAACCAGCACCCGCAGGTGCACATCGACCTGGGTGGCGGCGAGGCCTATACCCGGAGCGTCATACATGGTCTCCAGCAGATCGTCGATCAGGGTCCGGATTTTGTCGTCAACGAGCTCGACCGGTGCCGCTTTGCGCCGCAGCCGCGGGTCCGGAAACTCGAGAATTGTCAGTTTTGCCATCGATATTCGACCAGATTTTTTTGTGTTTTCGTATATAATGCGGCTAACTGCATGACATTATTGGAATTGATGTCGGTAATACACGACGGCTAGGTCCGCGACAGAACCGCCATGGATGGATGGGTCAAGCGTGACGTAGTTTGTTGCGTCACGGGCGTATAGCGATTATAACAGCCCAATTACCGCAACCGGCACCAGCTAGCAAAAGGATGAATGGATATGTCCCGGCCCATGCGCATTGCCCAGCAAATCTCCCTGGTCTTGATTTCCGGTAGTCTGCCGTTATTGGCTGGCTGTGCCGGCAACCCTGCGCCGACCGCGCAGGCGAGTTCGGCCCAATTTCCGCAACCGATCCAGGTGGCACAGTCGCAGCCTGCGACCAGGCCCTATGGCCAGGTCACAACCGCCGTGGCGGGTCCCGCCCCGGTTCGGCTGACATCGAACCACCCGGATCAGTATGTCGTGCAACAGGGCGACACCTTGTGGGATATCTCGACGATGTTCCTGGAAGACCCGTGGTTCTGGCCGGAAATCTGGTTCGTCAACGAGCAAATCGAAAATCCGCATCTGATTTACCCGGGCGACATCCTGAACCTGGTCTGGATGGACGGGCGGCCGAGAATCAAAGTCGAGCGGGGTGAGCGGGAGGTGCAGCGCGGCGACTCGATACGCGTTTCGCCCCGGATTCGCTACGCAGACCTGGACGAGGCAATTACGACGATCCCCTATGGCGCCATCAAGGCGTTCCTTTCCCGGCCTTCGGTGCTCCCGGCCGACCAGGTCAAATCGATGCCCTACATTTTGTCATCGAAAGACAAACACCTGATCAGCGGCTCCGGCAATACGATCTATGCCAGGGGATTCAGCACCCCACCCGAGCTTGGCGAAGTGTTCAATGTAATCCAGATCGGCGATGAATTGCGCGATCCGGACGACAATGACCTGATTGGCTATGACGGCGTGTATGCGGGAGAAGCCCGCACAACGCGCACCGGCGATCCGGCGAGCCTGGTCCTGGTCACGACTACGCGCGAAGTGCTGAACGGAAACCGCTTGCTGCGCGACAACCAGACGCTGCCGTTGAATTTCTTTCCGAGCGCACCGGCTCGGCAGATTGACGGCAGCATCATCAGCATACTGGATGCCATCAGCGTGACCGGCAGCAACCAGATCGTCGTGATCAATCGCGGCGCCCGGCACGGAATCGAGGAAGGCAACCTGCTAACCATTCTGCACAAGGGCGAGGTGGTGAGCGACCGTTTTGAAGGCGGTATATTTGACGAGAAAGTCACCTTGCCCGACGAGCCGGCCGGCATGATGATGGTGTTCAAGACCTTCGATCGCATCAGTTATGCATTGATCGTCGAGGCGACCAGCGAAATCAGGAAATACGACCTGGTTCGTAATCCCTGATACGCGGCCTGATACGCGGCCTGATACGCGGCCTGATACGCGGCGGAATTCCCCGCTTTCGTCCATTGGGAGTCTGTGCGGGAGACCTCTATGTCCGACCCCGGCTTGTGGCTGACGCTGCTCCAGGCGCCCGGTATTGGCGCCAGGAGCGCCGCCGAACTCCTCCGGCACTTTGGCAGCATCGACAAGGTTTTCTCAGCCGGTAATCAGAACCTGCAAGCATTGGGCATATCGGCTAAAGCGCGTCGCGCCATGC
>SMVA01341190.1_pt1 | contig 14194 bp, 12 predicted proteins | sample 2456451 | NCBI WGS metagenome assembly SMVA01 (sample SAMN11095933, study PRJNA526329) | marine sediment metagenome | biome: Marine sediment; feature: Surficial sediment; material: Deep marine sediment; isolation source: Hadal surficial sediment | place: Pacific Ocean | collected 2014-05 | depth...
CGAACACGAACTTTTTTGGAGTGTGGTCAGTTATTGGGAGCTTACAGTCAAGTTTTTGTTGGGAAGGCTGGAGTTAGACAAAAAGGGGCCAGCCCTATTAGAGCGGGGAAAAAAGTGAATAGGATTCAAGATCTTCCACTCTACCAAAAACATTGTGAACCACATCTTAAATTACCGTGGCATCACAAAGATCCGTTTGACCGATTACTCATTTGCCAAGCCATGGTGGAAAATATGATTCTCATGACGAAGGATCGTCACATAAAAAAATATAAATTCAAAACGGTATGGTAAGTTATTTTTGCGCGAACCCTTTTCATAGATAGGTCCATGAGAACACTTCCTCGACTGATCGCATTTCTCTGCTTGTTCTTCCTTCTCAGCTCACACACGTCCGTTGTTCTGTCCAACGAGATTCCCTACGGTGAAAACACGGCTCAGGATGTGTATTATCAGACGCCAGGGGTTCCTCAGGGTCTTGCTGCCGAGGATATCGAATCGGTGTATCCACAATGGCGATTGGTGGATAATCGAATTGTAATTTGGATGGTCACTCAGCAGCATACCTATTTTGGTGGGTTTGTTTTGGCCTTGCCGTTGTTTGCCTTGTTGCTCGAGTTTCTCGCGCGTTCTCGTCGTGACCCGGAAGCCGTGAAGCACTTTGATGACTTGGCGCGGGATATCTTACGTGTCGGTGTAATTTCATTGTCAGTGACGGCTTTGTTGGGCAGCGTGATGCTGGTTGGGTTTGTCACACTCTATCCCGGATTCATGAATTATATGGGCTCCACGTTTAAGGATTTGATGCCAGCATATGCGATGGTGTTCCTTGGCGAATCCTCCCTCCTCCTGTTGTATTACTACAGTTGGGACAGAATGACTCAGGGTGGACGCAAATGGGTCCACATGTCGATTGGGGTGTTAGCCAATGCTATGGGAGTCCTCTTACTTCTGATGGCGAATGCCTGGGCCTCGTTTATGATGGCCCCATCCGGAATCGATGACAGTGGTCGGTTTTTGGGGAATATTTGGCATTTATTGCATTCGCCGTTGTGGAACCCGTTGAATGCCCATCGGTTTCTGGCCGACATCATGTCCGGGGGCGCGGTTGTCTGCGCCTATGCCGCCTATCGATTTTTTAGGACGCAATCGGTAACGGAACGTGCGTACTATGATTGGGTAGGCTATGTCTTTCTTTTTGTGATGGTGTGTGCCTTGCTTCCGATGCCCTTTGCCGGGTATTGGCTCATGCGGGCGGTGTTCGAGTTTCGGCAGGAGATGGGTGTGACCATGATGGGCGGATTGCTTTCTTGGCTCTTTGTGGTTCAGGCGATGACGATTGGAGGGCTGTTCCTTGGGATCAATTATTATATTTGGCAATCCATGGGGCGTTTGAGAGGTGGGGAACGGTTTGATCCGTATTTCAAGTTCATCGTGGGGGGCTTGATGATTTCGTTCCTTGTCTGGTTTACCCCTCATACGATTGCGATGACTCCGAGTGAAATGAAAGCCATGGGGGCGGCGCAACATCCGGTGATTGGTCAATTCGGAGTCATGTCGGCGAAGAATGGAGCTATCAATGTGATGATCTGTTTGACGACGTTGAGTTTTTTACTCTATCGCCGAGGAAATCGAATCATTACGGTGCCCTGGGCCACGGCGGGCAACATTGCGTTGGGTGCGTTGTTTGTTGTCGGCATTGCGAATATTGTGTGGGTGGCGATTTACGGATTTTATATTCCGGCGCATGTCCGTGTGGGGCTTTCGGTTCCGCAAGGAGCCACGACCGCCACGGTGTTAATTGTCGGGTTGCTGCTTAACCGGCTCATGCTTCGTGGGGCTCAGGTTCGTGGGCCTATTCAATGGGGAAAAATTTCTGTTCGTGGTATGATTTCGTTACTTGGGATAGCGGCCATGTTTACCTGGGTCATGGGGTTAATGGGGTATATTCGATCGGCTGGACGGTTGGGGTGGCATGTCAAGGATGTCATGGCTGATCTTTCTCCGTGGGCGTTTACGCCGCCGATAACCTTTGTGGCGAAAATGGTGACCATCAATATGGTGCTGTTTTGGGGGTCTGTGTTTGTGATGTTTTGGTTAGCCACGAAAGATCGACAAGTGGTGCGGACTAAAGAAACTTCGGTTGAAACGCAGGAGGTTTCACTGGTACAGAATTTTTCACGAGAGGAATCGGTGTGAACGATCAATTGTCAAAGGTGGGCATTGAAAAGCTGTTTTGCCTCATCTTGATCCTGGTGATCGGGGTCTTGTCTGCAGGGTCCGTTGTTCATGGAGAGGACGGCCATGGGGCTCCCCATGTCGTAGTGTTGGAAGATTTTCAACATCCCGATGAAGATGCTTTCCCTCAAGGCTGGGAAGGATCGCGAAGCAAGGTTACAGCTAAAGAAGCCTATTCTATTCATAAGGAAGGGGAGACGGCATTTTTGAAAGGGAAAGGCGCGAACCAGCGCGTGTACACCAAGCACATCATGTGGAATCCAAAAACCCATCCCATTTTGAGGTGGCGGTGGCGCATACATTCGGTTCCTGACAATACTGAGTTTATTGCTGCGGTGTTCGCCAATCTGGATTTAGACTATTTGTTCATCCCGGTTTCCACGAAGTACGTGTGGAGTGGAACAAGAGAAAAAGGGGATGTGAAGGACGGGGGGATTTTTAGCGCGGCAGAAGTAGTCATCCGCTCAGGGAATGGACCGATTGGCGAGTGGATTGACGAGGAAGTCAATGCGTATCAGGATTTTAAAGACATCCACCACCATGAACCCGCTCCGCAAGCCTGGGGGATTTCCTTGCAAAGTGGTCCAGGCGTGGAAGTGGACTTTGGGTCGATTGAGATTAGCGAAAAATGATTTTCTGGTTAGATGATCGTTAGGCGAGAGGCTGGAAATGGGATGCAGAACGTCTCGCTCTCCCTTTACGCCTGCCGTTTTTCGATGAAATTGTGAGAAGTTTCGAATAACCGGAGGCCTGTATCTCAAAAGAAAAAATTATTGATGTCGTACTCGGCCTCTGTGTCATGGGTACCGTCGGGGTGCTCATTGGTCTGGTGATGGGCGGGGTGTTTTTTTATGTCGCAATTGGTATTGGGTTGGCGTTGGGGTTTGGCATCGGCCTAATTGGCGGGCGACTGTTTTTTATTGGTATTCTAGTTGGTGCGGTGTTAGGCGGGGCGCTGGCGTGGCTATTGACCGGGTCTCACAATATTTCGATTGGTGCAGGAGCAGGTGCTGCTATGGGAGGCTTCCTGGGAACGTGGATCTCCATGCTTCTCGATATGTTTTTTCAGAAACGGGTCAAGGCTGTTCCGGTATCGGATCGTACGGCATCCTGACAAAACCGAAAGACAGACTTTTCTGATTCATTGGGGTAACGAAGCGAATAGACGTTGAGGGATTATGGAAAATCGTGGTGTTATGGAAAATCGTAGTGTGCTGATTGGCTCTATCATATTTGTGTTTGGCTCGTTTATCCTGCTGATGGGCCTGTTAGTCTATGAATCATATAAGGGTAAGGCCGAGCGGGAACGACTTCTCGCGTTATCGCACAAAGCCAAGCCACGGGTAATCGAGCCGGTGAAAGTCCAAGATTTTTCAATGTATCGTACCGTGATGGGGGATGAGGGACGTGAAATGGTCGAAATCCCCGAAGGGCCATTTACAATGGGTTATGATCAAGGGAATCCTGATGAAGCTCCCGCCCATCCTGTGTATCTTCAGGCCTTCTTTATTGATCTGAAGGAAGTGACGCAGTCGGAGTACGATCGTTTTGTCAAAATGACGAAGCGAGAGGAGCCCAAGGTTCCGGTCTTCGAAGAAGATATATCAAAACTCACTGATCCGGATTTTCCTGTAGTGGGCGTTGGGTGGAATGATGGGTTTGGCTATTGCCGGTGGGCGGGAAAGCGGTTGCCAACCGAAGCCGAATGGGAGAAAGCCGCTCGAGGTGAAGGGCGTCGTATGTATCCGTGGGGTAATGAGTTTAGTTATACGTTTTCCAATGTCGATGGGGATGATGATGGCTTTCCGTATCTCGCGCCTGTTGGATCGTATGAAGTCGGGCGCAGCCCCTATGGGGTATATGATATGACCGGAAATGTGGCGGAATGGGTCGCGGATTCTTACCATCCAAAATATTATCAATACACACCATTTCGCGACCCTCCGGGGCCGGAGGCCTCAGAGTTTAAAGTGATTCGAGGTGGCACATGGCGTGACTCGAAATTAAACGCACGAGTCACCAAGCGGTTTTCTGCCAAAATGTGGCGAACTGATGCCACCATGGGTTTCCGTTGCGCTCTTGATGCTGATGCCTACGAGCAGCCGGCATTATAGCCGGAGTTCCCTGAAACTTAGCGATTTTCAATCGCTGTGTAGAATGTAGCGTCTTTCTGTAGCTGTAACATCTCACTCGCCTGCGCGTTGAAGCGCTTCGGCGCGTAAACGCGAAGCCGCTTCGGCGAAGCCCGGTGAGATCGTGAAGCTACAGGAGATGAGGCAACGGCCAAGGTTCTTTTATCATATTTTTGGTGGCCCAAAGAGCCAGGGGACCTGTTTTTACGATGGATGGTCGATTAAAGCTTATTCTGGCTGCCGTGATCTTGTTCATGGTGGGCATGCCGATTTCAGGAATCTTGCGAGGAACCAATCCTCCACCTCCTGATCCGGATCTTGCCAAGATGGCCAAACCTCTTCAGTCTACCCAATATTATTCTCCTTCTGACACCTCCGTACCGATCATCAAAGAAGAAATGGTGTTTATTCCTCCCGGAGATTTTATCCAGGGAACCACGCAAGGTGGGTATAATGAGCGTCCTGAGCGAATTGTGCCATTGGATGGTTTTTGGATTGGCCGGCATGAAGTGACGAATCACCACTATTTTAAATTTGTTGAGCAAACGGGGCATCGTAACCCTAGTCCTCCGTCGCGATATGCCAAGCGTTTGGATCAGCTCCGTGGCCGCAATCAACCCATAGCCTATGTGTCCTGGTATGATGCGGATGCCTATTGTCAGTGGAAAGGCCGGCGATTGCCCACAGAAGCCGAATGGGAAAAAGCCATGCGGGGGATAGATGGCCGGCTTTGGCCATGGGGAAACTCTCCAAGAATTTTCAAGGCGAACCTAGGTGGTGTGGAAGATGGGTTTGAGGCCACCGCGCCGGTGGGTTCTTTCCCTTTGGACCGAAGCCCTTTTGGAATCTATGATGGGTATGGAAATATGATGGAGTGGGTCAGCAATTGGTATGAGGAGCAAGTCGCGCTACCGAATGAACCTCGTGAAACCAATTTTGCCAATCGTGGAGGATATAAAACTCTTCGCGGAGCAGGGTATACCAGCCACGGAATCGATTTACGAATCACCGGAAGGAGCTTTATGGTGCCAAACTTCAGGGATGAAACGATTGGCTTCAGATGCGCGGCATCAGAAGTAGGTAAAAAACCTGATAATGTCGGGTTCAAAGATTCTAAAGCGTTAACGCGAGATTAGAGAAAGTCGAAGTAGTACAGAATCAAAAACACAGCCAAAAGAATATTGACAACCATCCCAGCCAGCACTATAATGTCGAACAATTTCGCATCATTTCGCATTCGTTTGACCTCATCAATAAAAGAAAAGTGCACGATGAGTATCATATCGTTGAGAAAAGTGTCAAGAGTGTAATTATTTAAGGTTAACTATTTAAGTATTAGGGGTAAACTATGGCGCGAACTGATCCCATTGAAATTAAGGTTGGCAAGGCGATATTCTATGTGACCCTTGCTGTAAGTCTGTATTTCTTTTATTGGTTTGCCGGCATTCAATGCCCTTGTTGATTTCGGAACTGAATAGTCTTTAAGGAGGAGTTGGCATGCAAAAGCTTCTGTATGTAGGTATTTCGTTGGTCATTTCTGTAGCGTATTTTCAGTTCCTCGATTGGTTTTTAATGGACATGCAGGGATTAGATTACTTCTATATTTTCCGTTAGATAATTGGGGAAACTGAATTGAATTTTATTGAAAAATTTAACAAAGCTTTTGTCTCTTTGAATATTCTCAAAGGAAAAAGGAGGTTGGTCATGGGTCGCCTCAATTCTGGACAAGTCAGGAAGAAAATCCTGGCGTTTACAGGTCTTTTTGCAATGGGAGGAATGTTGGTCCTCCCTATTTTTATGGCGCTTCCGGCATTGGCTGGAGGGGCCCCTTCAGGTGGTGGTCCTCCTGCTGACGTTTTGGCTGCCCAGGGAGCCGAAGTGGAGGGCGAAGGAGAGCCCGTTGAATTTGGTCGAGATATTTATTACAAGATTGAAGGCCCTGTAAGTGGTGCGCCTGCTCCAAGAACGAAGGATACTGCGGAATTTTATCCTCGGTACAATTTTGAAAGTCGGGTACTAATCTGGGTGGCAAACCAGCAGCACCTCTACTATGGAAGTTTTGTGTTGGCCGTTCCTATTTTTTGTATGTGTGTAGAATTAGCCGGGATGGTCACAAAGGATAAGGCCATGGCAAAGAAATATGACCAGTTGGCCCATGACTTTATTAAAATCAGCCTTACGGCTTACTCCCTGACCGCTATTCTCGGCGGTATTCTCATCTTTACCTACCTGACATTGTATCCAGCGTTTTTCGGGTATCTTTCGAGTATCTTTCGTCCTGTCATGCATGTCTATGCATTTATGTTTGTGGCGGAGAGCGGGGTCCTCTACATTTATTACTATGGATGGGACAAGATGACGGAAGGTATCATGAAATGGATACATCTCAGTATCTGTGTGGTCTTGAATGTGATCGGGACGCTGTTGATGTTCCTGGCCAATTCCTGGATTGCCTTCATGATGTCCCCGGCTGGTATTGATGAACAGGGGCGATATCTTGGGAATATTTGGAACGTCATCCATTCTGCGCTCTGGAATCCTCTGAATGTGCATAGGATTCTAGGAAATATGGCCTTTGGTGGTGGCGTGGTGGCTGCCTATGCGGCCTACCGATTTTTATCGGCCAGAACCGACGAAGAGCGAGCCCATTATGATTGGATGGGTTATATCGCTATGTCGTTGGGTGTCGCATTTTTAATTCCATTGCCGTTTGCCGGTTATTGGCTGATGCGGGAAGTGTATGCCTATAGGCAACAAATGGGTATTACATTAATGGGTGGGTTGTTGGCTTGGCTGTTTATTATCCAGGCTACCATGATTGGCATTCTTTTTCTCACAACCAACTATTATCTCTGGCAGGCGTTGGGAAGGATGGATGGAGGGGAGAGGTTCCAGAAGTATATTAAATACTTCGTATTCATTCTTGTCGTCGGGCTCCTAGTCTTCATTACGCCACATACCATTGTGATGTCCCCGGCTGAATTGAAAGCCATGGGCGGTCAGCAACACCCGGTGCTGGGTAACTTTGGCGTGATGTCGGCCAAGAATGGAGGCATTAATGCGATTATCATGACGACGATCGCGAGTTTTATATGGTACCAGAGAGGGAATAAGATGCCCGCTGTTAAGTGGGCGAGTTTTGGAAACATATTTTTAATAACATTTTTTGTGGTGGCGCATGTCAATAATATATGGGTGGCCTGTTACGGCTATTTCATACCCGCAAATGTTCGAATAGGACTGTCGATCCCGCAAGTAGCGGGAACGTTGTCCTGTCTGTTTATAGGCACGACGATCAATCTCATCATGTTGAAGGGGGCAAAGGAAATTGGGCCTATTCGGTATGGAAAAATTTCCGCCAGGTCCCAATACGCTCTTATCATGTTGGCAACCGCCTTTACGTGGATGATGGGGTTGATGGGGTACATCCGCTCCTCCGTGAGGCTGTTCTGGCATGTCAATGAAGTCATGCGAGATAATTCGCCCTGGGCATATACCCACACAATTGGATTTGCTGCGAACGTCATTTCATTCAATGTGTTGTTTTTCTGGATTACAATTATGTTTGTCTTCTGGCTTGGGACTCTTGGTATGAAAAAGGCGACTGTCCCAGCAAGAGAGCCAGCACCTGCCATTCCTTCACCGCAACCGGCTGGGGGGAAATGAATGGAAAGAATATAAAATTCTTTTAACGAAATAGTAAACCCTAAGGAAGTTGGCTCTCATGTATACCATGGGGGCCACTATGGATGGAGGGAGTTAAGGTGGTTGAATTAATAGCAGAGGCACTCGCATTTGGTTGGCCGTTATTAGTCTTGATTGTGGCAGTTTTCCTATTTAAACAATCAAAGGTTTCAGGCCCTGCTGAAAAAAAGAATATGATGTTCAATACCATGATCGGGCTATTGGCCGCGGTTTTGTTATTGATTGCTATCGTCAATTATAAGGGTAACTTTGGGACCAGTGATGGGAAACTACCAATTTCGTTGGTCATGATCACCACCCTCACGTTTCTCATGGGTGTGTATTTCACCAATATCAGTGCGTTAATGAGAATTGCCGGTTTCATGTTTTTTGTGGCGGCAGCACTATCTGGGTATGGGAATTGGCTTCCTCAAGTAGAGGGTGGGTTTCCTCCTCCGGAAGTAAAGCTGGATTTCCAAAGTATGAGCAAACAGCAACTCGGTGATGAAGGGGAAAAAATAATTTTTGGCGGTCTTGGACAAAGTAAAGTTCAGGGCGCTATAGGAAAAGGGCAATGTCCCCTATGTCATGGTTTCAATAAAGGGTTTTTAAGTGAGCGGGCCCCGAACCTTTGGAATATTCCTGCACGAGCAGAAGAGCGTTTGAAACATGAAAAATATTATATGAACGATCCGGCGTCCCGTGATACGGCGCAAAAGGAGGCGTTTGATGGATCGGGAACAGCCACCACCGCTCAGGAATATATAGCTGAATCACATGCCTGTCCCGATTGTTTTGTCGTTCCTGGTTTTGGGGTGAAAGGAACAAATGATACTGAAAGTCCCATGCCCAGAATTCATAAGCCGCCGATATCTCTTACTATTGGAGAGTTGGCAGCCGTGGATACCTGGTTATATGTGCGGGAGGGGAAGGAAGCTCCCGCCTACGATGAAATTCAAGCTTCCTATGAAAAATTTATTCTTGAAAAAGATAGAGCCAAAGCCAGTACTGACGAAGGGCCAGCCGGTGGAGTACTTGCAACAGGCGAAGAGCCAATTACGGATCTTTTCATGAAAGCAGGTTGTCCGGCTTGCCATACTATTCCTGGAATAAAAGATGCAGTTGGGAAAGTGGGTCCCTTGTTGATGGAAGGCACTAGTGCGCCTAAGAGATTAAAGGATCCGGGGTATCAGGGAAAAGCAGAGTCAACACGGGAATATATCACGGAGTCCATTTTAAATCCCAGTGCCTATGTGGTGAAAGATTTTCCTGACAAGCTAATGCCCAAGGATTTTGGCCTGACGTTAAGCGCCGGGGCTGTGAATAAAATTGTTGATTATTTGGCGCAAGTGAAAGAGGGCCAAGACCCCCCGGCGCTTGCTGACTTTGAATAGAAATTCTATCTATACCGTTCTGTATTATTAAAACAGGAGCATAGAACGATGACCTGGTTAAAGCTAGTTGAAGGCTACATGCCGATGCAGATGATTATGGAGCTGACCGGTGCGATCTTATTGTTTTGCGTGATCAATTGGTCGCTCAATCGCGCCGGGATGGCGATTCCCAAGTTTTGGGCGGGGATTGGGATCTTGGTTTTTATCTGGGTGTATTTAACATATCGGATTTATCCTCCTATTCCGTTCAGTGTGAGGGCCATTTACATTACGGTGACCGGATGCGGGATCTTTATGTGGGTCTCTGGTTCCGAGAGGGAGTGGCTAGAATTTAAACGTCCCATTTTTAATGTCCTTGATGGAGTTTCCGGATTTCACAAAGGCCTTCGAGTTGTGGCTTTAATCTGTATCCCACTTGGCTTGTGGGGTTTTGCCTATGGTCAACTTAAACCAAGCTTTGAGGAGCCGATTGAATTGCGGACTGTGCATCCTGCGCCGCCGGCCACCACGAAAGTCCATGGAAAAACGTTTGTGCTTCAAACAGCCGCCAATCCCTACAGGGTTAATGCCGAAGGCAAATATGATCAGGAATATGGCAACGAACGGATCGTGGACCAAAGCATGGGCCGGTTAATGAAAGATGTGAACGATCCTAATTTCAATCCCTGGGACCCCAATGCCGAAGGCTATACCAAATACGTTCGTGAAGGGGGAGAGATCTTCTTTCAAAATTGTCATTTCTGTCATGGTGACAACTTAAACGGACGCGGGCTCATGGCCTTTGCCTTTAACCCGATTCCAGCAAACTTTACGGACGCGGGAACCATTGCCCAGTTGCAAGAGACTTTCGTATTCTGGCGTGTGGCAAAAGGTGGGATCGGATTACCCGGCGAAGCTTTTCCGTGGGCATCGGTGATGCCTCCCTGGGAACAACATCTCACCGTGGATGAGATCTGGAAAGTCGTGATGTTCGAATACTGGCACACGGGTTATTACCCGAGAACCTGGGATTAAACGGCTTTTTTGATAAGCTAACCGACCTTGTTGACGACTGGCAACATCCAAAGAGGAAAACAATGAACAGGAACACAAGATTGGCTGAGAACACACCAAGTCGTATAGCACTGACAGTAGGTATCAGTTTGCTTTTTGGGTTAGGACTTCCGCTTACTGCCTTGGCCCAAGAAGATATGGAAGAACTCCCTGAAGGGTTTGTCAGGCAAAGCGCATCGCCCCTACCTGAGGCAGAACAAATAGAAGCAGGGAAGAGGGTGTATTTCACCAAATGTGTGTGGTGTCATGGTGTGGAGGGGACAGGCGATGGACCGGGTGCGGTGCGGCTGTGGCCCCGTCCACGGAACTTCGAGTCTGGAACATTTAAAATTCGGCATACCGCGAGCGGTCAGTTGCCGCTGATTAACGTCGATTTACTTCAAACGGTCACGCATGGGCTCCCAGGTTCGGCCATGCCATCCTGGGAAGGTATTCTCACAGAGCAACAACGAAAAGATGTGTTGGCCTTTGTCACAACGCAGTTGGTTAAAGATCGGGAGTGGCAAGACACCGAGTTCGAAGATTTTTTTGTTTTGGAACTCGATAAGCTGGAAGCAATTCCAAATACTCCTGAATCCATCAAACGTGGCTCCGAGCTTGTGGTGGAGATGAAGTGTATTGAATGTCATGGGCTCGAAGGGCGAGGTGATGGGAATGCCTTTAACCTCAAAGATGACTGGGGTTTTTCGATTCAACCGGCAGATTGGCACAAATGCTGGAATTTCAGAGGCAGTCGGCAGGATGCCTACAACGTCAAGAATATCTTCCGCACGTTTTCCACGGGGATTAATGGCACACCGATGCCGTCCTTTGCCGATACTACGAGCATAGAAGATCGGTGGCATATTGCCAACTACGTACAGTCTCTGTGTGAACGAATGGGCGAAGTGGTTGTGGCCGGTGGGGAAGTCAGCGATGAAATTGCTATTACCTTAAGCACGGCGTTGCCCCTGCCCATTGACCCCTTAACAGATAAACCCAAGGGTACTTTTGTCATTCCCTCAAAATTTATTGAAGGGGATCTTCCAACGGATGAAAATGGTGAAGCGTGGAAAACAGCCCCTCGAAAATGGGTTGCCTTAGGCGGCCAAATCACCCACAAACCCAGGAATTTCGTGAATCGGATTGATGATGTTTGGGTACAGTCGGTTTATAATAAGGATCATATTCTGTTTATGTTCAAGTGGAATGACCGTACCAAGAGTATTCAGGAAGGCGATGTGGATTGGGATCCGGACGAAGTAAACCTTGAAGACTATGGAATAGAAGAACAACAACCTCATGGGTCGTTGTTCAGTGAGGAGCAATTCCACCCTGAATCCCTTGCAGCCAAACAAAAAGATGGCTATGCCGTGTACAACGATGGGATCGCGTTTCAATTCCCGGTGAAATGGCAAGAATTGCCCGCACCACGGAAGCCACGATACTTTTGGGGTGATGATAGATTCTCGGTGGATATCACCAAATGGACTGCGGATGGTACCCTTGCGGTATACGAAGGCACGGGTTGGGACCAGGACTTCACCGAATTAGATTTCCAAGAAGAAGTGTCGGTGCTCAAAGCGGAATGGGTCAATGGCCGTTGGACGGTCATTATCAAACGTCCCCTCACAGGTGACTACGAAGAAGTGGCCTACTTAGAGAATGGTAAATATATCCCGATGGTGTTCTTTGCTTGGGATGGACACAATGGGGATGTGGGACGGAAGATGGCGGTATCGGCGATTTACTACCTGGTGATGGAGCCGCCGGTTGAAAATACCGTGTTTATTTATCCCACGATCATGGCTGTAGGGATTATTGTTCTGGAAGGCTGGGTCCTTGGACGTCGCAGCAATAGGCGTAAAGAAAAGGGCGAAGCCTAAAAGGGTATCCAATACATTCTCCGGATGCCAATGGGCTAGCCGGACTGGAGAAAAAAGGGGGTGGGGAATACCCACCCCCTTTTTTTATGCATGAGATATGGGAATTGGAGAAAATGATATTACAGGTGTTCTTCTGGCCGGTGGGAAAAGCCGGCGAATGGGGAAAGATAAACGAACCCTCCTCTTGGACGGTGAGACACTTTTTAATCGAGCCCTGGACGTTCTTGTTGAAATATTTCCCGAAGTCATTGTTGTTCTCGGTGTAGAGGACTTTCCCGTACACAACGATACCGTTCGAGTCGTCAATGACTTAATCCCCAATCGCGCTGCAGCAGGAGGCTTGTATACGGGTTTATTTTATGCCACCCAGCAAAGAGTGTTTGTGGTGGCTTGTGATATGCCTTATCTCAATCCTGATGTCATTCGGTATATGGTTTCCATTTCCTCACATTTTGATATCACCCTTGCCGAACTGGCACATGGCGTACAAACCATGCACGCAATATATTCCAAGCGTTGCTTATCTCATTTAGAGCAGATGGTGAAGAGCGAAAATCTTCGTGTACAAAGTTTGCTTGATGAGTCTTCTCTTGAAATACGAAAAGTGTTGGAATCGGAGATTCGTCCCTACGATAACCATTTGCTTTCATTTATGAATATCAATTCCCCCGCTGATTTTGAATTGGCAAGAAAAATTGGTGGCTCTCAATAGTGCTATGAAGATGACACATCCAAATGGAGTATTAATCATTCATCCTGGTACCTTGGGTGATGTGTTATTAGCTCTTAACGCTATTCGGAGCATCCGGGATAGGTTGCCCGAGCATGAATGTATTCTCCTTGCTCGGGGAGAGATCGGGCAATTTCTGATGGAGTATGGCGTCATTGATCGTGTGATTGCTATGGAGGGGCCTGTGTTCTCAGAGCTTCTTGAAGAATCTCCGCGAAGGGACCAGGAGTTCACAGATATCTTTTCGCGGTACACCCACGTGGTGGCATGGGTTCATGACTCTGGCGGTCGTTTATCTGAAAATTTACAACGTGTTGGTATTCGCCATCGATGTGTTGTTTCTCCTCATGCCCATTCCTTACAGGCGCTTCATCAATCTGATCGATTTTGTGAAACCCTTGAGTTAGGCATGTCTGACACTTCTGGCAAAACCTTTCTTCCGCCTGGTCGTCCACAACCGGATGAGCCATTGTTGAAAATGCCAATTCATTCCTTTCTTACCAAGCAGTCCAAACCAGTGATTATGATTCATCCAGGAAGTGGGAGTCGGCATAAATGTCTTTCTCCCGAAAGACTGAGCCTCATCATCAAAAGGTTAGCCGGCGGGGATGATCGAACAGTATTGATTTGCCAAGGGCCGGCAGACGAAAAAATGGTAACTGCGCTTACGCCGTATCTCGATCAGGTCAGCTACAAAATCATCAAAGATATAGATTTACCAGAAATGGCTCGAGTCTTACGCCAAACGGACGTATTTCTTGGGCATGATTCGGGGATTACCCATCTTGCCGCAACCTTAGGTGTTCCGACTGTTGCGCTATTTGGTCCAACTGACCCTCAACGTTGGAGTCCCAAAGGGGATCGTGTCGTGGTGATTCAGGGTCCGGCTTGCAAGTGTCAGGATTGGCATGCCGTTCAACACTGTTCCGAGAAATTGTGTTTGACACATTCAGTTGAAGAAGTCGTCGCGGTCGTTGAACGTTGTTGGCCTGGTGCAGGTATTGAAAAGCCGCACCGCCAGTTAGTGAAAATTAATTAAGGGTTTTCTCGCTTGCCATGCTGCAGGAGGCTGTGTTAAAAATTCCGTGCCCATTTCTC